>QMCD01000239.1_pt1 | contig 51867 bp, 30 predicted proteins | sample 1821841 | NCBI WGS metagenome assembly QMCD01 (sample SAMN01991225, study PRJNA193472) | Termite gut metagenome, whole genome shotgun sequencing project. | isolation source: worker | host: Macrotermes natalensis
CCGTCGCGATCCGTTTCGATAACCCGGTCGAGCGTGCGGACCTTGCGGCCCAGGCGGATCGATTCCCGCGGCAATCGCGTCACAAGGACGTCGCAAAGTTTCGAAAGCCCTTCCCGAAGCGTGACGAACATGCTGTATCGCGCCCCGCTTTGTGTTTGAAGGTGTTGTCGTCGGTTTGCACGAAGCTGCCGTTGCATCGCACAAACGAGCGAACCGTATTCGCGTTCCATCTCGCGAAAACGCGGCAACGTCGCCAGAACGCTCAGTTTTTCCATGTCCGCGGCATAAACGCCGCTCACCAACGGTTCGACCAACCGTTCGAACACTTCTTTTCCCAAGCGTCTCCGAACGAACCGGGCCATGCTTTCGTCTTCATCGTCGCGTCGCGCGCGGATAAACGGTTCCATCGCGGCACGGAGTTTACCGATCGGGGAAAGAAGTGGCGTCACGGCCATGGGCCACAATTTGGTCGGCGCCATCATCAGGAAACCGTCGGGCAAAAGGCACAGCCGGTTTCCGTGAAGTACGTACGTTCGCCGGTACGCGGGATTCGTTTGCACCAATTGATCGCCGAGGCCGAGTTCCTTGCAAAGATCGATTCCCCACGGAACCGTCGTGATGAAGTTGTCGGCGCTTTGTTCGATTTGGAAACCGTCTCGCTCCAGGGTCGCGAGCACGCCGCCGACGCGGAGACGCTCGTCGACGACATCCAATTCCGTTTCCGCGGGAAGCGTGCCGGCACGAATCCGTTTCAGCAGGTGATATGCGGCCGAAAGCCCTGTAATTCCCGCTCCCAGTACGGCGATTTTCATGAGCCGGATTTCCAAGTAGTGTGAATGTGGTTTTTACGTCGCATCGCGGCGAATGGCATTGACGACGACGCATGACCGTCTGCGGTAAATAAAGAATCGGAGCGTTTTCCGGTCGAAGCCGGCGGGTTTTCCGTTTTATACTGGAAACGCGATGGAAATGAACCTTTGATCAAGTCTTCCTGCCGCACTCACTCCTAACTGCTGTTCGTATAATGACATAAACGGATCGTTCGAGCGGCAGGCGAATGTGCGCGGGAACAGTTTCAGGCCGTTTGCGGTATAACCACCCGTTTACTCTCCGCGCGGTGTTGTTTTTCGAGGGCGAGCTTCTCGAAAGTCGGCGGCGGGGAATTTCAACAGCCTTCGGTATCAAACCCGATTTCAAAGGCGACACCACGACATTTTCACCAAACATCCCAATATCAACATCTTGAACAAATTGCCACATCCGTTCTTACAATTTGCTCTCGAAGAAGTCGCTGAACCAAGTCGCGGACAGTTCACGCCCCTGATTGATAAGGTTCTGGAGAATGAGGTCGTCGCAGGCCCGGTGGGCGACCGCGTATCCTTCGGCGTTCAATTCCAGGACCCAAACATGTTGCGGCTTCAGGGCGTCGGCGATGCCCGGATGGTGTGTCGATACGAAGACTTGGGAACCCATGCCGAGCCGGCTCCCCTCGGAGGCGTAGCGGGCCAATTCGTCGGCGAATTTCCAGCAAGCGACACGATCGAGACCGTTTTCCGGTTCCTCGATGCCGACCAAGGGGGCCGGAAGCGGCTCTTCCATCAGGAGCATGTATGTCAGGAGACGCAAAAAACCGTCCGACATGCGTGTCGCGGAAACTGTCGGTTCGTTGTTTTGCCGCGTGACCGGGAGACCAAACAGCAGGGCGGGCTCCTCGTTTTCCCCGCGCTGAAAACGAATCGAAGAGGTTTGAGGCAATCGCGGGAGCAGGCCGTCGAGTATTCCCTGGAAGGAATCCGGGTAACGTTCCGCCATGTATTTGACCAATTCGGCGAGCGAACCGCCGCGTGGATTGACGAATCGTGCCGTGGCAGCCTTGGAAAGACCGCGCCCGATATCGACCGAAAACGTACTCATGCACCAGTTTTCAAGCAAATCCCGCAATTGCCGTACCGCCGGGTAGGCCGGATGAACGTCGATCCGGCTCAGGCCGAGGTGGCGAAAATCCGTAAACTCGATCTTGTTCAAATCGGCGGTCGAGAGGTGTTCGTCCTGCAACAAGTAGCGGATACTTTTGGCCCCGTTCTGGACATAGAGTATCGGGAAAGGAACCTGCGCCTCGCGGTAAGCGAGTATCTCCGTTTCAACAAACGGTTTCCCCGCCTTGTCGCGCAGGATGCTGACCGCATAGGTACATGATTGGCTTTCCCCCTCGACGCGGTAATTGATCCCGATGGACAGAGGGCCTTCCGCGCCGCGGGTGTAAATGGCGTCGAAACCGCCTCGCTTCAGGCAGGCTTTCTCGACGCCGTACCGCATCGTGTCGGAAAGAAACATGAATGCGTCGAATATCGTACTTTTACCGGATCCGTTCGCGCCCGCGAAAAGCGTGGCCGCTCCCAAGGGAAAGGGTTCAAATCCCCGGTCATCGTCCACGTAGGCGAACTGGAGGAAGCAACTCCCGACGCCGATTTGTTTGAGCACGCCGAAATTACGTATCCAGAATCCCTCGATTTTTCCCATGGCGTTCTCCTGTTCAATCCGTTTTTGAGAATCGACGCAGCGATTCGCGCAATTCATCCGTGATGGGAATCGCTTTTCGAGTCGTCAAATCGTAATGGACGAGAACGACGTGGCCGCTGCTACAGCACCGACCTTGCTGGAACGCCTCCTGGCGGACGTGAAAGGAAGAGCGTCCGATTTCCGTGATACGCGTTCGAACGGTCACCTCGCTTCCAAGCCGCATTTCGCCGGCATAATCGACTTCCATGCGGACCATGGCGAGGAACCGGTCGGCGATTTCGAAATCACCGACGAAGATGCGGTAAATCGGCAGGCGTCCCGTTTCGAACCAGCGGACGGTCGCCTGGTAGTTGATATGCCCCAAGGCGTCGCTGTCGCTGAATTGCGGGAGGATCGTCGTTTCAAGCATCGTATGGAAAACCGGCGGTCGGCGGGCGGTCGCTTTTTATCTCGCTTTGGGTCGGGCGTTGAAGCGGATATTCTCCACCAGGGGATACGTTCGTCCGCCTTGCGTAAAACCGGAAATCGCCGTAATCGCGTCGATCGTATATTCGTAGCGCAATTTGTCGTCCGGCTGGAGTTCGACGATCATGTCGCTCGCCTTGGTCGGCGCCTCGCCGACGTTCGCCATTTTGTGGATCCGGGCGCGAAGTTGATTGAAATTGTCCCCGATCGACGTGTCGCCGACCATGATGTTCGTCAAGTCGCCCGCCGAATTGGCCGAGAGTTTGATCATCGTCGGTTCCGGGGGCGTGTCGAGCGGGTCTTGCGGTTTCGACTGACCGAACGGCATCTTGACGCTGAAATCCCCCTCGGGGGCGACGATCTTAAACGTCATGATAAAGAAAGCGAGCAGCATGAAAACGATGTCGATCATCGGCGTCATATTCAGCTCGATCTTTTGGGATTTCTTCGCTTTAACCATGGGGACAAATCGGGGTTTCTCGTTGATCGGGTCTCGGAGCCGGTCTCGCTTTCTGAGGGCCGGTCATACTGGAAACGCGATGAAAACGGACATTTAGTCACGACTGCCTGCCGCACTCACTTGCCCTCGACATGTGTTATACCGAAGCCGGTTGAGTTTGCCGCTCAAACCGCCTGTTCACCTTTGGCTGTGTCATTTCCGGTGGGCAGGCTCCTAAATCGTCGGCTTCGGGACATTTCAAAGGTTTTCAGTACATCATGCCGTTTACGGTTTACGGCTTAATATCCTTCCGTTTTCTGTTTCGCGCGATACTTGAAGTTTTCGAATCGCATGTCCTGGCAATCCTCGATGATATCGCGCACCTTTCCGGTCGGGCAACGGCCGTCGGCCCGGAGAATGATCGTGACATCTTTAAGACGGACCTTCATCACCTTGAAGAACGCGACTTCTTTGGTCAACTGCGCCTTGAAATCATCCCGGCCGTACTCGTGCCCGCCGAAAATGACATTTCCGTTTTCAAGTATCTGGAGGACGAGCGGTTCGACGGGAGGGGAATCCGGCGGTTTCGCCAATTCGCTCAACGGCAACTTGACCCGTTCGTTCTGATCCGCCTCCGTAAAGTTGATCAGCACCATGAAGAAGGCGATCAGGAGAAAGGAGATATCGATCATCGGAGTCATATCCAGACTCCGCGTTTCGGCTTCGGGTTTGAGTTTCATAACACGATCGTGAGCGGGTGAATGGGAAACGGAAAAGCGAAAAACGTCACTCGCTTTTTTCCGTTTTGAAGCGGCTCATCAGGTTTTCGGTCAGGAAGGAAATTTCGAGGACCATGCGTGCCATCATGTTCTTCAGGATATCATAACACATGATGCAGGGGATCGCGATGAAGAGGCCGAATTCCGTGGTCACGAGCGCCGTCGAAATCCCCTCGGCCAGCTTACTGGCCTGCGGCGCGGTCTGGGAAGTGGCGATCACCTGGAACGCCTGGACCATACCGACGACGGTTCCGAGGAGACCGATCATCGGGGCGACATTGGCAAGCAGGGCGAGGAAGGCGAGGCGGTGTTCAAGCCGCATCAACTCTTCTTCGCCGACATCCTGCATCGCTTTCTGCGAGGTGTCGTAGCCGCTCGAAATTTTGGCCAAGCCGGCGGCAAGCACCTTTCCGATGAAGGAATCGCTCTCCTTGGCCACCTCGTAGGCTTCCTGGAATTTCTTTTCGTCGAGCAAGGTGGTGAATTGATCGACCAGCGCTTGCGGCATCAGGACGGGACGCCGGATCGCAAGGATATTGATGACGACCAAGGCGACTGCGGAAACGGAAAGAATCAGGAATACGGGGGCGAAAACCGGGCCGAGCGCAACGACCAGATAGGTAAGATACGCCTGCTTGCGTCGGTCGGTATTGGCCGGTTCTCCCGCATCTTCTCCGGCGTCGGCCGCCTCCGCGGCGTCGGCGTCATCGACGACACCGACTTCCTCATCGCCTTGGGCGAACGCCGTCGACGTCAGGAGCGGCACATCGAGTACATGATCCGAAACGCAAACAGCCGCACCGAAAAGGAGGAACAGAATGCACAAAAAGCGAAGCGCACGGCCGACGAACAAGCCGGAAGCGGGGGTACGTTGATGATCCTGCAACATCGGGATTCTCTCCAAAGAGTAGTGAAATAAGGGATGGATTCGCGGGAAATGTCTGTCCTTCATATCGAAGCCGGTTGAGTCGTTGGTAAACACAGCCCGTTTTAACCGCCCGTTTACCCTCCGCGCGGTGTTGTTTTTCGAGGGCGGGTTCCTTGAAAGTCGGCTTCGGAAAATTTCAACAGCCTTCAGTACACATACCAAAACGATACCAAACCGGGACGATCTTCCGCATGGTTCGCCCACGACGGTTTCGGTATCCTGTCATTTAACGTCCAGATTATACAGGTCTTTGAGCTTTTTTTCAACCGCCTCGGCCCGGTCGATCCGGCCGGTTTTACGCCAAAGGCCGGAAAGAGCCCGAAGCGACGCGATATGATCCGGCCCGGCCGAAGGATAAAGCACATCGACACTCGTGTAGGCGACGATGGCATTGCTGTTTTTCGAGGACGTTTCATAGGCGCTTCCGAGGGTCGAATAGACGGCCGCCTGAAGCAACGTGTTCTCAGGATTGGCCTTGGAAGCGATTTCTTCAAGCAGTTTGACCGCGTCCTCGCTTTTTTTCTCGCCGATCAGGCAGCGGGCGATTCCGACTTGGGCAAGCTGTTTTTGCGCCTCGGCATCCGGGGTCGATTCGCCGGAAGCGGCGACTTCTTCGAAATTCTTTCGTGCGTCGGCGATTTTTTTCTCGGAAATCAGGGTGTTACCGAGCGCCACCCTGGCCTTCAAGTTGTACTCCGGCCACGGCGCTTTGGAAAGCACTTCGTAGGCTTTTTTCGCCTGCTCGAATTTTCCCCGGGAAACAAGCAGGTCGCCATAAATCTGCACGGCGTCGTAATAATGATAGTTGCGTTGGTTCGACTTGATGAACAGGGCCAAGGCGTTTTCCGCTTCCTTGGCGTCCGAGGAATCCGACATGGCCAACATCCCCTTGACCGAAGCGAGCAGATATTCGTAGTCCTGCTTCAAGTAGGGATTGTCGGGCAGTTTCTTGGGATCGACTTTTTGCAGGTACTCCAATGCGTCGGACGACCGGCCTCCTTTGACGGCCGCACGTGCGGACCCGAGTGCGGAGGGTTCGCCGTCGAAAGAAGTCGATTCGATTTTATTTGCGGCGATTTCCTCTTTTTTGCCGCCGCCGGTATCGATCGACACCTTCGTTTCATTCATCAACAGGATCGTTCCGTTGATCGGGCGCCCTTCGAGCGGGACGATGCGGTCCGCAAACGCCGCTTGGGCGAAAAACGCGGTTACGAGGCAAAAGGCCGGGAATGGGATTGTCGTTTTCATGGGATGTTTCGATGGAAAAAGGGCCGTTTCTACCGAAGCCGGTTGAGTGCAAGTAAACAGTGCAAGTAAACAGTGCAAGTAAACACCGTCCGGTCAATCCGCTCGTTTCCCTAGGGACGGTGTTTTTGCGAGGGGAGCTTCTTGAAAGGCGGCTTCAGGGAAATGTCAACAGCCTTCAGTATATCAACTCGGTCAACGCTGTCGGTTTGGTTTGACCGAGCGCCTTTTGGATGTCCCGGTACGCCCTGTCGATTTTGGGCAACCATTCTTCGCCGCCAACGTCGGGCCGATTCTGGACCAGCCTGGTAATATCCCTCAGTGAACCGTCGAGGAGCTTTTTGGCGTTCTCGGTGCCCTTCTCAGCCGCGGCGTATCCGATGCAACTGCGGAATTTGCCGTGATAGGCGCCGTAATACTCGTCGCGAAAACGGTCGATGTTGTTCGAGGTGCGTTTGATGATCCCGTTCCATCCCCAGATATGCCGTTTCGAACGATCCCCATCGGGATCGCCTCCGCCGATCGCCTTGAGGTACATTGCCGGATCGCTCGCTCCCCAAGCCTGGTACATTCGCGCGGCTTCCAGTTGAATATCGATCCGATTCTCCGTTTCCTCCAGGAGCGCGGAAAGATACTGCATTCCGAGCTTGAACGCCTTGGGATCGCCGTACTGGCGGAGCGATTCGGCCATGCGCACCTTGATCGTGTTTTCCGCTTTCGGCGGGGCCCATTCGGGTTCCGCTTCGATCTTTCGCAGGATCGTGACATACGTCGCGGCGGCCTCCTTGAAGTACCTCATCGCCTCCTCGGGACCCTTGCCCCCTTCCGGCGTGAGGCCGTTTCCGAGGCGGTAATAGGTGTCGGCAACCCAATAGAGGGACTGGAAGGTGTTTCCTTCCTTGCGTTCGCGAATCCGCTTGAGGAACAGTTCGAAACCCTTGGTCAATTTGTCCCGCTGCGAGGTGTCGCCGGATTCGTTGAGTTCCTTGAGCCGTTCTTCGAGCTGGCGACCGAGCGAAACGTAAACCGCGGTCAATTTCTGGTCGTTATCGCCATGTTCGGCCTTGATGAGTTCCTCCAGCTCGTTCATCGTCGTTTCCGCCTTGTCGAGCTGTTCGGCGCCGACTTCGGCGCGGAGCTGCATCATGTAGACGCTGAGTTTCGTATTGTCGTTGATCCGTAAATCGTCGGCGAGCGAAATGCCCGACGGGGGATTGCGGATCAACGTCATGGGGCCGGCTTTCTCCCGGTTGAGCCACGCGACGGCACCGGCGGAATCGTCGTCGTTCAGGGCGATCTGGGCGAGCGTGATCGCGGAATGAACGGCCACCCAATCGACGGCGGCCCCATCGGCAATCTGTTCGAGTTTCCGTTTCATGCCGGTTTCAAGTTCCTTCTTCGAATCGTCGAGCATTTCCCGCAATTTTTTCTTCGAAGGCCGGGCTTCTTCCGATTGTTTTTGGGCGGCGACGCACGCGCTCCAGAGAGCCAAACCGAGCCGGAGTTCGGCCTCGGTGCGATACGGTTTCCCGGCCGGGGCGGCGGCGATCATTTCGCGGACCTCGTCGAATCGGCCCGATTCGATCGCCGTCATCATGCGAATCAGCATGACCTCGTCGGCGACCTCTTTGTCCCGCCAGCGTTGCATGATGAAGTCGGCGAGCCGTTCCAGTTCGTCGGCATAACCGGTCGGATCGGCGTTCGGGTTGGCTTTCCGGGCATTTTTTTCTTCGATGAAAACAGTCCGGAAAAGTTTGACGGCCATGGACGCCATCTTGTCCGCATCCGGTTCGCTCGAATAGCGTCGGGCGATAAAATTGGCGAGAATCGCCGCTTCGAGTCGTTTTCCGACGATGTTGTAAACGTTGGCCAGTTGCGCCCTGAGCCGATTGATTTCCTGGATCGGGGTATCCGTTTCCCTCATGGAAATGGTGCGCTGAATGGACAGTTCGCAACGAGCCCCGATTTCGAGCAGTCGTTTTTGCGCTTCGAGTCGGGCGGCATTATCGCCGGCGTCGCGATAGGCGTTGACGGCGACGACGAGATTGCGGAAATCCTCGTCGGATCGCTCGTTGGCGTCGGCATACGTCGCGATTTCGCCCGATTTCGCCGGTTGAACCGCCCCGACTTTGACGAGCAGTTTCTGGGCTTCCCGGGAGGTGTCGGTATTGGAAAGCCGAATCGCCCGCAGGTATCCCCCGGCCGTCCGGATCGCCCTGTCGGCTCCGGGCTTGTCGGTTCCCTGGATCGACTCGGCATAGGCGATCAATGTCTTGGCGCCCTCCAGATAAATCGTCTGGCCCTCCGCGCTGTTGCGGTATACCAGGGGAACGTTGTCGGCCCAGGCGGCGACCCGGGTGATCGAGTCCTGATAATTCTTTTCCGCGAGGTTGATTTCGAGCGTCAACAGGAGTGAACCGGTCAAAATCCGCATGTACTCCTCACCGGAGAGAACGTTCAATTCGGCAAGGATCTCCCGGGTTTTCCTCGTATCGCCGAGATCGCGATACGCCTTGGCGGCATACAATTTGGCTTCGAATCCGGCAGCGTATTCGGAATACTTGGAACCGAGTTTCTCAAACGCGACGGCAACGGCGTCGATGCGTTTTTTGAAGTCGTCGCCGTCTTTCGGATAGGTTTTGGCGATTTCGAGGCCGACGAGGTTCACGAAGATTTTTCCGGCGATGACCCGGCCGAAAGGAACCGGTTGCGTGTCGGGAGTCCCCCCGGCGGCCATGACCTTGCGCGCCGCTTCGACGGCCAGTTTGTCGGCCGTTTCAAAATACTTCAAGGCTTCTTGGAATTTGCTCCTCGCCTCCTCGACGAGTCGGGGCCGATCGCCCACGGGTGTCGTTTCCAAGGTCGAACGCAGGATCGCGGAACGTCCCTCCTGGAGAAGGAGATTGCCCAGCGTCGTATTCGTTTCGAAAACATATTCGCTGTCCGGATGTTCCCCGAGGAATTTGGCGAGCGATTCGCGGCAACATTTCAGGTGATCCGTTTGCTTGAGAAAAAGCCGCCCGCTTTCCATCGCGTCGAGATGAACCATCGCGATCTGGTAATCCATTTGCGTTTTGAGCTCGGGCGGGCAAAACGGCACGGTGTCCATCCAATTCAGGTAATCGAGCGCCGTATCGTAATAACCGTCCTGCCCGAGCGCATCGAGAAACAGTTTCCAGCGCGGCACGGTCTGGGCAAAGGCCGAAAGAGGCATTCCGAAGGTTCCGACCGACACGGCCAAGCCGAGAAGAACGGCGAGGGCGATCGGGCGGGAACGGCGACACGAAAGCAAGGCTGGCAACAGAGAGACTGGAAGCATGGAAAGGTCGGTACGTGAAGGGACGGGCATGAGGAGTCGCCACGGGACGGCGGCACAACGATTCGGCACAACGATCCGGCAAAACGATCCCTTGCCGCCGGGGAACCGAGCGTGTATACTGGAAACGCGATGAAAACGAACACTTGGCCAAGTCCGCCTGCCGCACTCACCCGCCTCGAACGTCTGTTTGTATAAAGACATAAACGGATCGTTCGAGTGGCAGGCGACGAGCGGTGGGTGCTTGCGCGCGGGAGGATCGTTATGCCGTTACGGTATATCAATGGAGGCGGTGCGGTCGTTCAATCGAACAGGGCCAAGGGCCGCCATCGGCTCGCATGCCTCGGGCGGACTCACACGTTTTCCGGGGTCATTCGGGGGCGGAAAAGGCGACGTTGAAGCGAGTGGAAAACAGGGAATCGAGACCTGCAATCTAGCAGAAATCGGGCGGAATGTCAAACACTTTGAAAAAAACTTTTTCGGACGAGAGCCGGTCGGGTATCCGGGGGAATCGTGCAGCCCACCCGGATGAAACCGGCGTCCGGCCGGATTTGAAGCGATTGGAGGCGATTCGCGATGATACCTTGTTGAGCCGGTCCGCCGAAGCGGATGCCTGGGACTATACGATGGAGTATTTGCGACGGACACCGGAAGCGACGTTGGAGTCCCTTTCGGAAGGAAACGTCGGTTTTTTCGAGCTGGACCAACAGGCCGCAGCCTACCGGGGGCGTATCGTCTCGTTTACCGGTCGCATCCTTCGTTGCGAGTACCACCCCGACCCGGAACGGCTTGCCCGGGAAAAAAAGGCGTCCGGGACGACGAACGCCTATCCCGGGGATCCGTTTGCCACCGTGCCCTCGCGTGATTTCTATCTTTGTTTCGTGCGGATGGCCGATAACAAGGAGATTCCGCTCACCTTGTGCGTACGGGAGATCCCGGAGGGGTTTCCGGTTCGGCAAACCCTGAATGAAACCGTTCACGTCACCGGCGTGTTTTACAAGAACCGTTATTACGGAATCGAAGAAGACGTTTATTCCAGTCCCACCGTATTGGCCGGCTCGTTTCACTGGGCGGGCTCCGTCTCCACGCACGCGGGGGAAAGGGACCTTACGGCGATCCAGCGAGAAGTCTTTCGAAAATACGGCGTCTGGGTCGCGTTGGGCGTCATCCTCATCCTCTGGTTCTTTACGCGGCGTCACTTCCTGCGAGTCGACGCGCGGCGTCGTGAAAAGCGCCTGGCAAAGCGTTCCCCGACCAGGTTTCGCCTGCCGGCCGCCATTGATCCGCCGGAAACCTCGCAAGAATCGCCCGGTGACACGAACCGTCCGGACGAAGGAGAAACCATTCTTCCGTCCGCCCCCGGGTTGACGGGAAAAGAAGTGTCCGCCCGGCGTTCCACAGCGTTATCCGCAACGTTTTTCACGATGTTTTCAACGGCAATGTTTGCGCTGTTCGGGCTCTATTCGTTGCCCTGTATTGCGACGGCTTTCGCTCGGGAAACAGAGGCGGAGGAAGTTTTTCCCCGGATCGATGCGGCGTTGGTGCAAACGATGATGAAACTTGATGCGCAGCAATGGGACCTGCTTGACGAAAACGTCGATCTGTCGGGACCGTACCGGCCGGCGTTGCTGGAATTGGAAAGCCGCTTACTCTACAGGATTCCGTATTCCGTTCTCGAACACGGCGTCGAACCCGTGTTGCTGGGCGCCAAAGAGGGGACCGACGAAAAATTACAGATTCCCCCGTCGCGGTCGATTGCGGCGCGGCGACTCGCGACACGGAGGCTTACCGACGATCCGGCCCAATTCCGGGGAAAGGTTTTTCGGTTTCAAAACGCCCGGGCCGTTTGGCTGGAAGAATCACCCCTGTCGGGGGAAGAAAGGGCATCGTACCGGAATGATTATCGCTTCGACAAACTTTATCGTTGTCGCGTGATCCTGGAAGACGGCGGAACGGCAATCGTTTACACCCCCCAAGTTCCCCGCGAGTGGCCGGTCGAAACAAACATGGCCGAACCCTGTGCCGCGACCGGTGTTTACCTGCAACGTTTCCTAGCGGAGCCGCTTCCCGGTACGGATGTCGACGTCGAGGAATCCGATTCTTTCGATTCGGATTTGGCCGTCGTGATCGCGTCTCCCCGGTTGGAATGGTATCCGACCGATTGGAAGGAATGTTGGTCGCCGTTGATCCCGAACGGCTTGGATGTGGGGACGCTCGATGCGATTCCGAACGTTTCCCTGGCCGACCTGTCGTCGACAGGAAGCCCGGGACGTCCCCGCCTGGACCGGGAATCGCTGCGAAGAGCCCTTTGGTTCACCGATGCGGACCGCGATCCCTTTTACCAGATTCTCCGCGCAGTTGACCGCTTGAAGCCGGGGACGCTCAATCGTTTCACCGGCAAGCGTCTCAAGGCGGAGGACAGGTTTCAGGACGGCGTATTCGACCTGTTTCAACACCCGGAAACACAGCGCGGCAAGCTGGTTCGGCTTTCCGGAGTTGCCAAAAGGGTTATCCCGACACTAATCAACGATCCGGAAATAACCGGGCGTTACATGATCACGAGATATTACCAGATTTACCTGTACACCCACGATTCCCAAGGAAATCCGCTCGTCGTTTGTGTCCCGAATTTGCCGAAAGGAATGCCGAGCGGGACCGCGTCGAATTATGGGGAGCAAATCTCCGTCAGCGCCTATTTTTACAAATTATGGGCCTACGAAGCGGCGGCTCCGGCGCCTTCGCCGGATGAGGATGGGCGTCATGGCACGAGCTCAGGTGGCCCGGATTCGAACGACCCGGCCCCGACGAAGCCGCGATACGCTCCGCTCCTGATCGGCGGCGACGTTGAGTGGACCCCGCGTGAGCAAACAGGTGTTCCCAATGGCGTTTTGCTTTCCGGGAAACGTCAACCCCGGTAAAAAACAAGCACGCCATGCTGTTGCTGTGGCTCTACTTCCGTTTTGGACGACGCCCTCCGCGACAGGCCGCCTTTCGCTTCGGGGCTGAAAACGATCCCGGAAACAAGGGCGAACAAACGGATGGCATTCGCTGGCGTGTCAAGTAGGTTTGTCGGAAGGACAGCAACCTCGCTTGTCAGGAGCGGGTTGACACCGTCGGTATAGGCAATACGGGAAAACACACAGGCGAAATGGGCGGTTTGCACTTATACTGTAAACAGCCTGAAACGGTTCCTTCGCACAATCGCCTGCCGCTCGAACGACCCGTTTATGTCATTACACCAACGGAGGTTGGGGGCGAGTGAGTGCGGCAGGCAGACTGGACCAAATGTCCGTTTTCATCGCGCTTCCAGTATACGTCCCGACGAACGGCCGACGTACGGTGCCCGGCGAGCACCGCCGTCGCGCGTCGTGTTTATGTCAGCACGCCCCGACTCCGTACTAAACGTCCGTACTAAACGAACGACTCGACTTCCAAGAGGTTGCACATGCGTTCGATCAGTTTTTCGCTGTCAAAAGGTTTCTGAAGAAAATCGTTCGCGCCGGCAATTTTGAGTTCGGCGATCTTATCTTCTTCGACCATTCCGCTGATGCAGATGATTTTCACTTCTTCGAGGGAGTTGTCCGAACGGATCTTCTGGCAGACTTCCTTGCCGTTGATATCGGGAAGCATGACGTCGAGAACAATCAGGTCGGGCCGGTATTCCTTGACCATCATCCCGGCATCGAAACCGTTGTTGACCGAACGCGTTTCGAATCGTCCGTCTCTTTCGAGGACATCGACGATCAATTCGACCAGATCCTTGTCGTCGTCGACGACGAGCACCTTGCGCTTACCGCTTTCCAGAGCGTCGGTTGGAATTCCGTTGTCCCGCATGAACGCGAACAGTTGATCGCGGGGAATACGTCGAAACCGACTGCCAGGGACACGAAATCCCTTGAGTTGCCCTGAGTCGAAGCATCGAATGATCGTTTGCTGACTGACCTTACAAATTTTCGCCGCTTCACCCGTCGTGAATACTGTCTTAATTGCCATAGTGTACTCGTCCTTACGTTAACTTAAGAAGACTGTCCATGATCGGAAAACGCTTCGGAGACCGACCCGGTTATCCCGTGGGCGGAACGACGCTTCCCTCAGTCGCTTCACCCTCGCATGCATCCAAAACACCAAGGGCCACGTATTCGGCAACACCTACCGGTTCTACCGAATCTTCCATTTTTGCCGACTGTTCTAATTATAGCTATCTTTCCTCTTGTGTCAACACCAATTCGAAATTATTATCTCTATGAGAATCAAGAAGATACGACAAAAAATCATTTTGGGAAAGGTTTTTTTGGGGGGGAGGAATTCCTCACGGCATGAAAAAAGTATCTCATGGATCATGAAGAAGGAATTACGTAACCGCTTTTATCGTTAAACATGGTACGGTCAGTAAATAACGATGTCGCTGTCGGGCAGCCAACCTTCCTGGCCGTCGATGAAACGCAGGTGACACCAATTTCCCCGGTGTTCCAGAACGACCGCCTCGCTTCCTTTGTCCGCCGCGGTCATAAAACTCGGTTCATAATTGAGGGAATTGCCCTTGCGAACGGTGGCTCCCTCGACGGCGACGATGGCGTAATCGACCATCTCGTAACGGTAATAATCGTAGGCGAAGGAAACGATGCCGATGAGCGTCGGCACGGCCAGGAGCCGGGTAAGGCGGTGGAGCGGTTTGTTGCGGTAAAAGAGCGCGAGGACGCCGAAGCCCGAGGTAATCCAGGCCGAGAGGACGGCAATCATGTATAACCGGTGATAACCGACGACGTTTTGCCAGAAAAAAAGCGTTTCGAACCATGATTCGACGGGCTCTTTGGATGCGGGCGGGGCAATGGCGGCGAGATTTTGGCGGACGGCGCCGTTCAACGGTTCGAAACGAAGTGCCCTGCGATAGGAAGCGATCGCCTTAATCGGCTCGTCGGCTTTTGCCCAGGCGTTTCCCTGGTTGTAGAAAAGGAGGGCGTTCTCGATGTGCCGATCGAGGAGGCGCTGGTAGGCCAAAGCCGCTTTTTCGAAACCTTCCCGGCGCCGCCGGGGGTCCGTTTCGGCGTCGGCCGCATCGAAGGCGGATTGGGCTTGAACGAATAATCCGGACGCCTCGGAAGCGGGCGAAAAAGTACAACCGCTCAACGTACAGGAAAAAAGGGAAAGAACAACGGCAAATGGGACGACAAACCGGACGACCGGCGGGGCAGAGTCGGTTCGCGGTTTTTTAAGCTGCCGTTCCAAATCGAGGAACAGGTTTTCCGCTTCGACGAGTGTCTCATTCGTTCGACTCCGGTTGATTCCGCCGTACTTGGCGGCATCAAGTTGTTCCAGCAAGGAACGTGCCCGCTCGATACAGGCGGGAGTGATTCGCAGGGTTTCCAGGCCCGAACAAATATCCGCCGTCGTCAAACCCTGTTCCCGTATTCCCGCCAGGTCGGCGACCAAACCGGCGAAAACGGATTGCATTTCGGAAAAAAAGTCGGGGCGCACCATGTCTGCCGACGGTGTCCGGCGATGCGACGTTTCCCGCGATTTCGAGAGGATGTTTTTGAGACGTTCCCGGGCTTTCGGGACGGCTCGCCGCCGTTGTCGTGCGCGAAGATCGCCCGAAGCGCGGCGACGGCAAAAAACACCGAGCATGACGAGAAAATACAGCAGGAACGGCGACGCGATCGATATCGACGCCTCGACAAGGGATGGTGCGTGATTGACGGCCCCGACGGGATCGGTCGTGTTCGCCAGGATTCCTTCTTTCAAGGCGAGTCGTTCCTTGCTCCCCGCTCCGCGAGCGCCCGGGAGGAGGGGCGGAATGTCGGCCAGTTTTTCCGACTCCTCGACATCAATCGCGATCGGTTCGCTTCGCCGCGTGACAAAGGATTCCGTTTCGACGTCGAAATAAGTGATGCCAATCGGCGGAAAAACGATTTTCCCGCCTTTCCGGGGGCGAATCGTGTAAACAAATTCACATTGCCGCTCGTCGATTCTTTCCTGCGGCGTGTAAACCCTGAAATTCGAATCGATTTCCGGAATCTTCGTCAAATCGGGCGGTTCCACGTTGACGGTCGAACCTTGGCCGCTCAGGGTCAGAGTGAGATCCAGCGGTTGGCCGACTCCGGCGGTTCTCGGCTGGAGATCGACATGCCAATCGAACCGGCCGAAGGCGCCGATATAGTCCTTGGGACGGTCGTCGGCAGGAACGTCGCGCACCTGAACGGAAATCCGTGGCGTGATCGCGTAAATCGGCTGAAGTTTCAAACGAGATGGGTTTTCCGGATCGACAACCGCGAAACGTCCTTTGATGCTGACCGGTCCGAAATCGAGCGTCCCGAGTCGTTCGGCGGTAAATGTCCGTTTCAACGTGTATTGCCAATAAGGGGTATTCACACCGTCGGCATTCGGCTGCGCGACGCGTTCCATGGGAAAGGAAAATCGCCGATCCGATTGCCGGGAACCCCCCATCGGGGAGAGCCCGAAAAAATCGTCGCTCGGAAAAAAGGAACGTTGTTTCAAATCGTTGACGGCAAATCCGCCCCGGGTGCTCTCGAAGGGGCTCAACCAACTTTCCCGGTCGGATTCCGGACGCAGTCCGGCCGGAAGCGAGCCGCTTTCCACCCACGGGATCAATAATCGGGGCGATTCTTCCAGAATGCCGAGCGGATTACGGTCGGAAAACGGCTCCCGGCTCCCCCCCTTGACCAAAACCTTCAACAAGATGGTAAACGGCTGGAGTGGATAGACCGTTTCGCGATCCGATTCGATTCGAAGAAGAACGACGTCCTGTCGATCCTGCGGCATCACCTGCAAGGGAAGGGAACCGACCGGGACGGGAACCGTTCCCTGGTTGCCGCCGCCGGTATCCGAGGAATACAACCGGCCTTCCACGACAACGCGGGACGGTGTCAGCGTTTTCCCGTCATACATGAGGCGGGGAGCCGGGATCGGGATTTTTCCCGTTTTCAAGGGATATATCTCGTAGGTGAATTGGGAGATATACTGAACCGACCGGGTCGTTTGACCGTTGAGCGAGGAAAGGAATTGTCGGTTTTGATCCTGCCGGCCGTGATAATCAACGCGAAAATCGTCCATTTTGCCAAACAGCGGCGTAATCGATTCAGCGATCCGAACCTGATCGACGACGGTGATGCGGTAGGCGACCGCTTCGCCCTCGAAAAGCGTGTTGCGATCGGCCTCGATCAGCATTTCCGCGCCGAACGCGAGCCGACCGCCCGTTCCCATCGCCAGAAACAGGAGCCACAAAACAGGTTGAATGGAGCGGCAATATGCTGAAATCACGGGTCAATCACGGGGTTCCCATCGGTTTTCGGCAAGCGTCATTCCGCTTCGACCGGTCGGGGGCGTTGCGACGGATCTTCCGATAAAACCGTCGTCATGTTATTGACTTGCTTGATCCAAGGGTCGGCAAGCAGGATTTTACCGACGGCAAGTCGACTTTGTTCATCGGCAACCACCCCGCGAACGGTTGCCGTTCCATTTCCGGCAAGGCTGATTTGGATCGGGGAAAGTACATGAACGGCAGCGTTGCCAATCAGGGAGGCTTCCAGGCGTTCTTCCTGCCCCTTCAAACGTCGCCGCGCAACGATCACCTGTTCCGCCGTTTGTTCGGCAGCCTGTTCGGCAGCCTGTTGAGATCGGGAAACCCCGAAGTCGGGCGACACTCCGGGTTTGGAGCCAGGTACCACTCCGGGCACAACACCACCCGGATTCATGGAAACCGGCTCCGAAGCGGCGGCGGAACTGCTCAACGGCATCGCGGGTCCGATCATGGGTCCAATCAGGTGACCGACCGGGGGAGAGGCCGGCAACATGGGGGATGGAATGCCGCCGGAACCCCTGCCCACCCCCAAGTCGCGGTACGGATTACGAAACCACTGTTGATGTTGCGCCTTTTCATGCCCGGTGCCATGTCCCTCGCCATTTTCCACGGGCATCGACGTCACGCTTTCCGAACCCGCCGCAACGACATCGGGTCGGTCGAAAAAACCGACCGGGTAACGCAGGGGAACCTGTTGCGAGCCGACGCCTTTCGTCACCAGGGGTTGATTGACGTCCTCGGCGGAATCAGCCGGTCGGCGCGGGGAGACTTTGGGGAAATACTCCTCGATTCCGGGTCGCGGCGATTTCCAATAGGGACTGAAACGGTTTCCGGGAAGATCCCGGTTGAACCCTTTCAGATTTCCATCGTATTCGTACTGAAACCCGCTGGTGATGCGCGAATGCCGAATTTTCGACACATCGACGTCCCGCCCGAATTCTCGCAATCCGAACGGGCTTGGAACGGGCTCCGAAAGGTCAAGTTGCCCCCATGATTTACCGTCGCCGAGCATGAGCAACAACCCGATTCCCAAAACCGGCACCCGGCATGTCCACCTGCATAACCTGGATAAGTTGAATTGTCGTCTCATCGAACCTTCGATTGTTCAAGGAATGACCGGGGCGCTCCAACGGAAATACATACCGTAAACGGCATGACAAAAACGGCATGACAATTCTCCCGCACACGATCGCCTGCCGGCGGACAATCTGCACGTTTTGGGAAAAATGGCCGCCCGGAACGGAGCACCGGCGCAGACAGGTTCCCGGTTTGCAAGACATTGTACACCGAACGGCCTTCCGGTTCAATTCGTTCTTTTGGCCGTTTTGCATCACCGTCAAACCGTGTTGTCAACCTGAAGCCCAATAGCCCGGCCCATAGCCCAATACAACCGACAAAACCGACTTGACGCCACCGCTTTCGTTCGATCCATCGTCAAGTTCCCCGGTTCTTGCACAGTTTTCCGCCGCGACGGCCGAACAATCGATAGGGAATCCCGGTTTCCTTCACCGGCTCCGCGAAGGCCATGCCGGGACGTCCCGTTCCCTTTTGGACCGAAAAGCATCGGCGCACAGACTCATGAAAACTCCATTATACCGCAAACAGCCTGAAATGGTTCCCGCGAACACGCGCTTGTCACTCGAACGAAACGTGCAACAAGATGGTTACACATATCTTACGGCGAGTGAGTGCGGCAGGCAGCCTTCACCAAACAACCAATTTCACCACGTTTCCAGTATACGTTCCGATCTTCAGGTATACCGAAGGCGGTTGGAATTTCCCGAAGCCGACTCTCGGGAAGCCTGTTTTCCGAAGGTAAACAGGCGGATCCAACAGAAGCTCCCGGCCGACTTCGGTGTAACACGTTTAGCCAAGCGACGTGGCCGCCGGTTTTCCTTACATTCGATTTTCAACCTGACGACCCCCGAAAAGTGGTTTTACCGGATCGTGACGCTGTCGTTACTCGGTTCCTTGACGTTGATCGGCTGTACGGTGCAAAACGACGGTTCCCATGCCGTTACGGAGCAGGAGGCCGGCGCCGTCGAAGCAGGCGCCGTTGAGGCAGGTGTCGTTCAAGACGGTGTCGCTCAAGACGTGGTTCCAGCGGCGGAAAACACGGCTCCGATACGTACCCGGCCGGACATTTCCCCGCTCCGGCGGCCGCCGTTTCTCTACGAGGCGCCGATAACCGATTCGATCGGAACAGCGCAGCAGGATGTGGAACAGGCCGGTACCGCCAATGCCGATACGGTTGATGTGATTGTCGAAGAGGAACCGGGTAATACGACGGATACACCATTCCGGACGTCGGTCGATCCACAGGGACAGCAGCCGGAACGCCAATTGAGCGATCCGCCTTCCGGCAAGCCGGTATACTCGCCCCCCACCACAGGAGGCGGGTTCGACAGGTTCGCCCTGCCTTCCTCGACGCCTTCCACAGCACCTTCTGCGGAGCCTTCTTCCGTGCCGTCGCATGCCGTTTCTCCTTCGGTTGCGCCGACAGACCGGGAATCGAACGGCGGTTGGCCCATTCCCGGATCGCCGGTGTTGGGAACCATCGCGGACGATCCGCCGATTCCGGGTTCTGGGTCGTTCACACAGGTTTTGCCGACCCCGTTACCGAATGTTACTTTTGCAGGTGATTCCGAACAGGCCAAAGAACCGCCGAAGGTCGGCGATCCATCCGCCGCCGTTCCGGAACAATTTCGCCAAACGCCGCAAACAGTTCAAATGCCACAGAACGCCACCGTGCCGTTCGCCATCGTTCCGGTGCTTGTCATGAAAAACGGTTGTGGTCATTGTGCGAACCAAACGCAGCTCGTCCCCTATATCCTCATTCCGCCGGGGGCGCCGCAGCAGGCGTTCCTGTGGAACATGTTGATGCAACCGCCGCCGGTTCCCGCGAACATCGCCCCCACGATCCCGGCGATTCCCCCGATCGTTTCCGTTCCCGGGATACCGCCCCGGTATCAGCCCCAGCGCCGTGTTTTCAGCCGGTATCTTTGCGGACGGAACAATTCCGGCCGGGACGATTCCGCGCGGGAAGGGGCTGGACAAAAGGCGATGGTTCCGGTTAATATTATCCGTATCACTTCGGTGCCGCTCCCGCCGACCGTGACCGCCGTTCCGCCGCGGGTTTATTTCGGGTATTGATCTTCAGGTAGAAAACGCAACGAGGGCACACCGGACTTTTGGCAGTGATTCCGCACAAAGTCCAGGGAAGCCCGGGCCTTCAGGCAGCGAGACGCCCTTCTCACGACGCCTTTCTCACAACACTGCCTCATGTGCGACTTGCAGTCTGAAGGCCAATGACCCGAACATGGTCGGCAACGGTACGGTCGCACCGCGGTCGGTCCAATGATACGGTCCGGTGGACGGCCCGTTCGGGAACCGTACAGGTCGTGATCGGGAACACGGATAATGCCAGGATGAAACAGACGCTCCCTCTCTGCCATATCACATTTTGCCATCTTGTCTTGGAGGTGCTTGTCTTCGGGACGCTTGTACAAACGGCCCGGGCGCAGCCGGTTGCCGGGCCGACGGATCCCGACGCGACACGGCTTCCGGCGAATCTGGTTCCCAACGTCACGGCCGTTCATCCGCACGATCCCGCCGCGTTTACCCAGGGCCTCCTTTTCAAGGACGGTTTCCTTTACGAAAGTACGGGCCAGTATGGCGCCTCCTCGCTGCGAAAGGTCGAAATCGCGACGGGCAAGGTATTGCGGAAAAAGGATATTCCGCAACGATATTTTTCCGAAGGGATCGCCATCGTCGGCCATTACATCTATATGCTGACGTGGCGGGAAAAAACCTGTGTCGTCTTCGATACCGCGACATTCAAGGAAGCGGCCGCATTTCCTTATGCCGGGGAAGGTTGGGGACTCTGTTACGACGGTCGTTCGTTGATTCTCAGCGACGGCGGCGCGACGTTGCGGCTGATCGACCCGAAGACGTTCAAAACGACCGGAAAAATCGCCGTCTACGACGGTCCGGACCCGAAAAAAGGCAAGCCGGTCGCAAACCTCAACGAACTGGAATTCATCCACGGCGAAATTTGGGCCAACGTGTGGAAAGATACCCGGATCGCCCGGATCGATCCGGATTCCGGCCGGGTGATCGGCTGGATCGATTTCACACCGCTCATCCCGGAACAGTTTCGCCGCCAGGGATTTCAATACGGAGAAAACGTGCTGAACGGAATCGCCTTCGATCCGGCGACCGACCGGATTTTCGTGACCGGCAAGAATTGGCCCGTTCTTTACGAATTGACGATCGACGAAAACCGGGAATCAAGGCTGCGCCCGTAGGTTCCGCATGCGCCGGGAATTGCGACAAGGCCCTATCGCTGCAAGCCGGGCACCAACCCTTTCGGCAAACGCAGGAGGATGACGACCATGGCCGTTTCCGCTTCCGTCGAGATCGACGATTTCCAGGAACCGTCGGTCGCCTGGCGTTTCAACAATGCCGAAGCGATGGATGCGTACCAACGGTTGAAATCGAGCGGCGAATTCTCACCGGCGCACCAAATCGCCTGCGCCGCGTAATAATGGCCGTAAACATAATACTCCGGTTCCCGGCCCGATCCGTCGGCAAGAGCAGGGGCATCCGGGGCGAATCGTTGAAGGTACGCATACCCTTTTTCGATGATTTCATCAAATTCACGGACCGCACGCTCTCCGTTCCGGGCATCTCCACGAGCCTCGTCCTTGGAACCGCCGTAAAGCCCGATTGCCTGGAGCGCGACGAGTGCCGCTGCCGAACGGGCAAAAGCGCTTTCCTTGAGAATGTGCCGGTAACGGAATCCGCCGTCGGCATTGTGGCATTTCCTGATGTAATCGGCAGCCCGGTCGATCGTTTCATTCGGGACGTAAAGGGAAGCGTTTTTCGCGGCCCGTAGCGCCGTCAACTGGGTGGCCGTCACCGAAATATCGGCCTCCAGGATGATCTCCGCTTCGTAACGCCAGCCGCCCTGCTCGTTCTGGGTACGCACGATCAGTTCGACGCCGCGTTCGACTTTTTCCCGCAAATCGGGCCGGTCGCTCATCCCCAGGCATTCGGCGAGAAAGGCCAGCGCAAAGCCGTGCCCGTACATCGGTTGCAGATTTGTCGCGTCGGCGGCCCCGATCAATCCCGTTTTTTTTCCGTCCATTTGGGCAGAGGCGAGCAAATAGCCGAGCAGCCGGTCGCACGGTTCGCGGTGTTTCCCGCTTTGCGGCGTCGAACCGTCGGCCAGCAGGGCGAGACCGACAAGCCCCGCGACCGCCGGATGCCGGGCGTAAAGTTCGCCGCCGATACTCCCGTCGGGCAGTTGCTTCGAAAGAAGATATCCGACGGCCCGATCCACCGCGCCGTCAACGGCTTGAGCGACGGTCTGATCGACTGCCCGATCAGCGGTACTGTCAGCGGCACTGCCGGCGGTATAAGCGACGGCGGTCGGCCCGGTCAGGAGACAAATCACGAGGCACAGTGTCACAATGAACCGCGCAAACCATTTTGGCATGACGTACACTGAACGATTTATCCTCTGCATTTTAACGGTGCAGTAAACTTGGTCGGAACCGTCACCCCAGCGCAGGCGGCACGCTACTCGTCATTCCCGCGTAGGCGGGAATCCAGACAAACGGGTTTACATGCTCGTTTGTCTAGGCCCCCGCCTGCGCGGTGGTGACGGATATTTTTATCCAGTTTGTGTAATATGAAGTTTCCGAACAGGTCTATTATAACGGAAAAAGAGCTAATGCGTGGTGATACTGTACTCACGTTTTTCAGTTTGCGCTTCGGCCTTGATTGCCTCCAGTTTTTCGATGACTTTTCCCGAGATCATGCGGATCGTTTCCTCGGAGGAAGCGACCCCTTCCTTGCGAAGAAACTCAAGCAACCGTTCACCAAAGTCGGAAAGCTCAAGGAGTAGATCTTCGAAGGCGACGCCTCTCGATACCACCCCTCTCACCGAAAGGGGCATCTGACCGGCGAGCGGGTTCTCGCCGGTCGAATCGAACATCAACGAAAACCGTTTCGCGTCGTTGTTTTTGATCGCTTCCCGGAGGAATTCCAGCGTGGCGCCGCCTTCCGGGTCGAGGCCGCCCAGGCATCGCGCCAGCGTTTTCGCCTGCGTTTCATTCGCGTCGGTGATGTCCATTCGCCTCAACGTTTCGACGATCTCGGGCAGGATCGCCTTCAATTTCGGGTTGAACTGATCGAACACACGCAAGGCAAACGCCCGTTCGTTGGCGTCGCCTTCGAGCAGATTCCGGATAAGCAGCGGAAAGGAATCCTTGATCGGAATGGTGACCATCCCGTCGGCGGTGAAAATAAAAACCGCCGTTTGCAACATGCGCTTCATGTGGGGCGACGTTTTTTGGTTGATATCATGCGGCTTGACGGTGCCGAGGACGATTTCCGCCGCCTGCCGGCCGTAACCGTTGTCGCCGAACACGCCCAAGGCCGTGATGATTTTTGTGCGGATACTCGGATCAAGTTCCGTGCGCAGCTCTTCGGCCCATTCGTCGAACGTTTTTCCTTGGTATCGCAACGGCGGGGCGGCGCTGTCCGATGAAACAGCGCTGTCCGGTAAAACGGTGCTTTCCCAGATTGACCCGGCAAAGGGCCGGTAAGTTGCCCGGGAAGAAGCCTTGGAAGAGGCCCTGGAAGAGACGACGGTTTTCAATTCATACTCCGCTTCCGCGAGCGCCAGTTCGGCCTCCCCCAAGTCGGGATACCCCATCGAGCCCGATTCGAAGCCCGCCTTGACGCCTTGGAGAGCCTGTTGCGCGACATTCACTTTCCCTTCCGCCGCGGCAAGGAGCTTTTCCCTCTCACCGGTGTAACGATACAGTCCGATTTCGGCGCTCCTGAGGGCGAGTTCCGCCGACATGTATGCAATGGCCGTTCCTTTGGGATGACCGGCCTGAGACATGGCTTTGAACATGTCGTATTTCACTCGGGCGATTTCGACCCGCTTTTCGAGCAGCGCACGATAATCGGGATCGATTTCGTTCGAAGCGTTCCCCGACGGTGCCGACGACGGGGACGGCAACAAGGCGGGCGACGGCGGGGTCCCATCCGTCGTTTCGGCTTTGTTCGTTTTTTCGGGTTCGGCATCCGGTGTCCCGGCGACGACGGGTGCGGTGTCCGGCGTTGTTTTCAGCGTTGTTTGCGGTGTTGTTTGCGTTTCCTTGGCGACGAGCCGGATGTGGACGAAGGCCGAGGCGAAAAGGACGGCGACGGCGAGGAGCAGGACGGCTTTTTTCATGATAGATTCCTTGCTTTTCAAAGTGGTTTCGAAGCTCAACAGCCGGACGATGCGGCACGCAGCGTTTTCAGGTATGCACGGCAGCGGTCGAAAAACCGTTGGAACTCCCCGCTTTGGTAATCGGGATACGTCCAGGGGTGCGGTTGCCAATGTTTGCGGGTGTACATCAACGTCGTTTCGGCGTAAATCCCATCTCGCAAATAGATACGATGGGCGTGATCCTTCGTCGAGGCGAGCACCAGTTTGCCGAGATCGATATAACCCGGGTCGAGGTTGAGCGGCCGCTCGACATCTCCGCCGTGCGAAGCGGCGTATTCCGATTCGAGCGCATTGCTGAAGCATTTGATTCCCGCAAGTGTCCCGGGATCAATCGGACGCTCAAACGCCCAAAATCGTTTGAGCAGCCCCGTTCCCATGCTCGGTGCATAGTAATCGGTGAACAAATCGACTTGAAATGCCTCGCTTTCCAATCGGATCGGCCCGAAACGCTCCTCGCAGCGCCGGCGTGCCCATGCGGTCGGGCCCGTCTCTTCGGACGGCGCCGTCTCTCTTGAGAATGCCGCGATGATCAACAAGGTCGGATTCGGCGCTTTAATGTCACCCATGTCTTTTCGTTTCCTGATGGGGTCTGAAGGCGACGGCACCATGCCCCAACGTAAATGTCCCTCGGCGCCGCGACCGTGAGGGAGCGATTTCGACATCGCCCGGCTTACCAGTCGAGCGGCTTGAGCCAAGCGGTTTTCAGTGCGCCGATATTCGCCTCGATCAGCAAACCGTCGTTCACCCGTAACATGTCGCCGTCGGTGACGGCTCCGAGTTTCGCGAGCGGGAGATCGGTCATCGCGGCTTCGAAAGCGGCTGCCTTGCCGGGTTCGATTTCGCACAAAAAGCGCGTGTTCGATTCGCTGAACAAGCGGACATCCGGCGAAAGCGGGGAGTCGGGCAGCGTGATTTCCGCGCCGAAACCGCCCGCAAACGCCATTTCCGCCAAGGCCACGGCCAGTCCGCCTTCGCTTAAATCATGAACGCTGCGAACGAGACCGTCCTTGATCGCCCGGTGCAGCGCCACGAAAATGCGTTTCGCCCGCTTGGCGTCGACTTTCGGAACCTCGCCGCCGCACAGATCGCGGACCAGCGCGTAATGGGAACCGCCCATTTCCTCTTTCGTTTCCCCGACGAGGTAAATCAGGTTCCCGGCTTTTTTGAAATCCATCGTGACGCAGGTGGACACATCGTCAATTTGGCCCATCGCGCTGATAAGCAGCGACGGCGGAATCGAGATCGGTTCCGCGGCACCGTCCGGCCGGAATTCGTTGTTCAGGCTGTCTTTGCCGCTGATGAACGGGGTTCCCAATTCGGTCGCGATATCGAAACAGGCGGTCGCGGCACGTACCAGCGAGCCGAGCGTTTCGGGGCGATCGGTGTTGCCCCAGCAGAAATTATCCAGAATCGCGATCGTCGAAGGATCGGTTCCCACGGCGACGCAGTTGCGCACGGCCTCGTCGATTGCGGAAGCGGCCATCCAGTAGGTGTCGAAATCGCCGAAATGCGGGTTCATACCGCAGGAGATCGACAATCCCCGCCGGGAATCGATTCGCGGACGCACCACGGCTGCATCGCCCGGACCGTCGTTGTCGGCACCGAGGAGCGGCTTGACGACGCTCCCGCCCTGGACTTCGTGATCGTATTGCCGGATGATCCAGTGTTTACTGGCGACGTTGAGCGAACCGAGAATTTTTTCCAGCGTTTGCGTGAGCGATAAGGCGGAATCGGCCCGATTCTCCTCTTTGGGGGTGAGCGGTTTCGAGGGCGGCGGCGAATACACGGCCGAACGAACGACCGGCGGCCGACCGTCATGCAGGAATGTCATGGCGAGATCCGCGACCGTCGTTCCCTCGTATTTCAAGACCAGACGCCCGGTCGGCTTGAAGGTTCCCAACACGACCGCTTCGACGTCCTCGCTTTCGCACAGGCCCCGGAACGCTTCCCAGTTTTCGGGAGGAACGGAAAACACCATGCGTTCCTGGGCTTCGGAAATCCACATTTCCGTGTAAGTCAATCCTTCGTATTTGAGCGGAATGGCGTCCAGATCGACTTCGGCCCCGATTTTCTCCCCCATTTCGCCGACGGCGCTGGAAAAACCGCCGGCGCCGCAGTCCGTCACCGCCGTGTACAGGCCCCGGTCACGTGCCTGGAGGAGAACATCGAGAACCATCTTTTCCGTGATCGCATTTCCGATCTGGACGGCCCCGCCGGAAAGCGTTTCGCTTTCGCTCGTCAATTCCGCGCTGCTGAAAGTCGCCCCGTGGATGCCGTCCCGGCCGGTCCGGCCGCCGATCGCGACGATCAAATCACCGGGATCGGTTTGCTTGAACGACATTTCCCTCGGGATGATTCCGACATTACCGCAATAAACAAGCGGATTACCCAAGTAACGTCTGTCGAAGTAAACCGCCCCGTTGACCGTCGGGATGCCCATCCGATTACCGTAATCGCGCACACCGGCGACGACGCCTTTGATGATGCGCCGCGGATGCAGGACGCCCGGCGGCAGTTCCGCCGGATCGACGTCGGGCGGTGCGAAACAGAACACATCCGTGCTGCAAACCGGTTTCGCGCCCATCCCGGTTCCCATCGGATCGCGAATCACGCCGCCGATGCCGGTGTTGGCGCCGCCGTACGGTTCAAGCGCCGAAGGATGGTTATGCGTTTCGACCTTGAAACAGACGTTGTACCGGTCGTCGAACCGGACGACGCCGGCGTTGTCGGAAAAAACGCTCACGCAACGATCCGCCGGGCCGAGCGTCTCGCGGATTTTCACGGTCGCCGCGAAGATGGTTTCCCTGAGCATGTTTTCGAAACGGCGTTCCCCTTCCGGTCCTTTGTAATGGATGCGGCCCGCCAGGGTTTTATGGGAACAGTGTTCGCTCCATGTTTGCGCAACGGTTTCCAACTCGACGTCGGTCGGATCCCGGTCCCGTTCGACGAAATGGGTCTGGATCGTCCGCATTTCCGTGAGCGAAAGATAAAGCTGGCCCTCTTTGCTGAGTGTGGCAAGGGCCGCGTCGTCCATTTCCCGGATCGGGACGGTCTTCAACTGAAACCGATAGGGGGAACCGTGCTGGAGCCGGTCGAAGGAGAGCGTGCCGACGACGACCTGTTCGATCGCGTCGTTCGCCAACAATTTGTCGCAAAGCCGCTCCAGTTCCCCGTGGTCGAGACCGGTGACCCAGTATTTTTTGAATGTCCGGACGGCATCGGCATGAACGTCGTAATCCCGCATCGCCTGTCGCGCCGTTTCACCGACGGAATCCGTAACCCCGGGCTTGGGCAGCACATAAACGACGGAGGTCTCGGCTGATACGTCAAGGGATGCCGTGACGGAAGTGTCAAGGGAAGCATTGATGGAAGCATTGAGAGCCGGATCGCCGGCCTTGCCGAATCGGGTTTGTTCCGTCACGGCGTCGGCAAGCAGTTTTTCGGCGATCAGCGCGATTTGTTCTTGACGAATCTCTCCTTCGATCAGGTACCCGGCGGCGAATCGAATGGAAAGCCCTTCGGCGGCGAGTCCCAGGTCGATCGCGTCGGCCAGCATTGCTTTCGCGTGGTTGTCCGGTTGGCCCGGCGCCGGATGAATATCGATTTCCCAGAGCATGAGAACAATAAAAGTTGGTTGAGTCGATTCAAAAAAATCCGAAACCCGGGAGGCTCATCCCCGCAACGAGATGCCGTTGTCGTTGATGAAATCGAGGAATGCTTTGTGAAAAGCGTCCAGTTCCCCGCCGTCGAGCGTATGGTCATCCGCGCCGATCCAAAAGCGGAACGAATAGCTCGCGGTTCCTTGTTTCAACCCTTTTCCTTTGTAGACGACAAGGAATTCCCGTTTTTTGAGCAGCGGATGCGTGAATCCGTCAAGCGTCTTTTCCAGTTGTTCGAACCCCCGGTCAAGTTCCCAGACCAGGGAGAAATCCTGCCAAGAACCGGGAAAACGCGCCGGTTCCTTGAAGGCGATTACGGGGAAAAGATCGCCGTCGATCTTGTCCATTTCCAATTCGAACCAGACGATCCCTCCCCCTTCCGGTGAAACCGCTTTGGTTCGCGATTTGTCGAGAACGCCCATCGCCCCGACTGTGTGGTAGGTTGCATCGGGATTCCGCTGTTGAATTTCGACCCAATGGTCCGCCGATTGCCAGGGCGTGGGTGTCGTCGTTCCCGCGACGAAACGAAACGGGCGGTGGAACAACGCACCGATATCCTCGATCGCGGCTTTGATTTCCAGGTAATGCTCTTCCGGCGAACCGCCCGATTGCCTGAAACTGATACCGGAGAGGCGGGTTCGTTCGTCGCACTCGCTTCCGGCTTTTCCGGCCGGGAAATAGGCTTTGCCGATCTCGAAAAGTCGAAATTGATCCCGGTGCGGCCGGTTTTTCGGGACCAACGCCAACAAATTCGGGATGAGCGTCGTTCGCAGCCGCGTCTCCCAGGGCGTCACGGGATTTCGTAAAACAAGCGTTTCGCCCGGCTCGAATCCGAGGGTCTGCAACCACGGATCGCTCATCCAGCAGTAATTATGGATTTCCAAAAAACGATGTCCCGCGGCCAGCAAACGCCGGGCTCGATGTTCCAGCTTGATATGCTTTTCGATAAACAACGGCGCAAGCGGCATTTCCGGCATGACCGGCGGGATATTGCCGAAACCGTGGATACGGAGAACCTCTTCGAGGATATCTTCCGGAATCGCAATGTCTTTCGCACTGCGGTGAGGAGGGACACCGACGACAAGATCGCCGCGATTCCCTTCTTTACGATATTCCGCCTGGAAACCGAGGGCATGAAGAATTCCGAGAACGTTTTCCGGCGGAAGTGAAATTCCCGAAAGCCGTTCCAGCCGTCCTTCCTCAAGAACGACGGTGCGGACCTGGTCCTGTAGGTCGCCCTGGATCGTCAGCCGACTGAGCACTTGGAACGGAATTCCGGCGACCTCGAACAGTTTCAGGATTCGCTGGATGCCGAGCTTGACGTTCGAAGGCGGCTGGCTTTTCTCATAGCGTTGGGAAGCGTCGGTTCGCAAATCCAATCGCGTCGACGTCTTGCGGATACGTTGTGCCCGGAAGTTGGCCGATTCGAGCAGCAATTTTTTAGTCGCTTCCGAAACTTCGGTTTCCAAACCGCCCATGATGCCGGCAAGCGCGACCGGTTTGAGCCGTCTGTCCACGCCGCTCTTGTCCATGTCGCTCTGGACCATGCCGCTCTGGACCACGCTACTCGTGACCACGCTGCCCCAAATCATCATATCTTCCGGAAGGATACGACGTTCCTGACCGTCGAGGGTCTGGAACGTTCCGTTCATCCCCATGGGACCGATCCGGATTTCGCCGATCAGGTCCGCATCGAAAGCGTGGGTCGGCTGGGCGATTTCCCAATTGACGTAGTTCGTCGCATCGATTCCCATGTTGTACGTCCGTTGACCGAGGGCGTGAAGCCGGCGTTGCATGAAAACCGGGGCCGGTTCGAGCAGGTTCGCCTCGAATTCGATACAACCGTAGCACGGACAGTTTTCGGGATCGTCGATGTGGATCGGGTAGACCGGCAGGGCGTCGTACGGCGTCGTATCGTGCAGCGGAAGCGCTTTGAGAGGCCGGCCGAACACGGCGGCGAATTCCCGTGCGAAACCGTAATGTCCCCAGAGATCCGGGCGGTGCGTCAGGCTTTTATTGTCGATCTCAATCAACGTATCGTGTTCTGGAACCAATTCGATCAAGGCAAGTCCCGGCGGCGTATTCGCGGGGCATTCGAACACAGCCTCATGCCAGGCGCTCAGGCCCAGCTCAGCGGCCGAACACAGAATCCCTTCACTGACTTTTCCGGCAACGACGGCTTGTTCGATTGTCACATCCCCGGCAAGCCGTGTCCCGGCCGGAGCGAAGGGGGCGACCAGCCCGACCCGGGCATTCGGCGCACCGCAGACGGTCGTATAGGTTTTCGAGCCGCAATCGACGGTACAGAATGTCCGTTTGTCGTCCAGCCGTTCACAGGCGACGACCTTGCCGAGAACCACCCCGCGGACATAACGGTGCAGTTCATGGACCTCTTCAACCTCAGCCGTCGCAAGTGTCAGGCGGTCGGCGATCGTTTTCGGATCAAGCCCGGTCAAATCGACGTAATCCGATATCCAGTCAAGGGAAATACGCATGGGAAATAAACAATTTAAGGCAAAAAAATTCCAATGTGCCCCATTCTACCCGGCCCGGCGGGGATAAGAAAGGGGGATTACATCCGCTCGACGGTTTCGATTCCGAGCAGTTCGAGTCCCTTGCGGATCGTGCGCGCCGTCAAGTCGCAGAGCAGGAGCCGGCTGATTTTGGTCTCTTCATCGGCGGCTTTGAGAACCGGGCAATGCTCGAAAAAGTTCGAATACCGGTTTGCCAGTTCGAACAGGTACGCGGTCAAAATGTTCGGGCGGTAATCACGCAGCGCCCAATCGAGGGCCTCATCGAACCTGAGCAATTCCAGCGCCAACGCCCGTTCCTGCGGTTCCCTGATCCTGATTGCGATGCCGCTTTTCCGCAGGGCGTCGATGTCGACGCCTCCTTTCAGGAAAATACCGCGGACCCGGGCATAGGCGTATTGCATGTAGGTCGCGGTGTTTCCGTTCATTGCGAGCATCTTGTCATAACTGAAAACGTAGTCGCTTTCCCGGTTTTGCGACAGGTCCGCATAGATGAGCGCGCCAATCCCGATTCGCCGCGCCGTCTCACGGTGTTCTTGTTCGGATCGTTCTTTTTCGGAAGGGTCGTTTCCCTCGTTTTCCGGGGAAAGATTCGCTTGAACGACCGCCAGGGCCCGTTCCTGGGCTTCGTCCAACAGGCTTTCGAGACCGACCGTGTCCCCGCTCCGGGTTTTGAACGGTTTTCCGTCCTCGCCAAGCACGGTCCCGAATTTGACGTGGGCCAATTCGAGCCGGTCCGCGCCGTATCCCATGAGCCGCATCGTCGCGAAAAGATGCTGAAAATGCAACGCTTGACGAAAATCGACGACATACAGGATCGCATCCGGCTGCCATCTCTCCATTCGGTAATCGACCGTCGCGACATCCGTGGTTCCATAGAGAAACGCCCCGTCTTTCTTGCGGATCAACATCGGGACTTCCTCGCCCTCGAAGAACACGCCGACCGCTCCGTCGGTTTCCCGGGCAATGCCGCGCTCCAAGAGCGATTCGACGGTCGGCGCAAGCATCGGCTGGTAAAAACTTTCCCCGAGCGTGTGATCGAAGGAAACGTTCAACCGCCGGTACATCCGGTCGATATCGACGAGGCAGTGATCGACGATTTCCTGCCAAAGCGTCCGGTTTTCAGTATCTCCCTGGTGGAGTTTGGCGACTTCTTCGAGAACGGCCGCCTGGATATCGCGGTCGAGATATTCCTGAAATTGTTCCCGGAAAGACGATGCATCAGGGTCCGACGAATCAGGGTCCGACGAATCAGTATCCGGCGCCGCGCCGGCATCGTCGGAAACCGTCGGTTTGGCCGATGGTGTACCTGCCGGTTTACCTGCAAGATCGATCAAGCGCCGCACGAGCCGGTAGAGCCGGCCAAGTTCTTCAAGCGGATTGTTCTCGTACGCCGTCCGGTCGAGAAAATGCCGGTAGCCGTAGATGATCATCCCGAACGGTGTTCCCCAGTCGCCGATGTGATTGTCCGTAATCACTTCATGCCCCGCGAAACGGAGCATCCGCTGGAGCGCGTTGCCGATGACGGTACTGCGGATGTGGCCGACATGCATCTGTTTCGCAATGTTCGGCCCGGAAAAATCGACGAGAATCCGCCGCCGATGTGCCGGTTCAACGACCGCGACGCCGAGCCGCTCCGTGTCGGCGACGCACTTTTGGAGCAACGTCTCCAGCGTTTCCTCACGGAGTCGGAGGTTGATGAAGCCCGGCCCCGCGATTTCCGGTTCCTTGCATAAATCGTCGATCCGCAGTCTCGCCACGATTGCCTGAGCGATTTCACGCGGTGGTTTTCCCGTTTTTTTGCCGATCGGCATGGCCATATTCGCTTGGAAATCGCCGAATTTCGCGTCTTGCCCGGGCCGGATCAGCTCCAGCGCGGCGGGAACATCATCTGCGAGACCTTCCAATGCGGCGGCAAAACGTGTTTTAAGATATGCTGAAATCATGCTTGTAGCGATAATGTTTCCTGATGATACCGTAAACGGCTTGACAATCCTCCCGCGCACAATCGCCTGCCGCTCGAACGATCAGTTTATGTCATTATACAAACAGAAGTTAGGGGTGCATGAGTGCGGCAGGCGGACTTGACCGAATGTTCGTTTTCATCGCGTTTCCGGTTTAGCTTCCGTTTTCTCATGATGCCCACCCGGGTCGGGTGGTTTTCGTTGACACACGCCCGGCCGGTCCGTCGCGCCGGTCGGACAACTTCCGGTTTCCTTGACGGCTGTGCGGGCATTGCGCAACCGATATTCCAATTTCCGCGTCAATCGAATCAACGACGCGAGGATTTCCGCATACGTCGGGTCGACGGCCCCCCGCTTCGGGAGAAGGATGAAATCGAGTCCCGAAGGCAACTGCGAACGATTGCGCCGAAACGCTTCCCGAATCAGCCGTTTCCATCGATTTCGAACGACCGCGTTGCCGACCTTGCGGGAAACGGCGAATCCCAGTCGTGAATATGCCAGATCATTCGGCATGGCATAAACGATCAGCAAACCGTCGGCGACGCTGCAACGATGTTTGTAAACACGATCGAACTGGGATGTTTTTCGCAGCCGCAGCGTTTTGGGGAATCGTTCATTCATTCGTTTCCTCTTCCCGCATCGCGGCCTCCACGGCCTCCAATTCCTCAACCGTATTGATGCCAAGGCTCTCAATCGGCTGCAACACCGGAAGGGCCAATACGGTTTTGCCGAGACGACGCAGGACGGCGGGCACATCCGTTACATAATACTCCTTTTGAACGTTGTCCGCCTTGATGTCGCCCAGCGCGCGCAATAAATCCGGGGTGTGAAAAAGATAGTAGCTCATGTTGACTTCGCGAATCGCCTTTTGGTCGTCGGTCGCGTCTTTTTCTTCGACGATATCGAGAAAAGTGCCCACGGCATCCCGCAGAATCCGCCCCAACCCGAAGGGATTTTCCTTGTACGCCGTTCCGAGAACACAAGCCGGTGGTGCGGAGCCGGGCGAATCGGATCGGAGTTCATAAGCATCGAATATTTTTCGAACCGAATCGACGCGGATCATCGGGCAATCCCCGGCAACGACCAGCGTCGGACCGGCCTGTCCCGCCAAATGAGGACGTGCCATCATGACGGCATGTCCGGTTCCAAGTTGTTCCGTCTGTTCGACGAATGCGACGCTCATTGTGCTTTTGCCGTTCCCGGCGGCCTCGACACGATGGCCGAGAACCTGCCGGACAAGATCGCCGCGATAACCGACCACGACAAAAACGCGGTCGATGCCCGCTCTTTCAAGCGTATCGAGAACATATTCGATCATCGGACGGCCGAGAACCGGAAAAAGCACTTTCGGCAGGTCGGATTTCATCCGGGTTCCTTTTCCGGCGGCCATTACAACGGCAAGGCGTGTCGTCATCGCGGTCAATGGGGACAAGTGGGATTCGGCACAAGTCGGATTCGGCGCAACGGGAGGGTTGTTTGACAATGCCCCGCATTATACAATGCAGGTATCGTGTTGGCAATCTCGCGCCCCCCGTTTCGACAACGTTTCCCACCGTGATTCCATGGCCTTGATACCGATGGAGCTTTCTCGCATCGTCATCAGCGAGATCAACAATCAGCAGGTTATCTTTCTTCGCGAAACCGGCGGTCGTCGCGAATTTCCCATTATTATCGGGATTTTCGAGGCGACAAGTATCGATCGCCGTGTAAAGGGTTACGACTCGCCCAGGCCGTTGACGCATGATTTGATTTGCAGTGCGGTCGAATTGCTCGGCGGTGTTTTTCAGGATGTGACCATTCACCGTTTGGAAGAGCAAACCTACTTCGCTTCGCTGAGAATCCGGCGCGGCGATGAGTTGCTTGAACTGGATGCACGCCCGTCCGACGCCGTCGCGATTGCCGTTTCCGTGCGTCCCATGCTTGCCATTCTGGTCGAAGAGGACGTGCTTGAGCAGGCGATCGCGCAGGAACAACCCGGGAAATGACACGCATCTCTTCTCTGCCGTTCTTATCCTGTTATACTGTAAACGGCCTGAAACGACGGCATGTTTTTTCCCGCGCACAATCGCCTGCCGCTCGAACGATCAGTTTATGTCATTATACAAACAGAAGTTATGGTCGAACGAGTGCGGCAGGTGGACTTGACCAAATGTTCGTTTGCATCGCGTTTCCAGCATATCATACATCCGGGTGCTTGCCGAAAAACGACTGATCTCCTTCCGGCGAGCGCTGCGTTTTCCCGTTCATTTTCCCATAAAGCCCGGCCCGGATCAAGCGGCGCTTGCATTCATAATATCGCCCGATTAGAATATGATACCGAAGCCGGGTGCGAGCCGCTTTCCGTTTTTCCATTTTGCCTGGATTTGTATGGAACTGATCCCAAGCGTTGAAAAACATGTCATGGAACTTCGCGGAACGCCGGTCCTGCTCGACAGCGATGTCGCCGCCCTTTACGGTGTCGCGACGAAGCACATCAACCAAGCCGTCGCGAACAACCCGCAAAAATTCCCGGAAGGATACGTCCTCGCGCTCACCGACGTCGAGTGGAACGGATTGAAGTCAAAATTTTTGACTTCAATCAGGGGCGGTAAGGTGAAATCGCCGAACGCGTTCACGGAAAAGGGGTTATACATGCTTGCGACGATCCTGAAAGGCGATCGGGCGACGCGGACGACCTTGGCGATCGTCGAAACGTTTGCCAAATTCCGGGAACTGGGTCGCTCGCTCCGGGAATTGGCGACCGTCGAGGATGCCGCGAAAAAAAAATCGATCCTGCAACGGAGCGGGGAGATCGTCGCCGACATCCTTGATGAAGACCTGCGATCGAGCGAAACCGAAACGACCATCGAATTGAATCTCGCGCTGCTGAAAGTCAAACATACCGTCAAGAAAGGCCGCGGGAAGAAATAGCCTCAACCACAAATCAGGCATGAAAAAAGTCCTTATCATCGGGGCCGGCGGGGTCGGCCAGGTCGTTACGCACAAGTGCGCCCAGCATCCGGAAACGTTCGCCGAGATCACGCTTGCGAGCCGGACCGTTTCGAAATGCGACGCGATCGCGGCGGATATCAAAAAGCGGCACGGCCGGACAATCCGAACGGCACGGGTCGATGCCGACAAGGTTCCCGAATTGGTCGCCCTCATGAAGGACGTGAAGCCCGACCTGTTGATTCACGTCGCGCTGCCGTACCAGGACCTGACCATCATGGATGCCTGCCTCGAAGCGGGGGTTCCCTACCTCGATACCGCAAACTACGAACATCCGGACGAGGCGAAATTCTGCTACGGACCGCAATGGGCCTACCACGAACGCTTCGAAAAAGCGGGACTGTGCGCCCTGCTCGGCGGCGGATTCGATCCCGGCCAGACGAACGTTTACACGGCCTACGTAAAGAAACATCATTTCGACGTGATGGAAACGGTCGATATCATCGACTGCAACGCCGGGGATCACGGTTATCCCTTTGCGACGAATTTCAATCCGGAAATCAATATCCGCGAAGTTTCGGCCAAAGGACGGTATTACGAAGACGGCAAGTGGATCGAAACGGAACCGCTTTCCGTCAAAAAAACGTTCGATTTCCCCGGCGGGATCGGCGAAAAGGACATGTACCTGCTGTACCACGAGGAAATGGAATCGCTCACCAGGCATTATCCCGAGGTGAAACGGATGCGGTTCTGGATGACCTTCGGCCGATCCTACCTGACGCACCTCGAAGTTCTCGGGAACGTCGGGATGACGCGGATCGACCCGGTCATGTACGGCGGCATCGAAGTGATTCCGCTCCAGTTCCTGAAGGTGCTGCTGCCCGACCCGGCCTCGCTGGGACCGCGGACGAAAGGCAAAACCTGTATCGGCGTCTGGGTCGCCGGCAAGAAAGACGGCAAGGACAAAACCTGTTATTTGTACAACGTTTGCGACCACGAAGAATGCTTCAGGGAAACCGGTGCGCAGGCGGTCAGTTACACGACGGGCGTGCCCTGTGCGCTGGCCGCGAAAATGCTGCTCACCGGGACCTGGGGAGGCCGAGGCGTCTTTAACATGGAGCAGATGGACCCTGATCCGTTCATGGCCGAAGTCGGCGATTGGGGACTCCCCTGGGTCGAAACGTTCCCGCGCTCGCCGGACTTCTGACCTACCGAAGCCGGGAGCGGACCGGGGTGCAACGTGCCTGTGCGGCCCGCAACCGGCTTCAGGGAATGTCAACTGCCTCCAGTATAATCGCTGATTTTATACCGCGAATGGCCTGAAACGGTTGCCGCGAACAATCGCTTGTCGCTCGAACGAAATGCGCAACCGGATATCTAAAAGGACGTTGTGGCGAGCGAGTGCGACAAGCAGCCTTTGCCAAACAACCGACTTCGCCGCGTTTCCGGTATAATCTCGGTGTACAATCCGAAAACAACAGGTCGAAAACAACTGGTCCAAGACGTTTGTTGTTTGTTCCCCGTACGGACGGCCTCGCAGGGCTTGACATGGGACGGGGCGGGGAAGATAATCGGGGCGTCCGTTTTGTACATGCAAATCGTTGAGCGTGACCGTTGAGCGTGACCATCGGCGAAACCGCCGGGCTTGCCTGTTCGGACCGCCTGTCGACCGCATGATAAAACCGGGCTTCCCGACCGTGTCGTTTCAGGACGTGTGATTTCGGGATGTGCAATTTCAGGGAAGGCCATCCGACCCGTTTCCCGGGACCTTCCGTTTCTCCGGACCTTTTTTACCCCGCAAGGAGCGACCTATGCCGCGTATCGTGCTGCTTGACCCTATTTCCGAAGACGGTATCAACCTTCTGAAAAACGCGAAAATCGATTATGAAGAGCGGATCGGCCTCAAAGGCGACGAACTGAAGGCGGCTCTCACCCAATTCGACGGCGCGATCGCCCGGAGCGGTGTCAAGATTACGGCGGAATCGCTTGAAGGCAATACCCGGCTCCGCGCGATTGCCCGGGCCGGAGTCGGAGTCGATAATATCGATACCGCGGCGGCGACCCGGCAGGGGATTATCGTGATGAACACCCCCGGCGGCAACACGGTTTCGACCGCCGAACAGGCGTTCACGCTCATGCTTGCCCTCTCCCGTCGCACGCACCCGGCGTACCAGTCGCTGATCGAAGGCCGTTGGGACCGGAAAATGTTCACGGGAACCCAGCTTGCGGGGAAAACGCTCGGTATCGTCGGCATGGGCCGCATCGGGCAGGTCGTCGCCGGTTATGCAAAAGCCTTCGACATGAAGGTGTTGGCGCTCGATCCGTTTTTCACGCCGCAAAAAGCCGAGGAAATGGGGATCACGCTGGTCGCGCATTTTCACGACATGTTGCCGCACATCGATTATTTGACCGTGCACACGCCGCTCAACGATGCGACCCGGGGCATGTTCGGCGAGACGGAACTCAAACTGGTCAAAAAAGGATGCCGCCTCATTAACTGTGCCCGGGGCGGGATTTACGACCTTGACACGCTGGTGGCCGGTATTGAAAGCGGCAAACTCGGCGGCGTCGCGCTCGACGTGTATGAATCGGAACCCTGCACGTCGCATCCGCTTTTCGGCAAGGAGAATGTCCTGTGTACGCCGCATTTGGGAGCGAGCACGGAAGAGGCCCAGACGAATGTCGCGATCGAAGCGGTCGAATTGCTGATCGATTACCTGGTCAACGGCCGGATACGGCAGGCGGTCAATTTCGCCTCGGTCGACGGGGAAACGCTCAAGAATATTCGCGGTTTTCTCAACGTCGCCTACCGCCTCGGCATGTTGGCGGCCCAATTGGGTTCCGGGACGCCAAACCGCTGCAAACTGACGTATCGCGGCGATGTCGGCAAAAAGGATACCTCGCTGATTTCGACGGCCTTTGCCGCCGGGCTGATGACCGCGGCCATGTCGCAGGACGTCAATATCGTCAGCGCCGCCTCCATGCTCAAGGAGCGCGGAATCGAAATGGTCGAGGAAAAAAGCAGCGACCAGGGCGATTTCAACTCGGTCATGTACGTCGAGATCACGGCTGAGGGGAAGACGACGACCTTGGCCGGGACGCTTTTCGGCAATATGATGCCCCGGCTGGTCAATGTCAACGGATTCCGGCTCGAAAGCATTTTGGACGGCAACCTGTTGCTGTTCGACCTCCTGGACGCCCCCGGCGTGATCGGGAACGTCGGCAACGTTTTCGGCAAGTTCGGAATCAACATCGCGTCGATGAATCTCGGGCGGAGCACGGATCAACCGGGCGGCGACGCGCTCGGAATCCTGCAACTGGACGTCGCCCCGCCCGCCGAAGCCGTTGAAGCGATGCTTCAAATCGATGCGATTCGCCATGTCAACGTCGCCACGCTGCCCGCGGCGAATGACCGGCCCGCCTGGATGGGCTGACCGTCGCCGCCTTCGATTGTTCACCGGAAAAAGGAATATACCGTAAACGGCCTGAAACTACGGCATGCTTTTTCCCGCGCGCAATCGCCTGCCGCTCGAACGATCCGTTTATGTCATTATGCAAACAGAAGTTAGAGGCGAGTGAGTGCGGCAGGCAGACTTGACCCAAGGTTCATTTTCACCGCGTTTCCAGTATACGTCCATGTCACGTTTATCGACGGGTATACCCGGTTTGGACGAACGGCTCGGCGGCGGTTTGTTGCCGGGGACGATGGCCGTGCTGGTCGGCTCTTCCGGGATCGGTAAGACGCAGTTCGGAATCCAGTTCGCCCACGCCGGGCTCGTGCAGGAAAAACGCCGGGGCGTGATTTTCGACATGGCTGCACGGATCGATCCGCAGGGGCATGACGCTTATGCGAGGCGGATCGCCGGTTGGACTCTGCGCCGCGAGGAATCGGAAAAGACGCTCGATTACGATACGATTTTCGACCAATCCGTCGAATGGGGCGATTATTTCCAGGCCCTCGCGAAAAAAGGATGTCGCATGACCCGACGGGACGTCGATTTCGATACGTGGCACGATTGGCAGGCGGAACTTTCCAAGCATCTCGATACGACGATCGCTTTCTTCTTCACCCATTTCGTGCGCGGCGTTTGCCGAGTCGTCGTCGACGGCATCGAACCGGTTCGGCGGCAGGGCGAGTCGATCCAGTTCGAATTGCTCGAATATGTCTATCACCAGATACTGCAAAAGGATCCGCAGTGGCTGGCGAGGGACTTGTTCCGCCAGTTTTACCGGAAAAACGAGGCTGCAATCGCCGCGAACCCGTATGACCGGAACAAGATCGGGTGCCTGGTTCTTTACACGACATCGGAAACCTCGCTCGACGCGATGATCGAAAAACCGCTCGACGAGGGCGACCTGCTTGCCGGGGCCAATACGATCATCTACATGGGAAAGATTCGCGACGGGGTCAGGTTTCACCGCGCCCTGTACGTTTCAAAACACCGCGGCAGCGTCTGTCCCGATGAAATCATGCCGTACGAAATCGACGACCACGGCCTGAGAATGAGCGAATAGACCGAAAACCACCGAAAACCATTGAAAACCATGAAATTTCCCGGCTGGGCCGTTCTTCCCTGAACTCATTCCGCGGGAAATCATTCTGATTCGCGGGATTTCCTCTTGATCGAAACCGGGGTTTTTCGTATCGTCTCGCGTTGCCCTCCTTTCGGGCGGCAAAACGACCTTCGAAACCTCTTTGTCTACCATGAGAAAATCGCTCTTTTTTCCGGTTCTCCGGTCGGTTACCGCATTCGTAATCCTCTTTGGCACGGCGTCGTCTCTTGTGGCGATGCAAGTCGATTACGCTCATTCGGGAGCGGCGGAAAACGTGTACCCCCTACCGGTTCCAGCGATGCCGGTTTCGACGCTGCCGGTTTCGACACTGCCGTCTCCGCCCTCCGCCGGTGACGCGATGACGGGAATGGGCGGAAAAGTGGAGAATTTTCCCACGGTTGTAATCGACGTACGCGCCGAAGGCAATTACCAGATTCCGATGTCGAAGATCAACCAGATCATCAAAACCCGGAAAGACCGGCCGTTCGAGGAAACGAAGGTCGAGGAAGACAAGCGGGAATTGTTGCGGACGGGCTATTTCATCGACGTCAAACCCCGGATCGAACGGACGCCCCAGGGGTATATCGTCACCTACCGGTTCATCGAACGTCCGATCCTTCATTATGTCAAAATCGTCGGCAACAAAAAACTGACGAAAAAACGCCTGGAAGAGGAAGCCGGGATCAAGGCGGGCGATGCACTCGATCCGATCGCCGTTCGTCAAGCCAAAGAGAAAATGGAGACCTTCTATGAACTGGAAGGGTTTCATGGAGCCCATATCGAGATTCTGCGCGGCGACCGGATCGGCGACCGGGGCGCGGTTTTCCTCGTCAATGAAGGCGTCAAACAGCGTATTCTCAGCGTCGATTTCGTCGGAAACACGATCGCGAGCGATTCCCGGCTGAAAACGCAAGTCGATTCGAAGCCGGGCTACTTCTGGTATTTGATTCACGGCCAGTTCACGAGGCAGCTTTTGGAGCAGGACGTCGAAAAGTTGACGACATATTACCGGAAACTCGGCTTTTTCTACGCGAAAGTCGATTACGATATCGACGAAACGCAAGGATACACGGGACTCGGGGAACCGAATTCCTGGGTCAATATCACCTTCCTGGTCGATGAGGGACCCCGGTGTAAAATTCGCGACATCCGTTTTATCGGAAACAAACTTTTTTCCGAGGGAGAGCTGAAAAAAGAGTTGAAAAGCCGGATCGGCAAGTTTTACTACCAGGACATGGTCGAAGTCGATATGGGGAAAGTCCGGGAAGAATACGGCATTAGGGGCCATGTTTTCGCGGAAGCGAATCCGGACCCGCGCATCGACGGCGATGAGGTTGAACTGATCATTCACGTTAAAGAAGGTCCTCAATGCCGGGTCGGGGAAATCAAGATGGAAATCGTCGGGATCGACGGCGCGGAACCCTACACGGCGTTATCGACGGCGATGAACCGGCTTTCCTTCAAACCGGGCGATTTGATGAATACCAGGGAAATCGAGAACAGCGAGCGTCGCCTCCGTTTCGCCGGGGTCTTCAATTCGAATCCCGCGACTGGAATGCTGCCCAATTTCACGTTCGAGATGCCCGAGCAGTATCTCGTCGACGAGGAACGTCGCCGCAACGAGGAAAAACAGCAAATGATCGCCTCCCCGGAGAAATCGAATTACCGCGGTCAGGCCCCGTCGAACACCCTTTGGTATCGCAAACCGGTCGATGTTCCCGGTGAACCGCTCCGGAAAAACACGGGAACATCGGGCACGAATCCCGGGCCAAATCCGGAGGAATCGCTTGAGGCTTTTTCCAATTTCTTCCGTATCCGCACGCCGCAGCCCGTGATACCGCAATCAGTTACACCGCAATCGGTAACACCGCATTCGGTTCGAAAACCGCCGGTTGGCATGAACACGCGACCCGCTCCGTATCCTTCCGGGCCGCTTACCGGACCGCTTGCCGGACCACATGCCAGGTCGCTTTACCTTGGTCAGCAGACCTACGGGGCGCCGACCGCCTCGCCATACAATCCTTACAACAGCGCCGACGGTTCCGCCGGATCGGGTTTGAACGCGGCACCGGCACCGATTGCACAACCTTCTCAAAACCAAGGTATCTACGGCAACCCTTACGGAAGCATTGTCAGTCCGATTGAAAATCCCGGGAATACGCCCGCCAACCTGGGGGTTCTCCCGATGAGCGATCCGGCGGCGGCCCCGCGGCCGCAAAACCCGATATATCCGATCAGAGTACACGGCATCGCCCAGGAAACCCGGACGGGCCAATTGATGATGAGCGTCGCCGTCAACTCCGACAGTGGGCTCATGGGCCGGTTCGTGATCGAAGAACAGAACTTCGACGCGCTGCGTTGGCCGAAGAACCCGTCCCGCATGGCCGATTGGCGCAACGCCTTTCGCGGCAAGGGCCAAATTTTCCGGATCGAAGCCGTCCCGGGCGAACAGGTCCAGCGTTACGAAGTCTCCTGGGCCACGCCGTATCTTTTCAATCTCGATTATTCGCTGCGAACGAGCGGGTATTACTACCAGCGCTTTTACGACGAATGGTATGAAGACCGGGTCGGCGGGACCATATCCGTCGGGAAAAACTGGACGAAAGACCTTTCGACGTCGATTTCGTACAACGGCGGCAACATCAGGATGTACCACCCGATCTCCCCCATCCCGGAGCGCTTGTATTCCGCGCTTGGAAACAATGATTTCCATACGTTCGGCCTTACATTGACCCACGACACCCGCGACAACCAGTATCTTGCGACGGAAGGCCATCTTTTCACCGCCGGGGTCAGCCAGACCGTCGGCAAACATCAGTACCTCGCCGGTACGTACGATATTCGCCAGTATTTCATGCTCCGTGAACGGCCCGACCGGAGTGGTCGTTGGGTCCTGGCCTTGCGCAGCGCCGCCGGCGTTACCGAAGGGAATACACCGATTTACGACCGGTATTATGCGGGCGGTTTTTCCAGCATTCGCGGTTACGAATACCGTTCCGTCACGCCCCGCGATCCTTATGCACTCAATACCGGGATCGGCGGCACCTTCGAATTTTACAATTCGGCGGAACTTGTTTTCCCGCTTACCGCCGACGACATGATCCGCGGGCTCGTTTTCGTTGACAGCGGAACCGTCCAGGAAGATATACGGGACTGGCAAGACGACTACCGCGTTTCGACCGGATTCGGATTTCGGATCACGATCCCGATGATGGGGCCCGCGCCGATTGCGCTCGACTTCGCTTTCCCGCTCGTCAAGTCGGAATTCGACAAAACGCAATTGTTTACTTTTAACGTCGGCTTTTTCCGCTAAGCAGGCACCATCCGCCAGTTCGCTACGATCCCTTTCGCCCGCTCCCTTTCGCCCGCTGCACCTTGCGAATTTTCGCCAACGCGAAGTTGCGGCGCAGGAACAACCAAGGCAGGAACAATCAAGGCAAGCACAACCAGGCGACATCGCCTCGAATGACACCGCTCGAATTACACCGCAGCCCGCGTTTTTCACGCATCCCCCCTTCATTCATCGTTCGTTTGAAGGTATAATTCGTGTTCGCGTGCTGTACCGGGTGTTGTTTTCCGTATTTCCCGAGGGGCGATGTTGTTCGACGGCACTGTTGTTTGACGGTAATGTTGTTTGACATTGTTTTTCGGAGGGCGGATCATGCGGGAAATCTGGCTGGCGTCAGCATAAAACGATTAACTTTTTGCCTTTCGGAGTTGAGAACGTGGGAGTAAAAAAGACTGGAAAAGGACGCCGCAAGCTCGGTCGGAAAAAACGTCGAATGCGTTCCAAGATTCGACATCGCAAGGATTAATGTTCTCGTATGGATCGTCGTCCTTACGGGAAAGAGGATTTCGGGATCAATCCGCTCATGTTTTATTACGAGGTGACGCAGGCGTGCGACCTTGTATGTAAGCATTGTCGCGCCTCTGCGCAGGAAAGCCCCGCGAACGATGAGTTGACCGACGAAGAAGCCAAGCGTCTCATCAGTCAGGTCGCCTCATTCCCGCGAAAGCCGCATCTCGTTTTTACAGGCGGTGATCCGCTCAAGCGAGCCGGTCTTTTCAAACTGATCGAACATGCCGCCGGTTTGGGAATTCCGCCCGCGTTGACCCCGGCCGCTACACCGTTGGCCGATCGTAAGGCGTTGGAACATGCCCGCGACGCGGGTGTTCAGGCATTCGGGCTCAGTCTGGACGGGCCGACCGCGGAGGTACACGACGGTTTTCGCGGCTTCTCGGGCACATTCGAAAAAACGCTCGAATTGATCGCGATCGCCCATGAGTTGCGCATTCCCGTGCAGGTCAACACCTCGATCACCAGGCGGAATTTCGACTTGATCGACGATATCGCCGAACTGCTCGCCGCGCAGCGCGGTGTTTCCATGTGGGCCGTCTTTTTTCTGGTCCCGGTCGGCCGCGGTGTCGAAGAAGAGCGAATCAAACCATTCGAGTACGAAATCGCTTTCGAAAAGCTCTGGAAACACGCCCGGGGCAAGCCGTTTGCGGTGAAAACGACGGAGGCCCCGCATTATCGTCGTTATGTATTACGCCAAGGCGGCGATCCGCTGGATGTCCCGCGACCGTTCCGCTTCGGGCACAAAACCGGCAGTGAAGAAAATGAGAACGGTTTGCCCCATCCGGTCCGCCGTCGGGCTCCGCTGGGAATCACCGACGGTCGCGGAATCATGTTCGTCGCGAACAACGGCGAAATCTACCCGGCCGGTTTTCTTCCATTGAAGTGCGGACGCTTTCCGAACGATTCCGTTGTCGATGTTTACCGGGAGCATCCGACCTTCAAGGCGTTGCAAAATCCCGATCACTTCAAAGGAATGTGCGGGCGTTGCGAATATCGCCATGTTTGCGGCGGCAGTCGGGCCCGGGCCTACGCCGTGACGGGCGACCCGCTCGAAGCCGAACCCGATTGCGCCTACCAAGTCGGACAAGACCCTCTTTTTCGCGGCTAATTTCCCTTTTCGATCACGCAAGACCGGCGACCAACTGTTGTAGCGCCTGCACAAAGGGATCAATTTGCGTCTGATTAACCTGGGCCTTCTCGTCATACACCGTATATTGCTTCTGATGTAATTCCGAAGGCGGCAATCCGTGGTAACTCATGACCGGCGCGATCGTGTTGCAATCTTTCATTTCGTAGATGCGTTCGGACATTGTCGTAGCCGTAAAGCATACGGAATGCGTTGCGGCAATTTGCGTTGTGATACGCCGGATTTCATCCACATGAGAACGGTACGCGGCGGCCGCACTGCTGTTTGACGTTCGCGTTTTATTGAGGACGAATGCGTGAATTTTCGGCGACACCCCGACATCTTGCAGTTTGGTAAAAAAAGTGTCGAATACTTCATCCACCGCAGTCGCGTTGGGTTGTTTTACGCCGAAAACCAATCGCAAGATATTGTCGATGCCCCGGATGGAGGCGGAATCGGCGGTACACGGCACGACCAACCGGTCAGCGGCAATAATACCAAGCTGCGTATAGTTGGCAAAGCTGGGGTTCGAATCAATAAAAACTGTCGTGTCATTCCTGTTGTTGCTCTCAAAAACATCAAGAAGATCAATCAAAAGTCGACGGCTTGTCATCCAAGACCCACGCCGGGGGGACGAACCCATGTAATCGATCAGAGCAGCGCAGATATCCAAATCGACATCGCCGGGCAACAAAAAAAGATTAGAAGGCATTTTGGGGTTATATTGGTGTACCGGCACGAAAAAAGTCGTTTCGGTTCCCAATCGTTCAAACTGGCTTTTTTCAAACCGCTTTTTGATATAACTCGCAATCGTACGGTCGTTTTCGCAACAGGTGGCGAGCTTGATTTCACCAACGCCATTGCCCCCGAGCAACATTTCGGAAATGTTCGCTTGGGGACACATGTCAACGGCCACCACGGTTTTTTCGGGGTGACAAATCGCGTATTCCGTTGCCAGACAGTAGGTTAGAAATGTTTTTCCAACGCCGCCCTTGTTATTCCAAATGCAGTATCTCATCGAAAGTCCTTGGCTGTAGAATATGCTAACGAACACCAGCAGCCGCGGCATTCTACCACACCCCGCACAACAAAACAAGCTGTTGTTGTGCCGCCGACTCGCCGAAGGGTTCCAGCCAAGGCAGTAATGCCTCCTGCTTGGGGACTCAAAGAATAGTACCCCTATTTTCCGTCACCCGGTAAGGGACGCGTTATTCGTAACGCACTTCAAGCACCTCGAATTCCAAAAGACCGGCCGGGACTTCGATTTCGACTTTTTCGCCGACTTTTTTCCCCAAAAAGCCTTGCGCCAACGGGCTGGTCACGAGGATTTTTCCGGCGTCATAATCCTCCTCACCGGCCCCGACGAGCGTGTATTCTTCCTTGCGATTATTCTTGAGACGCCTGACCAGAATTGTCGCCCCAAAACGAACTTCGTTTTGCGGCATGGTCGAGGGATCGATGATCGAAGCGTTCGCGAGTTTCGATTTAAGCTCGTTGATTCTGGCCTGGAGCAGCCCTTGGCTTTCACGAGCCCCGTGATATTCGGCGTTTTCCTTGAGGTCGCCCTCGGCCCGGGCATTGGCGAGCCGTTCGAGAATCACCGGCATTTCCTCGGTTTCCATCCGGTCGATTTCTGCACGAAGCTTGTTGTACCCCTCCCGGGTCATCGGAATGCGATCAGCCATGATAAATTGAGAATGATTGAGGAAACCGCCTGCATATCGGGTATACTTCGAACGGCCCGAAAATGCTCCCGCGAACAATCGCCTGCCGCTCGAACACAACGTGTAACCTGTTATTTGCCATTACGTTATGGCGAGTGAGTGCGGCAAGCAGACTCGACCAAATGTCCGTTTTCATCGTGTTTCCAGTATAAAAGCGGCAAAAACTGCTCTTTACAATGAAATTCAAATGTCCTATCATCCGTTTTGAAGCGGAACGTTTTTTATACCGAAGCCGGTTCAGTTTTCCGTCCTATCCGCCTGCTTACCTTCGGCAGTGTCGTTTCGGTGGGCAGGCTTCCCGGGCATCGGCTTCGGAAAATTTTCAATCGCTCCCGGTATAATGGTCGTCGGGTTGCAAGCAGACACCCGAATGACCGGATATCGGGAAATGACGGCATTCCGAAAACCATCACCGCTTCAACTCCCTGTTCGAAACCCTTCCATGTCAACGCCGTATGTATACCGTAAACGGCATGATAATCCTCTCGCGCACATTCGCCTGCCGCTCGCACGATCTGTTTAGGTCGTTATACAAACGGAAGTTAAGGGCGAGTGAGTGCGGCAGGCAGACTTGACCCAATGTTCGTTTTCATCGCGTATAATCAACCACGTGCAATTATATGACCCTTTCCGATCTCGATCAAGGTCTTTTGGAACGGTGCCTCGACTACAAACCCCGGGCTTGGGAGGATTTTATCGACCGGTTTCTGGGGCTCGTGCTCCATGTGATCGATCACGCGACCGGCGTGCGCCGCATCCGGTTGACGCCTGCGGAGCGGGATGAGCTTTGTGTGGAAACCTTTGCCGCCATTCGACATAACGATTACCAACTCCTCCGAAATTACCACGGCCAGTGTCATTTGGCGACCTTTTTGACAGTGACGACGCGCCGCATTATCGTAAGGGCGGTCACAAACAGGGGATATATCACCGTTTCCGATCCGGAGGCCGCTTCGTTCGCGCAACGGGTCGCTTGACAAGCGCGCAAACGGCCTCATCTCACTTCCCGTCCGAGTAGGATCGGTTCTCATGTGATCCGACCGGTCCGCGTTGTTTCGGTAAGCGGGCTTTCGCGCAACAAGGTGCTTGAAAAAGCAAATCGAACAAGGCAGGATCCATGCCCGCCTTGCCCGATGGGTGACTGATCGATGTTTTTTTGGCCGAAAAACGTATACGGCAACCGATGCCGACAGAGACCTAAAACACCTTTCTGACAAGTTCGACAACCGCTGTAAACGCCGCGGGATCGTGAATCGCCATTTCCGAAAGCGATTTTCGGTCCAATTCGACATTGACCTTCTTCAAGCCGGCGATAAATTGGCTGTAACGCAAACCATGCACCCGGACTGCCGCATTGATACGAATAATCCAAAGACTCCGGAAGTCCCGTTTTCGAATTCGCCGGTCCCGGGTCGCAAAACAATACGAGCGAATAAGCGTTTCTTTGACCGATCGGAGTAACTTACCCCGACCGCCGCGAAATCCTTTGGCCCGCTGAAATAACCGGCGTTTCGACTGGCGCCGTGCCGCTCCACGTAACGTTCTCATGCTTTGTCTCGCTTTCTTTCGTCAAATCAATCGACATGGCCAAGGTCCGGATGGGACATTTCATCCGCGTTAAAACCCGCCATGCGGCCTCTTGTGGGTCATTGTTACACTGTAAACGGTATGGCAATCCTCCCGCACACCATCGCCCGCCGCTCGAACGATCTGTTTATGTCATTGCACAAACAGAAGTTAGGGACAAGTGACCGCGGCAGGCGGACCTGACCAAACGTTCGTTCCGATCACGTTTCCGGATACATACCGAAACCGACCCCGTTTCCGGTCAATCCGCCCGTCCATCCCCGGACAGTGCTCTTCCAGAGGGGGGACGCTCCCTCAACGTCGGCTCCGGGCCACCTCAAGGGTTTTCGGCATATCAGTCGAAATTTCCCGCCAATGCAAGCAATATTTTGGTTGCTTCGGATTCGTGAACCACTTCGGTTCCCCGGAGTTGCCGGCGCCGCTTTTTGGTCAACCGATACGCCAAGTGGGAGGTCCCGCTATGACGGTGCTTGACCTTTCCGGTTCCGCTGACGGTAAAACGCTTCTTCGCGCCCTTATGTGTTTTCTGTTTTGGCATACTTCTACCGAACGATCAGGCTTCAAATGGTTTTTCAATATCGAGCCGACAAGAGCGCCCTAAGGGAATCGAACCCTCAATTACAGCTTGGGAAGCTATCGTGTTACCACTACACTAAGGGCGCCGAGGCACCGGAACGGGGCTCCGCGCCGGAAACAGGATCACCGACACGACAACATAACAAAAGCGGCATCGGGAAATCTCGGAAATTCCAAGGGGAAATCACGCAAGTGAAATCACGACGGCTTCCAGCAATGACACCGACGGACCTTGTTATGGCGCGCAATACCGGGCTCACGAACAAAGCGGCATTATACACGAAAGCCCCCGATTTCAACAAGGGGGCCATTGCGCTAATTTTCGCGGCAGCTATTGCGGCGATTTTACGGTTATTTTTCACCACGGCGGCTTTTGGCCCGTTGCCGTGCCTTGGCCAGTGCGTCGAGCATGTCACTCGACCCGTCCGATGCCAAGCTGCCCCCCTTTTTCCCCTCAGGTGGTTCCGAATCCGACCGGCCTACACCGCCCTCTTTGTCTTTTCCTCCCAAAGCCCCGAAAACGCCCGTTGTTTTCCCAATACCACCTTTACCCAAGGAATTGCCGATCGTTTCCTTTCCCGTGTTCTCCCCTTCCTTGAGGGAGACACGCATTTGTCTCGCTTTTTTCCGCTGTTCCCACCAGGAGAGGGTTCGGCCACCGATTGCCTCTCCCACTTTTTCTTCCCCGGTTTTTGGGGATACCAACTCTTCCCGGGCGGCTTTTGTCGGAACCCGGTGCGGAATCAAGCGCCGCCACTGAGCGGACATCAACCCGGTACGACGTTCAAAAATCTCCATGAGAAACAGAACGATAACGACATAGAGAAGCCATGTACTCAGGTCGAAAAGCCTCGGAACCCGGGGAATATCGTTCCAGATTCCCGAAAGGTCAATTCGTTCCATTCCTTCCGTCGCCTCGGCAAGGGCGAGAAGCGTATCACGGCCCTTGCCCGATTCCACCGGTCGGAATTCCGGTGAATACGGCAAACAGACGGGCGCCAGACGCACCGGATGCGTCACGCCCGACTCGTCGATCGATACGGTCGCCTGGAGCGTTTCACTTCCGCTCAACGGGATGGTCGCCGTGAGCATCTCCGGTTCCGTAAAACGCATCGGGACCGTTTCGGAACGAAGACCGAGTCCCGGGGTCTGGCGCAACAAGCTGACCTGCGGGAGCCGCTCGAACGAGGCTTCTTCCCGTTCCGGGTCGAGAAACAATTTGACGATCAGTGAACCGTCCCGGATTTCCTGTGCGAGCATCATGTTGTTCGGGAGCGATTCCGTTCGACCGGCGGTCCAGCGTCCCAGGCTTGCCAACAGGGAGGAATAGTTTTCCCAACCGGCGATCGGGCCGGTGTATTTACCGTCGACCTGGCCCGTGTAACAGAGAGCCCGGCCGAGCCCGGCCTGCCAGGAAGCGACGATCGGGGCGTTGTACTCGTCGACCGAAAGGACGGACGGGAGCGCCCCGTCTTTGATGTAGCATAAATTATAGCCGCCGATTTTGGGCGGATTGCCGAAATACCGGCCGGTGAGCGTGTTCATGCCCCCGGTGATACGTACTTCCGTCGGGTCTTCGATAAAAGTGCTCCGGGCGATGACAAAGGTGTCCTGGGCAAAAAGGCGGGGCAGCTCGGCGACATCCTCGGTGAGGTAGAATTGTCCGCCGGCGACCCGGGCCAAATCGATCAGCATCGGGACATCACAATCCCCGGGCAGGCCCATCCCGATCACGCTACAGGTAATGCCGGCCGCCTTGGCCCTGCTCATCAGCGCCCGGTAATCGCCGGGTTGTTCCGAATCGGTCGCGTCGCTGAAAAGAATGATGTGCTTGGTTTCACACGGCGATTTCGAGAGCATCCCGAGCGCATCCCGAAGCGCGGCATTGACGAGGATGCCGCCGCCGCCGGGGCCGGTTCTCAATGTTTTCACCCGATCGGCCTGCGGCGTCGTGTTCGGCTTGAGCGGGACGACGATGTTCGGGGCCGTGTCGTAAACCATGACGCCGACCTCGTCCAGCGGGGATAAGATGGAAAACAGTTCCGCCGCCCCGAGGTTGGCAAGGTCCATCTTGATTTTGCCGCCGCCGACCATTGCGCCCATCGAACCGCTGCAATCGAGTACGGCAAGCACGGCAATCGCGAGTTTCCGGTGTTCCTTTCGCAATTCCATCGATACGGGCAGGATCGGATCGAGCGGCGATTTGTAATATCCGCCCATGGCGTAGGACTGGCGCCCGCCGGTCACCATGAGCCCGGTTCCGCTCTGACGCACCCATTCGGCGATCAATTCCATTCCGTAGGCGCCGACCTGCTGGGAAGGTACGTTTTCGAAGACGAGCCCGCTGTAGGCCGAGAGCGTGGGGATCGACCATTGAACCCGGTCGCCGGCGGAAACTTCCGTGTCCACCCCGGCGGCCGTGAAAATCCCGGCAAGTTTGGAATCGGCGACCGCTCCGGATTCATTGCGCGCCGCAAGGAGCAACAACGGCTTCGCCCCCTCGACGCCAATCAGTTTCCTGGCCGTGTTGTTTTCGGGAACCGGATCGACGGTATCGCTTTTGACGCGAAGCGCGTAGTTCAGGCTGCCCGGCTTCCCGGCCTTGAGTTGGAATTCGATGCGACGGTCCCCGGAAGCGAGGGCCCGACGCCCGGCAAGAACGACTTGATCGTCCCGGAGCAGTTCGTACTCCACTTCCTGCGCGACGGGAACGCGGATCCAACCGGTTAATTTGAACACTTCGTCCGGGAGCACTTTTTCGGGGCCTTCGACCGCAACGACGGCAATGTCGCCGGCGACGCTGCGCTGCATCATGCGGAAATCGACCGCGACTCCCCGTTGGATCAGCCGGGAGACGAGATTGTTCGGGTTGTCTCCCGTCCACAGACCGTCCGAAAGAATCAACAGCCGACCTTTTTCGCCGCCCGGAAGCATTGTCAACGCCTGCTCGATCGCCCCGGAAAGATTCGAACTGTCCGCGGCGCTTTCGGACGCGAACCGGGCGAACCGGGTTCCGCCGACGGTCCCCTGGAGCGGACGCTCCGGATACGGCTGCGCG
>QMCD01000134.1_pt1 | contig 51848 bp, 67 predicted proteins | sample 1821841 | NCBI WGS metagenome assembly QMCD01 (sample SAMN01991225, study PRJNA193472) | Termite gut metagenome, whole genome shotgun sequencing project. | isolation source: worker | host: Macrotermes natalensis
CACTCTTGCCAAATATTCGCAAGTACGGTACCCTTTATCTTCGTCAAAACGTTTCCATTCATCCCATTGAGTGGCTGGGTGGAAGGGGTTATCCTTTGTTGTTAGCATGAAGTACACTATTTCACTCTCCTTTCAGTCCTCTGCTCAGCTTGTTAGTGCTGATGCCAAGGTGATCAGCTACTTCAGCTTGTGTGTATCCTGCATTGAGTAGCTGGTTGGCTCTGGCCCGCTGCCCTGGAGACAATCCAGCACTCTCTCTCGGCATTGCAAGTTGCTTGACGTCGTCTAAGTTAGTGTTGTTTAGTATCTGCGATAACGTATTCTGACTGATTGCTCCTGCCTGTATGGCCTCCCATTCACGGTCTGTTATAAGAATCTGCTGTTTCTTAGCACCTGTTCTGTTACGAGCCTCCTCTAAAGCCTGCCCCTTTATCTTCTTGATTTCTGAGGCCGTTAAGTTTGGGTTGGCTTCTTTCTTAGCGGCCACGACAGAATTGGCTACTAATTGTGCTTGTCTTTCAAGAGGTTTATTTGAGTTCGCTACCTCAAGCTTGGCTTTTAGAGAGGCCACTTCATTTTGATAGGCGTCTTTTGCAGAAGGCGAATACTTAATTGATGGAGCCGACGCCGATTCTTTTCTCGCTAAATCTCCTAAAGACTTCATACTATTTGCATGGGAACCGTAGATGCTTTCCATCTGAGTTCCAGACGAAAGAGTCATGGCATCATCAGTTTCATACATCTTAGTAGACTTAGTAGATTTAGTAACCGTCTTACCAGAGGAGTTAACGTAAGTCTCATTACGAGGAACCGTAATCTTTTTACCAGTAGATGGATCTACTGAATACTCATTCTTACGAACCAGCCCAGAAAGCTGCGGATTGTCTACGGTGTCAACTATCGTAACAGGGCGTCTAGAATCTACACGAACTTCAGAAGAAGCTCTAGAGATTAGTGTCGAAGCTCCCTTTGGATTTGATGTTGTTCCTCCTTGATACTTAACTTTCAAATCCGCAATTCCATTATCGATGTATGATTGTTTATAATTGAGTTCATGCTTCTCAGCATCTATAACAACCATCGAATGACGAACCGCTCTAGCTAACTCGTCTTGAGTGGCGCCTTTAAGTGTCATGTCTGTAATAAGATTAGAAACCTTACCCATTTCAGTTTGCTTATTCTTAGCCGATATGGTTTTCATCCCATCATACTTTGGATAAGCCGTCTTCGGATCGAAGTCCTCAAGACCTTTCAGAGCATTTGAAACTTGTATGGCCTTTGAGTATGGAATTGTCAGAACTGTATCGCCATCAAAGTCTGCTCCAGACAATCTTGAAGCTGTCTTAGGATGGATCCCTATAGCATCTCTTGCGTTCCCCAAAACGTTCTTTCCTTCGGAATTTCTGTTGTTTACAGTAACTACAGGAATCTCGAATGTTCCTGCATGAGGATATCTTACAAGAGCGAGCTGCTCTCCATTCCTGTAGGTTGGGGCATAGCATTCTGTTTCCTTAAGAGACGTTACTGGAATCAAAACCTTACTTCCTTGTCTTGGAAGCGCGGCCGCTTTCAAATGTACTGCTTTAGAATCGCAATCGTCTGCAAAAGAATCCAAAAGGCGAGTTCTAACAGCAGGATTCTGTATAGACATGATAGAATCGAATTCAGCTTTTTGAGAATCATAAGCAATCTTAAGTTGTCTTTCTGCTAAAGCTGGAGATTGTTTCGAAAGAAATTGAGAAGATAATGTTTTTGACCAAGTTTCCCAAGATCCTTCTTCTCCAGACTCAGGTTTTGTTGGGAACCCAACAATATTTATCGGGCTTAATTGATCTTTTCCTTTTGAATCGGTATAATGCTTTTGGCGAACAGTTGCTCCAAAAGGATTATCTGGATCTGGACGAATTTCTCCATTCTTAACTGCTTTAGCTGCTGCCGATTCAAGTTTTCCTCGTTGAATCTCTATTTCTTTCTTTTCTTCATGAGTTTTTGCTTTTTTGTTAACTAAAGAATCAGGAAGATATTCGTCTTTGAGTTTTATATAATTTGGATCGTTAACGTCTGGTTTATACCCTTTCATAGCGCCCATTTTTCCAACGATTTGTGACTTATTTGTGTTGAAAACAACGTCAACGCCATCTGGCATATCATCGGAATAAATAGCCATTCCTTTTAAGTAGTGTGTACCATCGACTCCAATTCGAACTTGGGCATACTTAGCATCTCCAAGAGACAAATCTTCGACTCCTCTCCGAATTTGTATAATTCCATCCATATCAGTTCCGCCCTCTTCTGAAAAGCGTACTTTTATACGACTAGAATCCAAATCCTTTATAGGCTCGAGTCCTAAATAACTTCTTCCCCCATCTTCAGTCCAATCCGTTATAGTTCTTATATTTACTCGATTTTGAGAAACTTCCGAGTAAGTTACATCGTCTTTTGTAAGAACTTTAATTGTTGTTTTCTTACCTGTGCCAAGCTGCTCTGTTTGAAGGTAATGAACTTTATATCCTTCCATCTCTAATTCTGCTATTGCAGTATTTAGTTTTGTTCTGGAAATCCCAGCTTGTATTTCAACGCCAGAACCAACATCAAGATACTTCTTTTCGGAAATCTGCTGCTTAAGCATATTAACCGTTGCTTCACCGATAGCTGCTTTTTCTTGCATTGCTGGATCTAAAAGACTTCGAACGCTGGACTCATTGATTCCCATTCGCTTCCCAATTTCGACGTTAGAATATCCTTTTTCCTTAAGTCGAAGAGCTTGCGCCGTATCTGCCATTCGTTGTTCGGATTTTGCAATAGAAATTGCTGCCCTAAGTTCTGAAGTGTTAATTCCAAAAGCATTGGCGATTTCCGTTTCACTCATTCCGGATTTCTTAAGTTCGGCAACTTCTTGCCTAAAAGCTCTTGCTCTTTGAGGATTCTTTCCGGAGCCCCAAGGGTAGCGACCAGAATGTCTTGGAGTTCCGTAATGGTACAATTCGTTCTGATTTTCATAAACAACGAAAGACATCTTAATCCACTTCTTTCAGATTTCTTATTCTAGTGTCAAAATTCTTTATTTTCTCCATAATATAAAGAATGTCTTCGCTTTCAGGCTCATGAACAAAAGCTTGATCAGATTGATAAAGCCTCAGCTCACAATCTATTTTATTAGGATCTTCTCTATATTCCAAACAAAATAAAGCTGCGTAAATCTCAAGTTGTTTTATTGAGGCTGGGGAAGCTCCGGTCTTTAAATCGTGAATTCTTAGAAAATTTTGTCGAAAGGAAATAGCATCGGCAGTCCCGAAGCAGTTCTCGGAATAATACAAAGTCACTTCTGGAGTCATTCGAAACCCAATCGCATCGTTGACATACATGTTTAATGTTTTATTTGTCTTTGGCAATTTAATTCTTAAATTTATTGCTGTCGATGCAAATTCATGTAACTCAGTTCCTTTTTGAGCAGCTCGATATTTCGAATAGACATCGTCCAATTTCTGCTCATCGTAATTAATCCAATGGTACTTACTTGCGCTTAGGATTGCATGACTTCCTTCGAGACCTAAATGCCGATTCCAATTCATCTAAAACCTCCTCTCTGTTTTCTGGATATATAAAAGACGCAAAAGACATATTATTAAATTTCTCGACGTAATAATCCTGATTTGGTCTGTGAGGAGCATTTTCTTCTCGCTTGCATTCTAGCATTGCCCACCGATCATTATAGAGAATTAACAAATCTGGATCTCCTTGCTGAGAGTCCATTTTTCTAATCTCACAACCAGGATATATATCTTTTAAATCTTTTATAAGTTTTGATTGGAACTCGCTTTCTTTTTTCATGGTTGTCCTCCAAATAAAAGAAATGGGGATTGTAATGTGATTATACGATCTACCCATTTCTTTCAATAAAGAAGATAGAATGATAACGACATCCTATCCCTTTCATTATAGCGTATGTTTTTCTTGCGATCTTATTTGTGTAAGTAAAGTTTTCTCGAATGCTGACTCTTGAAACATTTGTTTTGAGGTCAGTGCTCGCAATATCATTTTATCGATTATTGAATTTGATATCAATCGATAATAGTGTAAATCTGAGAAAGAAGTATTCATTCTATCAATTCTCCCAGAAGACTGTTCCATTATCTTATAGGAATAATTCAACGAAAAGAAGATAACTGTATCTGTTTCGATTGCGTTCCATGCTTCGCTGGCTGCAGTATACTGACAAAAATACATCCATTCGGATTTATCACGGAGCAATTCCTCGTGTTTATGTCCATTCCATTGAGAATAGGGTATCCCGGATTTTTCGGCCGTCTCTTCTAAAATTCGCAACTCATAATCGAAGTTATAGAAAACTATAACTTTTCGATGTTTTCTAAAAATGCCGAGTAATTTTTCAACTCTTGAAAAGTCTGAATTGACAACTTTTCTTAAAGTTAAACATAATTCCCCGGCATCTTTAATTGGACGATTCTCAAAAATATTCCAACGATCTTCATAAAGCATTCGAACTTTTGATCGATCATGTTCACAAACGACATCATGATAATGCCTTTCCGTTTTTCTAACAAAGTGCATATTGACAACAATCTCTCTTCGAATCCTTATAAGCCTATTAATTTCGACATAATGATCGACTTTTGGGAACTTGCTAAAATGATTAAATACAACGTGGCGAATTAAGAATTCTCTTCGACTATTGTAATAACCATTCGCGATCATTACCGGAATGTAGTCCAGCCAAGTATCTCCTGGAGTTGCGCTTAAAAGAATCCATTGATTTCTTTTCGCGATTTTAAGAAAAGATTTAACCCATTTTCCGCTCCCAACAACTCGTTGCTCATCAAAAATGAAAAAAGACTTTTCTGTTCCAACGTATTTTTGAATATTGTTCCAACTATCGACAATTGGTTCTAACAAATATACGCCAGCCTCTTTTTGCCAATCAAGAGAATCTCTCTTTCGAGCTGTTGTAATTACGTAAAGTGGCGTTTTCTTAATTTCAGGAGAATATCGCAAATCTCCGAGAGCCGGATGTTTACCTCCGCAAATCTTCGAAAAGAAATATGATAGTGCCGTTATAGTTTTGCCACTACCGACGCCACCAACTAAGATAGCGCCGGTATGCAACTTTTCAACTGCAGCTTTTTGATAATCTCGTAGTTTGAATGCGTCCATTATTTCTTTTGTCCATCGTTAATCGTAGAGCAACAGCAAGGGCATATCATCATGACGTATTCTTTATTTTGCATATCATAAAATATATTTATGCCATCTTTTTTGGAAGCTTCAAATTCACACCCACAATCGCTGCATGAAAAAATGTAAATAGCTTCTTTAGGAACCTTTCCTTCTTTTAAGATTTTCATAAAATCCTCCTTACAGATGTTCTGCGTGATTTCCGCAATTTCCTTTACAGGTTCCGCAGTTACCGCATCCACCTATTGCATCTTGAGCCGAGTCAGGGCCGAATTCATATTTCTCGGCAAATTTATCAGCGACTAGGGTTACATACATCGCTTTCAAATATGCCTTGATGCCTGACTTTCCATTAACGTTATATTGATATGGTCTTATGACAAGATCGACGGTCTCTATCTCGGCCCAATCTAGAATATGGACGCCGTCTTCATTCAGTTCAGACTTCTTACTTCCGCTGATCAAGACAATTTTTGGAGGATAGTTTCCAAAAGCCACTTTTACGGAAAGCATCGGAGCAGGAGAATCATCTGGATCTCTTGGATTAAGCCAACGAACGTTCCACCCATCCGATTCAAATTGCCTTCCAAGATCTTCTTCCAAAAATATAGCAAAATTCCTGTTCCCAGCTGCGTTGTACTGCCCCTCCTTTCCAGAAAAGTTTTTAAATCCGATTCTAGCATTCTCAATCGAGAAGTTTGGCATAAGTTTTCTTTCTTTCATTGTTGACATTTTTATGTCTCCTTTCAATTTTAAAAGTCTAAAGTTTCGTATCCGAGCTCACAAACTCCGTTTTTATTCTTTAGACAGTCTACGCAACTATCTCTTCCGCAGTCTAAAAATGATGGATGATCGTCGAAGCCTATTAGAATATCTTTTTGGTCTTGAAGTTTCGAATCTATAAACCATTCTAAATCTCCAAACTTTCTAATTGCCTCTTTAGCGTCTTTAAGAATATCGTCGAAATATCGCATATCAATCGAATTCTCAAATCCACCATTTTTAACAACTTCCGCTTCCATCCAACGATATCCTTTAGTTTTAGTGACTGCATAATACTTGTCATCTTTGGATCGGAGTAACTCTCCTGCGCCAATTCCGGAAATCATTGGAACGAAAGACCCAACGCGCCCTATATGAACGTAATTATGCTCACCGTCTGGAAGATCTTCGTTAAAGTCAAGGTACATCGCAGTTTTTACTTCCTTGGTTTCGCAGAAGTCCTCAAAATCGAGAATCTCGTGAGAGAACAATTTCTTGAAAATGTAAGGATGAGCAAACTGTGCCCCAGTTGCTGTCCAAGTTCCTACTTCATCTGGAACCTCAGACCATCCAATCTTAGCGATATATACCGCATCGTTTACAAGGCACATCTTCTCGTAATCGGCCTCATGCTCAAAGGAATATCCGTATTTAGATCCAAACTTATTAACAAAGTCGATGATATATTCGTCGGCATTTGCAATCTTAATCGAGTCGGTCTTAATATGAATGACAGAATATCCTTTATTTTCAACAGCATTCTTAAGATCAATCATAAATAATGCCCCACGCTTTGCAACGATATTATCTTTATTTCTTGAATCGAGGAATTTGTTCTCAAATGAAGCCGACGTCAATCCATAAACAATATTAATAACTATCTTCAAAGCGTAAGAAAGATCTTTTGCAGAATCCTTAGATTCCAAATATGGTTTAAGGGCTCCGCCAAGCATTGATGCTGCTTTATCGTATTCTTTATGTTTTATTGCGAGCCGCGCATCCAGAAGATCTTTGAAATTCTTTGTGTATGGGCCGAAGGCATTCAATTCTATCAAAGAAGTCGGATGCATTGACTGAACATCTAACAAAGCAACGTTCGTATGCACGCCAGGTTTTGAATATACATAACCTCCCTCGCTTGGTTCTTCTCCGTTATACAACGACTTTGGAGTGCGAGTGGGATCATACGTATACCCGGGAAACATCTCACTAAGATCTGTATACACAAATTTGTCTTGTGGACGAGGGTCGTCTCCAAATATAATCTTAGCTGTATGCTTCTGAGTGGTGTGATTAGGGGTCAACCCGCTTATCTCCGATAGGATTAAACGGGCCACATAGTCTTGCTTCCTAGCCCTAAATACTTGTTCTGTCGCAAACACATCATTAACGCAATACTCGATTACTTTTTCCCATAGCTCAGGAGGAACTGGTTTATCCCATTCGTAACCGAGTTCTTGATGATGGATTCCAAGCTCAATCTCGAATTTCTTAAGACTTTGCTTCTTGCTGCTGAAATCGTAAATATCTGCGTATGACAAGTTATATGCCTCTTTAAACAATCCGGAATTTACCTTGCCGACGAGTTTTGTGCTTAGATTATACAATTGCTCATTGTCATAACCGATGTAACGACCATATAAAATATGATTGTCGTAACGACGGTTATTAAATCCGACAAGACGCATAGTAAATAGATTTTCTACTTCTTCAGCAGTTGGGTTACACATTACAACGGGTTTCTTATCATCTCCTTCTTCTTTCCAAACTATGACAAATAAATTTGGAAATATCTCAATGTCGAAGAATACTAAGCTATCGCTAGAATATGTCTCTGGACTGGAGCTCACCTCCTCCGAACTAAAATCCATCTTTCCGACCAAGTCAATGCAATATGCGGATTGATTCGTACTGTGAATTGCAAATGCAAGAACCTTATCACGCATGTCACTTACATCAAAATGTAATCCATCTTTCTTGGCGTCGCTTAAGATCTTATAGATAAAATCGACTGACGGCTTTGTGCCTGGATGAATCTCCTTTCTTAGATTTCGAGAAATCAATTCGCGCAATCCTCGCTCAGTTTTTACGGCTGTTGCATTTAACATGTTCTTTTTAGTCTCCTTTTTTGGTAAACCAGAAGAAATATGCGCTATTGAACGATTGTTACATTTAGTCAACATTCGTCTTAACGAACTATTTCCCCGAAAAACCTTAATCTCTATTCCCGCCGAATATATGCTATCTAATTCCTTTGGATCTCCGTCATAAATATAATGCAAATGCAAAGCTTGGCCAGATTTACTGACCTCCGAATATGTTATTGGCCAAGAACTAGCCGCTTCAAGGTTCATACCCAAAGACTTATTTCCGTTGGAATCCTTAAGATCAAAGTCGATCACAATATGATTCTCCGGAATCTGAACATAGTGCAGCTTCTTTGTGTCAACATCAGAAAGCCGAGTCTTAACATTTGCCCATTTACTGATAGGCGATCCTTCATCGTTAGCATACTGTGCCAAACAGTCTGAATGTTCAATATCAAATATAGACTCTTGAGAATCCAGGCTAAGTGGTGACACTTCTTCAATAGGTGTGGTTGAAACAGCCGTATTAAATTTCTCTTTCAAGAATCCTTTATACGCATTCTTATACTGAACTCCATCTTTATCTCTTCCTCTCTCAGAAAACTCCGAGAAATATGATTTTAATTCGATCTTAAATTTGTACTTGGGAAGGGCGTACTTTAATTCAGACTCATTGCAATACGTCTTATACATTTCGAAAGCTTGTTTCAAGCTGCATCCATCTTGTTCGAGGAATGTAAAATAAGAATCCTCTACAAAATTGTAAAAGACGTCCGTTTGATACATCATTCCAGTTGGTTTGTACGAACTGTAATAATTCTTTCCAAGCTTAGTATAGACTTCAACGCAGTGATTCGCTATTGCTCCTAGCTCAAATCCGATACCCTCAATAAGAGTATGATATCTTCTTGGACTGACTTTTCGTCCACTAGGATATGCATCGATCAATCTTCTTATGAGACCAGATTTAGAATCAGTAATCATTATCGGGCTGTTTGTCCCCATCATAAGAAACGCCAAAGCCCTAGTAGAATATGGAGGCTTGAACTTCTCATTGACAAGCATTATCTCGTGAGAAACTATAGAATTGAGTTTTGTATTGTCAAGAATCTTACTTAGATCTCCGTCATGCTGTATCGCAACGAGAGGATCGTTCCTAAACATCTCCATTGCGAAGTTATTGTTACTTCCAGCCAAAGACTTTGCATCAAATGGAACATAATATCCTTCGAAAAGCATTTGCACTATATTCAGAAATGTCGACTTCCCTGTTCCTCCTTCTCCATAAAGCACAAGGAATTTCTGTATAGTTTTACTGTCGCCCGTCAATATCGCTCCAACACACCACTCAAGCTTTTCTCGCTCCTCTTTATCAAATAAGGTAGACATTAACTCGTCGTAATTATCGATACTCCCCTTGCAAATATCATAAGGCAATCTCTTTGACGAATAATCACTCTTCTTCACTTCATCGCTCAAAAATATAAGCTTTGTATTAAGCTGCTTACTCGTGTCTGGCATGAGCCCAACAAATGTCCTATAATCTTTCCACGAATTTGATTTGAAATTACGCATTGTCAAAACATTATAAGAATCCTCAGAATGTTTTCTTTTCTCTTCTGCGTACTTTTCCAAATCTAGATCGATCAGTCTCTGAACGTCGAATTCGTCCGTGGACCAAATATTTCGTTCTTCATCCCATATTGCATAGAACGATCGACCACGGACCATAAAATCCTTAGAACTCCCAACTAAGAATTGAGGAGCCACGTTGATTACTTTCTTCGATGGGGTTTCTATAATCTTGTAGAAGTCCATGGATCTCCTTCCTAACGTGTCATTTTTGATGAAAAAATCCCTTTGCGCCAAATGCGCCCTTTTTGAGGGTATTTTTAAACGTATATAATATATACTATTTTTAATACTTTTCTACTTAATAATAGAAAAAAAAGGTCACAAAGGGCGCAAGAAGCCCTAGAAACCCCTAAAATAGGGCATTCTCGGGCTTTTTTGAGCTCTCCAAAAAGGGCGCAAAAAAGCACAAAAGAGGCGAAAACGCCTCAAAAAGGGCGCAAAACTCCTATTTATTGTAGTACAGTAATTCAGAGTAGTTTTTCAAAAAGGGCGCAAATGCGCCCTTTTTCGCCTTTTTATCAATTAAATATTTCTGCATTTGATACCAAATTTCTACCTCTTTTTGGTCCATTTCTGCCCCATTTATAGGGAAAAGACCGCCATTTCCATCAAAAGAATATCGTCTTTCAATCCATTTATCCAAGATTTCCTCGACCTCAAACACCGTTTTAGAGCTCGTAAAAGCCTTTTTATCATACTTGTTAAGCCCTAAATTACAGATAATTTCCCAGAAAATATCTACAAAATTCGAGGCGAATTCATACCCATGTAATAGAAATTCGGCCCGTTTACTCAACGAAATGAGCATTTCAAGACACCTGCACGGGCCAAAGTCGTCATCAAAACCAACTTCTTTTCGCAATTGCTTTCCATCTTCTGCCCTATTCTCATCATGAGGAATCAGGCTATAAAACTCCTTATTCCAAAGAATTTCAAGTAAAAATTGAAAACCGTTTTGTCCTCCAGTCCCAACAAGATCGATCAAAATATCACGATACTTGCGTTCATCTTTACCTAATTCTCGCATATAACTCACCTCCATTCCTTATCTAAAGCAAATGAAAGAGGGCCTGTTTAGCCCTCCTCCTATTTTACTCAATGCTTTTTTCGCGACTCACTCGTCTGTAAATCCTCTCACGATCCGTCCCAATAAAACCTCCAATATCCTCAGAATACGATCTATTCAAAGCTGTAATATGGAAGTCCGTCCTGAGCCTTTCGTTGCGAATATAGACGTTCGTCTGATTCTCCAAAGCTATGTAAAAATCATCAGGCCCAAGAGCTTCCTCCTCGTCATCATCAAGAATCTCATCCGTATCAGCATGGCATAATACATCATCCTGACGATACCAGTAAATATGAATTCGATCATATTGATCATATATCCCGTCAAGATCGGTGAACATATGATAGTCAATCAAATAAGGCTCTTCGCGATTAGCAATCGAGAGAATCCGAGATCTCTCAGCCGCAATAGCCTCTTCCTCTGCGGCTATCTCGCGCTCATACTCACTTTCCTCATCTTCATCCGCGTTTTCTTCGGATTCTTCCTCATCGTCCTCAGGCTCCGCGTGGCCGAAGCTAGAAAGAGGTGGCTTGTTGTAGTCGGTGATTATCTTACGGTTCTCTTTAGGCCATTTCTGTGTCTTAGGAGCAACATTCTCGTCCTCTCCAATAATAGATTCCTCTTCCTTAGGCGCATAAGACAGAACTTTGCCCGTCGCATACTTCTCATCCAAAATATCCTTGTACTCCTCTATATCCTGATGATACTCCTCCTCCAATTTCTTCTGACAGAAAATATAGCCGCCGAAGAATCCTCCAGCGGCCCCAAGCAAAAGCAATCCAATCGCTTTTATAGCACTCATTTACTTATCCCTCCTTTATTTTGTCAAGAATATACCACACAAGGATGAAACCAAATGCGGATGCGACCATGACCAATACACTTATCGAGTTAACAAATTCTTCCCAAAGCATTTATTGTCTCCTCCTTGCATTGTCCTTGCGTTTCCAGTCATCCTTAGATATGGCGTACAGGAAACTCTCGTAATTGTCTTCGTCCCATACGGGGTCTCTGTAGAAGTAATATTCCTCCGCCTCAGGATATACAACATACAACTCGACCAAGTTTCCATGCTTATCCTCAAGGCATTCGTACTCCATCGTCCGTTTCCATTGCTCGATACGCCAAGTATCGAATATCTCACTCAGGTCATGCAATATCGTTCCATCTTCATCTATGAATCGATTTATAACCGGATAGTACCATAGCCCATAAGCACTATCCGGTGGACCATAAGAAGTATTTTTCATTACTTCTCTTCCTCCAATTATTAGATCTTGTCCCAGATCACACCATCGACATTGAAGTCGAGTAATATCGGATCCCCGTCATGATATGCAAGTAGATCCAAGGAATTGCCGAAGCTTATACGGCCGTCAATTCCGCCCTTACCCTTAGTAAGCCAGCCAACCGCTTGCCCAGCTTTTGTCTTCGGGAATCCAAGTTCCTCATACACCTCATTAAGGAATACTGCCCCAGTTGCATACAGACGCTCGTTGAACCAGTTTTGTTTCTGCGTCAAGAAGGCGTAGTTGTACTGATGCACTGGGCTGAATTGCGTGCTGCCATTCCAAGTCTCCCCTCCATTCATACGCTCCTCTTGCTCGAATAGACGCGCATATATGCTTGGCTCATCTGCCGACAACTGCTGCTCGACTTTCTTAACTTTCTTCTTTTTTCCGTCCTCGTCAACTTCCTCGGTGATTATTTCAGCCTCTGTGGTTCCATGGCGGAAGTGAAAATCCTTCTCCTCGCCCAATTCATCGCACACACGCGCTCTGTACTGCTCATATCCCTTCTGTAAGGCCTCATAAGCCGCTACAAGGGCTATATTACGCCCCTTGAGTATATTATGTCCACCCAAGATGGCAGCCGTTCCAGCGACTCCTAGAGCCACTGAGGGGCCATACAGCTTTACATATGCCCAGGCCGTTTGCATATTGACAATGCGCTTATCATTCTTGTAGTCCTGATCGCTGTACACATCTGAGTCGTTGTTCTCACGAGTTTCATCAATTAGATCCATTTTCTCGGATCTCTCGACCTGGATTCCCCGAGCCTTCAGAGTTGCTCGGCATGCGAGTATACCTCCTCCGATTATGGCCCCTATGCCCGCTACTACGAGAATCTCTGGCGAGCATTTCTTGACTTTCAGACCGCCCTTTGCAGCTACGCTAGCTATGGATTTACCAATGCTTCCAAGGTTCATTTGAGTTCCTCCTTCAAAATATATAAAGGTATGTAGCTTAATCGCGTTTCGCGAAATTAGCTTTAATACCTTTCATTATATGGCGTGTTATTCATGCGAGTATTTTAGTATCATCCTCATATCCGAGTTTACTAACCGATCTTCTAAGTCGCAATCGCAGGATTCGTCCAAATCCAGACGAGCTCCACAATCTCTGCAAATTTTATATCCTATCCAGTCATCTTTTCTCTCGAGATACAGCGAGTATTTTACCGTATCCAATAATATTCCTCCTATTCCTTTGTTAAAATATTACTTTTACTCCTTAACAACTTCGACTTCTGGAGCCTTCTCAATTTTTTCATGCAGCTCGACTGTCAGGACTCCATCGATAACTCTACAAAGAATTTTGTCATGAGTTGTTGGATTCATATTAAGTCGAATGTTTACAGTCTCCTCTTTTTCCAATGGATTCGTCCTACTCCCATACAAATATACGTGGTAGACCTTGTCTTTGTTATTCCAGATTTTTTCTAACGAAATAGAATCTTTAGAAAATCCTGGAATATTGTATACTAGGAAATCGATAGACCGCTCCTCGTCATACCAGTTGTAGTCGCATAGAACCTTTTGGTCTGGGTTTTTATCGTTTCTTGGAGCATACAGAGTGTGTATATGCTCGAATTCATTACAATGTGACATATCTTCTTTTCTGTGTTCCTCATAAATATTTCGTCTCATTGTTATTCTCCTTTTTTATATTGAAATTGTACTCAGTAACTTGCAGTCTCCTCTTACAAAGAACCCAACCTTGTTCTCTGGTCCAAGCAATTTTATACGTGTGGCCCCAGTTTACTTTTAACGGAGCAAAAGGACCGAACCATGTTTTATATATGTCGTTCGCAGCGTGAAGATTCAGATTATCCCCAAGAACATCGTGGTCCCTTACTAAGTTAATAATACTTGGATTATTTCGTTTAAAAGTGATGCACTGCTCGCACCACTTTTTGATCGATGCTGGAGAATAATATTTCGTCTCATTTTGGAACTCGACCGCATCGGGATAATTATTTACCCGGATGACATTCCACCTGTCTTTTTGGTTGAGATATTTCAGCACTTCGTCAGGAGAGTCTCCTTTTCTGATAAGGCACATTGTTGGTAAATCTTCTGAATAAATAGCATAACAGTTACTCATAAAGACCATTAACTCCTTTCTAAAACATCTTTCATCGCAAGTGCGTAGTCGCGCATATCTTTCCAGAGCTTTTCGATAATTCCTATCGTGTAGTCTATTCCGAGCGTATCAAGCCAAGCCGTCAATTCTTCAGGAGTAAATTCTCCCTCATTCGGAAACTTATTCATTAGTCCTTCCTCCGAATTTTCCGTACTTAGAGTGTAAATATATCTCGTGGGTCCAATATAGATCCTCTCTGGCATAGTCATAGAGTTTCTTATATGGAGCTTTTAGGCTTTCTAGAACGTAATCTGAGTATATGCGCTCCTTGCAATAGTCTGTGTTGTAACCCTTAGCCTCCAAGAGTTCTCTTATTGTTGCGGGCATTGTAAATCCTCCTTTAAATATCTTCTAAAAAATAAGTTTCCTCGAAATTCTTGGATACATCGATCACTTTCCTCCGAATTTTCTGTATAATGAGTTTAACCCAAGAAGACATATACGTCGAGCATGTTTATTAAATTTTAATGAAAACTCATTTGTTTGTTTTATAATATATCTATCTGCTATTGCTTTCTTTAAATATCGAGTTTCATATCCCTTAGATTCTAGAAGTTCTTTAATTGTGCATGCCATTATATATCCTCCACAAAATATGATCTCATTGATTCCTGACTACTCATGGTAGATTCAACAAGACTCGACGGTTTCCAATCCCGACTCTCGAACTCACAACGTATGACATCCCATTCATATTGCTTATTCTGGTCATATACGATAATCTTGAAGTCAAATATAATCCCAGGTAGATTAACCATACGTTTTCCAAGGAATTTATAAGAAAAGCGTCGGTGCTTATCAATATAGGAAAAGAACAAAAGTTGCGTCATAAGCCCGTCGTATATAAGCTTTATTGACGTATTGTCTTGCATAACACGAGCCGAGATATACTCGAGAAACTTCTCGGATGTAAATAACATCCCGATTTTTCTTTGCAGCTCCTTAGATGATTTGGCAAAGCCCTCATCGATAATATGCCACATTTATTTGCTCTCCTTTCTTAAACAGATTTAGAATTTTCGTCCTCCTCTCATAAAAAGAAAAAGCGTCAGAAATTGACGCTGATCCATTTCCACATGCGTGGATGTTGTTGCTGAAACTCGTCCTGCCAAGGCATTTTATCTTCTGATAGAACCATTGCTTTTGCATCATTCGTTGTCATGTCTATTTTAGAACTTTTCTTTTTTACCCATTCTCTGTAAATTAGACAACCAATAATAAACTTGCAAGATTGTAACATAGTTAAATCCACCTTTCTTAATTCGTTTCATTATACCCTATGTTTATCTTGCGAATGGCTTCTCCTTGCGCTCTTGTATCGCTTCACTTGTGATGTGTCTTGAGAACCCAGCAGTTTCCAGCACAAAATCTGGGTCAATCGGATCAAAGTAATCGCAATAGATTATGTTGTGGCGTTTTATAGGAGCATCAGTATAAACTCGTTCTGTTATAGCGCAGTGAACACACTCATATTGGTCGTTCTGAGTAGAGTTCGCGCAATAATGACACGGACAGAATTTTGAATCTTTGGCACACATAAGCAATCCTCCTCACAAGACGATTGAAAACTGATTATTGCTTATCAGAGTAACTCCAAGATTTTCGTCATATTTTGGTGGGCAATTTTGGATGTATCTACCACATTTGATGATAACCCGCCCTCGATACTCTTTGCAAATATCACGGAACGAGTTAAATTTAAAACTCGATAGCTCCTCCTCGGTATATCCGGTGTAAAAGATAAGCGGAATTCCGAGATGATACTCGTCCTTAGCCTTCCGAATAAATTTCACAATTTCATCCGCCTGGTCCAAAGGCTCGAGCCCCCCAAAAACAATTGCTTCTGATAGAGGATTTGTTAGAAACCGGCAAAATATCTCATCGTCCTGATACTCTATAGAAGGTAGTGTGGAGAGATGCACGTTTTGGCATCCCTCGCACTTCCATTCGCATGAGTTTGTTATTAGTAGCATTGAGCAGAGCTTGTAGTCCCCAAACGACTCATCAATTATTCCTTTAAGAATCATTATTTTTCTCCAAATGGTCAATTCTTTTTCTGTATAGTCCACAATTGCATTCTCCAATAAGAAGTTCTCGAAATTCCTTACAATGGCATTTTGTATCATTTGTCCTATATCGAGAACAAGGACAATATCCACCATTTTCTATTATAGTCTTTTCAATATCCTTTGCCAGAGTATCAAGCGCCTTTTCGATAATGGTAATTTTTCCATTATTAATATTAACGTTACTGGATATTAGCTCCCAATTAACGTTAGACATCGTCGCTCTTTTTCCTTTCGATAATATGCTTTACAGCTTTGGCATAATCGAGGAACACGCCATTTGGAAGTTGCATAGTCGGAAGCATTTTTATCTCATCTGGGTAAATATAATCCTTACCGCTTCCAAAAGTAATGGCTGTCAACCCGTCTTTTTTTAATGCATTTAGTAATATTTTGCATCTTGGGCACTCGTCCTTAACGTAAAGAACGTAGTCCACATAAGACTTCTTATACAAACGCCCATTGCAAAATCCTTTCCTTTCGATTGAGCGGAATTCCTTGCACATGCATATGTTGTCTTCAAGACTTGCAAGAATGCAATATCCTTGGTTTTTTGCTATAGTGGCTTCAGTCTTAATTCCTTCCTCGTCGAGCATTTTGTAGATTACTTTCCATTTGTTATAAGAAGGGCTAAGACTCACTACTACCATGTCTTTCTCTATTGGATTCATAATTGTTCCTCCTTCATCCATTTGCGTTCCGAGTATTCCTTTTTTCGCGAAGGTATCCAGTTTTTTACCATGGTAATAAATCCAACAGGACGAGTGGCTTCTCCGACCTTAGGTTTTCCGCACCAGCACTCATCACCGTAGAATCCGTGCTCATCCTCGCATACACTTATTTTGTTGTTGAATGCGAAATATATAACTCCCTCTGCTGCGATTTTATTGAGAATATTCCATGACGTTTCATCGCTTTGGAATGGTGCATCGAGATTTAGGTGGAGAATTGATCCACCACCACAGAGCTTATCGAGTTTTTCCGCGTACTTAACCCTCTCATAGAGCGAAACATCCTCGCTAAGCGGAATCCATTGGTTACTATAGCAAGTTGGCCATGGACTTTCCATTCTACCGAATAATATCCGATCTTTTTCAGCAAGTTTAACGCAGGCACTTTCTCCAGGAATTTGCTCGATATTTATAGAATATTCTTCTGATTCTGCGAATTTTTCAACAGTTGATTTAATAGTTTTTAGAATATCCTCTTCCATTTCGAGAATGTTTTCTGCACACAATATCTGAACTGCGTCGTATAGTCCGACGAAGCCAACTGTGTTGAACTGTCGCTCGATCGATGCCAGTTCCTTATCATAGAGCTTGAGCGCTTTCTGGTTGATTAAGTCCTGAATACATAGTCGAACGCAATGCAAATACTGACAAATGTGTTTTATCTTAGCTGACAAGAACCTTTGAAAAGTTAACGAAGATCCTATTTCCTCGGCCAGATGTGGTAAGTTCAGTGCGATTACACCAACCGACCCTATGTTGAGATCGGTCCCTCCAATGAAATTCGAGAATCCTCGTAATTTGCTATCGAGGTCATCCACATTATTGAGAACTCGGCAACAAGAGCTCAGTGTTGATAAGTCTGCTCCGCAATAAATATTTGCATTATTCCATTGTTTATTCAGTTCGTTAAATTTACGCGCCGTCTTCTCATTGACAAATCTCTTATTATTGTCGTCGTACAACAGACAATCGGTAATGACGGGAAATGTCATGATCTTATTGGATAGAATATCGTTAACGCATTTGAGAAAGAACTCCTCTAGTTCTATTATTTCGTCAATATGCGCCACTACGGGTTCCCCATTCGGAAATATTCGATCTCCGAAAAAGCGCTCTAAATATGATTCATCCATTATAGATACGTTTGTGAATGCACTTTCGTTCATCCGCATCTCGCTTCCATTTAGTTTATATACAAGCATTTGGATTTGCTGCTCTAGGTATTTTTTAGGATCTTCCGTATACCGTGATTGCGCGTCCTTATTCCAGAAATACCACATGTATGGGAATAACGAAGGCATCCCAACAGCTCCCGTAGTTTCCCTACAAGTTACTGCTACGAACTCGATGACGTGTTGGATGAAGCTGTCAAGGTGTTGAGCCGGACGATCTGCAATGTCAGTAAAATATGCGCCACGCTCGACAAGTTTGTCGAAGTCATAAGCAAAGCAATATGGCTTTGTGGCGATATTTATACTGTTATTTACGTAAATCCTTCCTAAAATATCATCTGTAAGGAATTGATCTGCCATGTCCTTTCCATAAACCATCCAAATCTTCTTGTATAGAAGTTCGTAATTCCCAAGTTTCTCGATTGGGGCCGTATACTCTCTTATCTGTATGCCTATATACCGATCTCTCGTGTTGGCATTTCCATCGTTCGTTTTCTCTTTGAGATCGAACGATTGCGGAATGATGGTGTACGCATCTAGTGAATTATACGGACCTGGATGGTATTCGATCTCAGGAAACCCACTTTTGTAATATAATTTTGGGTAAAGTTTCTCGAGTTGGTAAAGTTGCTTGTAATAGTCCATAGTAATGTTATCCATTTGTCAATTCTCCTTCAAGATTTCTTAGTGTTCTGTGTCCGTTGTATTGTATGTGTGAAAATATCGTCCAGTCATGTACCTTGTTGCCCGTTTGAACAGAAATGCGAGTCCAATAACGTTTGTTCTCAGCCTGATCCGATACTGTCAAGGAATATTTATCGTTTTTTCCGTGAATATAAAGTTGTTCCTCAACTTCGTCGTGCATATCCTCCTTTACAATAGCAAACATGTTTTCTGGATCATTGTATATGAAAATGTTTGACAAAAGTCGAGATACATCTTCTGGAGACAAATCTTGTATTGAATGCGATATCCTATTCCTAATCATGACGCACCTACACTTTCTTTATGTCGGTAGATCCAAACCCGCATTCTCCACGCTGAGTGTCAGACAATGTGTCCGCTAGCTCAGTTCTTTCGTATCTGTATGGTTGTATTACGAGTTGACATAAAGGGACACGAATTCCATATTTTCCATTTATTCGTATAGTATCAGACGTAATGTTTTTAAGTGGAAGCATAATTTCCCCTCGGTATGAGGAGTCTATTACCCCAACGTTGTTAACTAAAGATAAACCTTTTTTGAATAAGGAACTCCTTGGATACACAGCTCCGAAATATCCTTTAGGGATTTCCACACGTATTCCTGTCGGAAGGACTTGCGTATCTCCAGGTTCGAGAATATATTCTTTCTCCGTATCGACATACAAATCCATTCCAGCGGCTCCTGTATCCCCATACGTCGGTATCACAGCTGTTTGTGTTTTCTTAACTCTCAATAATAATTCCTCCTATTTCGCATCTCACGGATAAATATCCATATGAGCCATGCACCACTCGTTATGGCGACCATAATTAGATCACCGACGAAATTCCAAAACCCATAGTATTTCATACCAATTCTCCTTCCAAAATATAAACGAGAGATTCTTCCAGACACAAAGAGAGGAGACTAAGCTCCAATCATTTTCATGATTTCACTTAATCTTCTCATATTTGTGTCCAGGATGAACCAAACAAAGCTGGCCCCTCCAGGTAATCCATCTGCATTGAGCGTCTTTATGTCTTTGCACAGACTTAAGGCTTCTGTACATAATAAAGACAATTCCAAAAATATTTCATTGTTATTAAAACGTTCATCAACCATAAGTATGTCCAAATGCAAAGAGCCCAATACCTTCTCTAGGATTACCAGAGAAGAATCTCTCATTGCTTACCTCCTATAATTTATTTCATTATAGGATATGTTTTGGTTGCGACGATTAGACATTAACTGGATAGAAAGTTACGTTGAAACTCGATCCAAGACCTAACGATCCTGATGCACGCACAATATCGTTGGTTGAGACGGCTATTGGTGCAGATGGAGAACCGCTTCCAAGCACAGATATTCCTCCATAGTCAACGGTCTCGTCATTTTTGTACAGCACTGGCGCAATGCCCAAAACTGCTTGGTATACGACTATCAAATATCCGTTCTGAGGAGCCGTCCAAGATCCTCCTCCGTCTAATGTAAGAAGACCCATTCCACCATATATCTGTATCCCTTGCGTAGTGTCGTAAGGCAGGATCTTTCCCTCGATCATGTCTTTTACATCTTTCATAATTGCGGCATACAGAGCTTGTGTGCTATCGCCAATTTGCTGCCAACGCAAGACATCACCATTGATATGCGTCCTGATGTCTTCCCCCTGAACAATCACTATCGGAGAAAGATCTGGCGATATGAAGACGTAGACTCCAGTAGTGTTGGAATATGGACTTAGGGCATCGGTAAGATAGTAAATCTCACCACTGATTACCTCATGATTCGCAATAGCGTCGATAAGTTCTTGCTGAGTTAAAGACTTAGTTGGGTTTATGTTGTTTATCTTTTGCTCAAGAGATGAAACTCTGCTGGTTAGTGCAGACATTGACGCATTTATGATGTTCTCAACATCTTGAGTCGTTAGTATAGTCAATTTTCCAAGCTCAGTCTGTATCATCTGAGAAATCTCAGCTTTTGAGGCATAATTATTGCTCGTTAGGTACTTGGAAATCTCCTGAACAACTTCCACTATCTGGGATTCAGATAAATCTGTGCTGAGAGATGAGATCGCATCGTCCAGTCTCTGTATCATTGCGTCAATTTCAGCCTTAGAATATCCGCTACCACCTCCACCAATTAAGTCGGTTATGCAAAAGATTTTTCCATTCTCATCGACAAAATGACCGTAAAACGGTTGACTTCCTTCTGGAATATCTCCCGGGCTAACCTCTAGCCCCGTCGAGATAGATATAAGCTTTCCTTCGTCTGTCTTGAATACGCCGAAAAATGGAGAATCATGTTCGTTAGGCATAATACTACCTCCTATCAAAAAGATAAATCGAAGCAGGGACGTACTCCAAGAATCGTACCCTCATAAACACACTGCAACGCTCCTTCCCCGTTTACTGCCGCATAGCATCTTGACGGCGTATAGTTGTTTGCGCGAGTCGGATTTCTTAGCCAATAGCCCAATCCTTTCGCTCTTGATTCTTTGCTCGTCATCAAAGGCCACAATGATTCTCCCTTCATCGGGTAATATGTATTTCCTCTCTGGATACTTTTCTTGAACAAATTTTCGTAGCACGGAATTCCGATGTTGCGAATATCTGTGTATGGGAGAGCTGTTCGTAGGACCCTGTTCAAATATTGGTAAAGATGCTTCTCTTCACGCTGTCCAATTCCGTTTGAAATCATCGCCCTTTCAAATAGAATATCGTCAAACAGAAAAGTTGCACGTCCTTTTTCGACTCTCTGTACAGTAGCTTTTATAGTGTCGTACCCTTTAATATTAATCTGTACGGAAGAACCGACTTCGAAAAATGAATTGCCAAGGATATGCTTAATTTCTCCACCAGTCATCTGAATTCCTCCTTACTTAGTAAGCCATTTCCAGAATATAGGGTGTTCGATAGAAAACGTGTATTCCATAGACCGAACGCCTTCTCTGTATTTTGTAAATGCGCCATATTCTGTACCAATTGAAACAAGCTTCCGCTTTCTTGGATACATCCAGCATTTGAAGAATTGGCTGGCGATAAAACGTCGTATCAAATATAACTCCTTTTGATAAAGAAGACGGCTTGTTAGGCCGTCACTTCATCTTATATTTATTATTTACCATTAGTTAAGTATTTTCAGCGCAGTTTCAATATTACTTTTCATATCATTTTCCTTTTTTTTTTTTAATCTAGCGGTTTCGGCTGAGGAAGTCTCAGGACGTATCCTTCTCGGACTCGGTCCGTGTATGCATCTCTGAGATTTGTCCAACCGTACTTATTATCTGTGAATTCCGTGTCGAGCCCACAAAGCTCATAGAACGCCGCAACTGTCGCTGCCTGGTAGTCTATCGTCAAGTCAACCAAATCGCTCAGGACTTCTTCGGCCTCTCCCCTCGTTGCAAAGACGTGTAGACTGAAGTCATATCGACCTCTATCTCTACGGCGCGGCTCAGATTGCTCTCTCCTTGTTCCTCGGTCATGCGCATAGTAAGATGTGTAAGACACTCTCGAATCATTTGTCCCTCTTCCAGATCTTGTCGTTGAGCGATGGCGCACTTCTCCAAAAAGCTGCAATTCTATCGCAGATATAAAACCGTCACTGATCGATGCCGCCACATCACTAAGAATATCTTTTGCAGAAGGTATTAGTACATCGTGTATAATATACTCTCCTATCGATGTCTCATTATGTGGAAAAAATGTTTCTGTGATTTTCTCCCCCAGGCTTTTTTGCCGTTTGCGCATCTTGTTCTTTACGACGGAAGCTTGCTTTTCCAAGGAAGGAGCTGATGGTTTTCTGACTTTTACTTTTTCTTCTCTTGATGTTTGACTGTTTCCTGGAAACTCAACGCTGTCAGTTCGGATTAGATGTTTCTCCTTCATCGGGATCCTCCTTCAAATAGAACAGACGAACGGGAGATCCGTGCGAACCCTGCAAGGGCGCCCACTCCCACTTACTCCATTCTTTACTATTATTATCGATCCATTTCAAGGCCTCTTGGATCGTGCTAAATTCCATCGACTTCCATTGGATGGTTGTAAGCTCAATCCCTAATTCTCCCTCAGAACGTATTTCACTCATGCTATTTCCTCCTTAACGATAAAGAGAAGACTAAGCGTTTCTTAGTCTTCTTGTTCGATTGATCTTTGCTCAGTTATCGCCATTGTCCTCAGGTATCGGCTGTACGTCCTCAACCTCGTAGTCTGCTTCGTAGAATTCGTCATCAGTTCCGAATAGCTTCTTCGCTAGCAATGCTGCTGCTCCGACCCCTATCAAAACCAAGCCGCCCCTCTTCAAGACCTTGCCATTGTTTTTCGTTAAAAGCTCGATAAATTTGTTCATGGTTATACCCCTTTCAAATATCTTTCATTATATGCTTTGTTTTTTATGCGAGTTAATCATTCTCGTCCAGATCATTCCTTAAAAATCTTTTAAATATTGGCATACTCAGACTAACGTTTCCGTTTACATCTCTGGTTTTACTAAATGCTTCTATTTCGATCTTAGTTCCAATAACTTTTTCTACTGAATGTTTAATGTCAACCCGATCGATATTCGTCATTCCACTACCAACCCTTACAGGAACTGTGCATTCTTCAACTTTACATATCAATGCTGACACCATCCCTTCTATTTTTGTTCCTTCTTTGCCCATTTCCACATCAACTATGGTTCCAACATACTCCTCGGAATGCTTAACTTTTAGTAAATTTTTACTTCTTCCTGGAATATAAGGTTGCGCTAGATCCATCAACATGAGTCCTTCTCCATTATTACCCTCGATTTGATCCATCAATGCTCTCAATAAAGATGATGTATTATCATCACTTCCGTCAATAATACCAAATATTGGAACCATTATCATCGGATCTGTAAGAGGTTGTCTAATAAACAATTGTCGGAGCTCAAGATCTCTAGAAAATCCATCATCCAAATCTCCTGGAGTATAAATATCGAAGCATATAGCTACTAACTCTGTTTTATATGTTGAGAATTGTTGATTAGCTTTTCCTGCCGATTCCGATCTTAATATAAAGCTAGGAACCCTTTCGAAATATAACTTCCTATCCACTAACTCACAGTCATAGACTCGGTTATATGGAAACCACGGAGCTTCTAGGAATTCCGTGATATGCTTAAGCCAAATATCTTCTTTTCCAGTTCTGCTAAATGCTTTGACATTTCCATTATCGTCTTTCCAAAATAATCTGCGAACTCCATCGATTTTTTCACTTACTCGCCATTTCCTACCGAATAAAATATCAGAAGAACAATCCTTAATATTCGTTCCTAATGCTGGAGTTATTTGCATCGTTCCACCTCTTTCAAAAATAAGAAGACCTTGTTAGATCTTCTTAATAAACCTTATACTGGTTTAGTCTGACGCATTTTATCTCTTAATTTTATGTATCCGTCTGCTACGAAATCGATTGTGTTATTTACGTTCTCGCATACCTTATCACATATCATCAGCTCTAAAGCCAATCCTCCAACCCACATTTGTACGTTCTTCTTGACGCTTGATGCTGGTGGGGTGAATTGCTTTATTGCATTAGCTGTGATAAGACCTACTCCTCCATACACTAACGCATTGACTCCTAACTTGACTAGATCTCTCTTTGAGATTTTGATATCCATCATGCTACTAACCTCCATATAATAGTTTCATTATATGACAAGTTTTTGGCGCGATCTAAAACTTAAGAAGACTGAATGCGTTTCTCCCGGCTCGTTTAACAATTGCGCACTTATCTGGAAACTCTTTGATCTGCATAACCTGTTCGAGGGTCACGTCATATAATGGCGTGTCTTTCCAAAATATAACACTATACTTCTTTGGTATTAGATGAAAGTGCTTGTTTGTAAATATAACGACAGCTAAGGCTCCTGCACCAGCAATTCCGGAGATGATTGCTATTTCCTTTTTGTGCTTAATGGCCCAATCTTTAATAACTTTTATGTTTATCATTGCATTAACCCCTTTCAAATATCACGGAAAAAGTAAGAGCCTAAGCTCCTACTATCCGAGTTAATCTCGGAAATTTGTGTCCGAATGATTCGATAAGGTCGTCGATGTCCTTGTTTTTAATTCGTGTCACTCCGTTCGTTATGGTTATGTTATACATTCCGCTAATTATCCGTGTTATTAGCATAAGTACAAATATAACTGCTACGACTGGGGTTAACACTGTTTGTATAACTTTTCTCATTTGACAAACCGCCTTTCATTCGTTTCATTATATGCTTTGTTTTTTCTGCGATGAAAAAAAATAACGCCATGTTTCCACAGCGTTATCGTTAACTATCAAATTACTCAGAAGCTTCCTGCTCCAGTATGGCCGATGTTACTTGTGTCATATCGTGAGATTCCCAGAAAGTCTGTGCCGATTCCAGGGCTTTCTCCAGAACAACCGATAGATTCGCCTCGCTAACGTACGGCTTAAATTCATCAGGTATACGAGAATATAACTCGTCAATGACGTACGCCCGTTTTAATTCGCCAGTCTTTGCGCCAAATATAGACTCAGCAACGGTAGTTAAGTAGACTGCAACAGGTATGAGATTCTCAAGAAGTCGTTTGACATACGCTTCTTTCTCCTCATTTGACATGGCGCGGTATTTCTCGAGTTCTTTTTTGAAGCCCAGAATGGCCGTAATAAGAACTCCGATTGCGATCAGAATATCACTCCAGTGATCGCGGATAAAGGTTAAAGTATTCAATATTCATTACCTCCCATATTTGCTATAGTGTTTAGTATGTTGTCGCTTTCTTTGATGTCGGTTGATAAGGATTCTATTGCATCAGTTACTTGCTCAGCCAGGTTCTCACATGCTCCAGCATTTATTATGGAATTGCTCACGATAGGTTCCATTGCTTTTTGCAGCGCAGATACAACATCCTTCTCTCGAACCTTATGATGCTCTGCCTCTATCTTGAGTAGATTTTCCGCTTTAGATTTCCAAGCATAGAAACCAATAGCAGTTGCTATTGGGGCTCCTAAATATGCCGCATATGCAACGAACATTGTCGAGTCTATTGGAGACCCCATTTGCATGTCCCAAATCGCAGCCCACACAACTAGAGCCGCTCCTATGAATGCACCAAGGACGAATAAAATATAGACAATCACCATCGTCATCTTGGTAAAGTTTCCGCTGTATGAGTGCTTAGGTAACATTTCACTCCTTTCAAAGAAAAGGAGAAGGGTTGTTACACCCTTCCTCTTGTTACGAAAGTTAATGCTTTACTCGTTAAGATCGATCCTTTCTCGAAATTAAGTATGCATAATATCCCTAGAAGACTTCCACCAACAGTCAGAAGCGTGTCGGGCGATACCTTCCATTGCCGTTTAAGCATCTCGCAGTATCCGTCGTACTTCGTCTTGTATAGAGTCCATTCTTCTATTGAAATATCATTGCGTCCCATTTTCTCGATCATCAAGTCTCGTTGAGCTTCGATTTTCTTCCGCATTTCTTTAGATAGTTTCATTTTTCCTTCTCCTTTATAGTTTATTCTATTATACGCTAAGTTTTTTATGCGTACGGAGAAGCTATCGCATTTCTTTTGACTGCACCTCGAAATCGATTACAAGACACGGTTGACCATTTGAGTCGAGACAGGACGAGAATCTCGGATCCAAATATCCTTTGTCAATATCCCAACCAACTTGGCGTCCGAGTTTGTTCTCTGGGAGGCGCAGTTCGTAATAGAAATCGTTTAACTCGATGAACATATCGTCTCTAAGGCGCATGTTCAAGTCATTTACGATTTTGCGTATTGTTTCGTGATCGGATTCGAAATATCGTCCACTAAGAGCATCATAACATTTTACTTTCCCCGTTCCAGTGAGTATGATCTCGCTCGAATTCGATGGATTTTTTATTATGCGATCGTGGTTAATCTCATCGCGGACTTTTTGCTCCTTATTTTTTCCAATAGTCTCAACGACCTTATCCCGATACTCCTTGTACGCGGTTTCTGTTATCGTGCAGAGTGCTGCTACTGCTGCATGCTTTCTCAAATGCGCTTTATTCGCGGCAATTATGAATGCGGAAGAAGCCAGTGCAGTTAATAGAGAAGGCAAATATAATTTCCAGCAAACTCGGATTTTGTCTTTTGCTGTGAGCTTATGGCCAAGAATCTCTTCCTCTTCTTTAAGAAGTCGCATTGCTTTGGGAGTTGCTTTAACGGCCATTATGGTTGTAGCGAATATTCCGCCAATAGCCATCCCACTGAAAATATAAGGACTGTTCTTTGACAATGTCGCGACAATCCTGTTTGGAATTTTAGTCACGATATACCTCCCAATTTCCATTTCGATAGATATATGTAACATATACTTCGTTATTAGATTGCACAGCAACCTTCATTCCTTCTGAAGGAGTAAGTCCAAAACATTTTAGGCGTTCTTCATGCAAATCTAATTCAGCGTTTATTTTTGCAGTTTTAGTTGTTTCATCTAATTTAGGACATTGACATTGAGAAAAGGTTTCTCCAGACAATTCTTCGCGAGTATCTGAAAGTAGAGCTTGCAACAAAAGCAAGTAGCAAATATGATCCCGAATCTTTTCATCGCAAAATTCCTTATCAAATATAATCGATGAATCTTTGAAGATTTGCCAAACAGATACGACGTGTTTAGACATCAAAGAAAATGCTGCCTCGACAGGCGTTACTCCCATAAGATTAGCTACCATTTTGAAACTGCTTAACTTGTCTTCGTCCGGATTGTATGAACCGTTTTTCCCTTCAATCGTTCGCAAACAGGCTTCGACTTCACTTCTTAGGGTTTTTCTTAACTGGTCAGATTTCATTATAAAAGCCTCCTTAAAAATAACGAAAGGTAGGCTGTAGATTTTAACTCCAGCTTACCTTTCATTATATCCTAAGATTTTTTTGCGAAGCTAGAGAAGTTCTATTCCATGATTAGATAACAAATCATCTAGCATAGCCTTGTGTGTTTCGTTTCCAGCATAGATAACTGCTCGTTCTTGCTTCAAATTTGCGAAGTCTGGATCGGTTACCATTGCTTCAGTAAATTTGTTTGCTGTTAATTGATCTCTTGTGAGTATTTCAAGATTTTGATCGTTTTGGAGTTTAGCATTATACGCTGTGATTACAAGATCAACTACTTGCTGACCTACTCGTTCAACTAAGTAATCATATGCGTCTTGAAAATCAGTATCGTATCCTACATAAGTTCCTCCATTGTAACGAAAACTTACAAGCGGCATCGTTAACCTCCAAGAATTTTATTTACATCGGAATATTTTCCGTATGTATCAAAACTTCATTTCTTCTTCTAATTTGTTTATTAAATTTCTCCATTCTTTGCGTTGCTTTTTAATTGGTTCATAATCTTCTTTGCTTGTTTCTCCCTCTGCAAATTTCATAGCTTTATAATCACTACTTGATAGAAGTTCTTTGTATTCTTTTATTTTTCTTCTTTTTTCTTCCATTTCAATTATTTTTTGGACTTCTTCAATTCCAATTCTTTTAATTAACAGTTTTATAGAATCTGATCCTTCGCTCAAATCCCAATTTGAATATGTTATTCCGCCATACTCAAAAGTTGAAAGCATATTATTCCCCCCACAATACATACGTTGAAGATGTTCCAAGTTGGAATGAATTAACTCCAACTGTACAATTAACTCCATAGTCTATTGACAAGTATTTTGCTATAGCAATTCCTCGCATATAAAATGTTGCCGCATCATTATATAAAACGAATCTATAAGATGGCGACCTCATACTAACCGCGTTTACTGCTAGCATTAGATGATTGGACATTTCGTTTAGTTTTTGCATTCTCCCAGCTTGATGAATAAAACTTACCTGATCTGAATGAATATTTGTCAGATCGCAGCCATACAAACTACATGCAATTGATCCATTGGCCAGGAAAGCACCGCCAACTGTATTTATATTAATCGAAAGAGAATTAAAAACAACGTAAGTATTGTAAATCGATATCGCAGTATTTATGACGATTACCGAATTAGTCCTGTTAGTTCCCTTAATAATCAAATATTTATTGTAAAGAGATAATGATGAACCGATTGGATAGTTTCCTGGAAATAGTATTATTTGAATAAAGGAATATGCAGACGATTCATAATCCTGTAATGCTTTTTGCAAAGTGGCATATGTTCCGCCATTTGCTATACTAGCAGTAGAATCATTTCCTGAAACTGCGTCAACATAAACCTCCTTTAAACCAGGAAGTGGTTGCATAATTTCCCCATAAGAATTTAATCCTGCAATTCCATTTGCAATTCCTATTCTGTCGTTAATTGACGTAGAGACTACCGATGATATTTTTTGAGGAATGCTATCCCATCCAACAACCTTAGCGATGCCAGTATTCTCGACAAATATGTTTCCTTCAGTCGATCCAGAATCGCTTAATAAGAGACCTGGAGTAGTGGTTGTGGCGATCCCGACCGGATCATAGTTTATGACGTAGGCAAAGTTGAATGCTGTTCCATCATAAATATAACGCGTGGTTGCGTCGTTATGCGTGGAGTCATCCAAGACATATGTGAAATCGCCAACATTTGTTGTTGACGGTATTTCGTAATTATCAAGATCAGCCTTTGTTGCAAAACTTATTCCGATAAACTTGCCGCCCTGCTGCTGGAGCGAATTAACATCGTCACGCAAGTTACCAATTTCGGTAAAAGACTCTGAAGGCATTAGGCCGACAGTTGCTGGCGTGACTACTGGAAGAATTTTCGTACTCGTCGAGGATGATTTTGCTTCAGCGTCGTATGTCGTGACTTCAATAGTCATTGCACTGTCGGACGATGTTGGGTCAGAAATCCCCGTCACAACGGAGATAAGTTCTGTGCGATCGACTTTTCCTTCTGTTAATTCCGTATCAGTCTCAGTCGATCTTGTAATTTCGTCAGCTAGATCCTTTACGAGCCCGCTTTCCGAGTCGCCAACGATCGAAACCAATTGGTCGATTCGTGGCTGATCAGCATTCGATTGCGCAACGACATCTGTTACGTTAAGTTGCAATGCTGTGAGATCGGCCGCATTGAATACGCGAGCTACTCGAGTTCCGGCGAGCCATGCAAGAGCCCCTTCCGATCTTTCGACCGTTAATTGATTGTTTCCAGATCCAATAGCCGTAACTAATACCGTCTCAGTAACGGTCTTATCGATTCCGAGTGTCAATGGATATGGAACTTCTTGGGGCAAAATATCGCTATTACCAACCACAATAAAAGTATCCGTAGCCAAAATATCCCCTTGCAGGAACGTGGACGGAGAATCTTTTTGTGGTGGATACATTGTGCGTAAATCCATGAAAATATAACTCCTTTTTAGTATTGACCTCCGCCACGGGCATTGGTAAATAGACGGATTTGGATTGTGCATTCGATTCGTGTCAAACCATTTGGAACTATTTTGATTACATGTCGTCCGCGCATAACCTTTCCATTCACTGTCTTAGACATATACCCTATGAGATTTACGTCGTCAGTATAACCACTTGTGCTCCCCACATACACGTCATCGAGATAAATATCCATTGCAGATGCAGTGGGTCCTTCATAGATTCCGTATTCTATCTGGTGAATATGGTTTGGGATTGTTACGGAATGACTATGCGTTGGTATTGTTACACTATGGGTATGCTCTGGAACATCAATGGAGTGTGTATGGTTCTGTATTGACACGTTATGCGAGTGCGATGGTATATTGACATTATGCGTATGTCCTGGGGTTTGGACACTATGCGTATGCGCTGGGATGTCGATTCCGTGTGTATGGGAAGGAATGTTAACGCTATGAGTATGTCCTGAAACATCCCAATGATGCGAATGATTTTGCAGTGGAATCGTATGGTTATGTCCAGCAACCTGAACTTGATGATCATGACTAAAATTATGCGAGTGAAGCCTTAGCATATGATAGTGAGATGTTCCATTAACAGTAGCTGGCATAACGGGGTATGTAGAGCTTGAAGAAGTATACGATCCTTGCCCGGTTGAGGTAGTACTTTGCGTTCTTGTAAAATAATTCATTTGGGACGTTGAGCTTGTTCTTGTCGTATTCGTTGTGTCGTACCATGTAATTCCATAGTTTCCAGTTGTACTTGTTGTATACTGCGTTCCTCCTCCACTGGCTGAAGTAACGCTACCTCCACCGGCTGTACTGGAAGTCGTTTGGCGTCCTCCTCCGCTCGAAGAAGTCTGTGTAGACTGGCCATCAACGCTGGAAGTCTGAGTGCTGTTTCCTCCGTATCCAGAAGTTGTCTGATCCCCTCCACCACTCGAGCTTGTTTGACGAGACCCACCTCCAGAGCTTGTCGATTCTGTAGTTCCTCCACCGCTTGTAGTAGACTCAGTTACTTCTCCGCCACCCTCAGTTGCTCGAGAATATGCTCGGAAACTCTGAAGTCTAGCAGATAGAAGTATCTCGTTCACATGCTGAGTGTTTTCGGGAATTGTGAAGCTGATTTCGGACGGATTTTCTGGGTCTGCATTATCAGTATATGTCTGTGCAAATATACTCTCAGATCCTTGAGAATATGACTCAGATATCCGCTGTCTATCCGCAATTTCTGCAGCGCTGTTAGAAATATCGGTCGTTCCAGTACCAAGCGTAATCTTACCGCTCTGAGGTCTTCCGGATAAATCGTTTTTGGAAATTCTCTGGACTACCATGTACTCATCCAGACCTTCGACAACAACTCTGACAGTATCGCCAATCGTTAAGTCTGCGGCGTTGCGTATCGTCTCCACGTCGATATCGTAGGTAATCTCTGGCTCTTCCAGCTTCTTAAGCATTGCTTCGCCGGTTGCCTTTAGAGATTCCTCGATTGTAAAACGCTCATCCGTCCATACCTGCGTTATAACTCCGTATTTTCCAACATTGGCTGATTCCAAATATGGAACTCCATTGTTGACATTGGATATTCCAAGTTTGTTATCGCCCTCTCCGTAACCATAACAGTATAGCCTTGTGGTTAAGTTTGTTGGATCTACCGTTTTTGTGATCCCAGCAATGTTCTTACGGTATCGAATATCTGATACTGGTGTTGGTGAAGCCTTAACAAGTTTAAGACGCCAAGGAAAAGACAACGTGTCAAAGTCCCAATAGTAATCCGTCTCCGAGAACGGCTGAACGACGGAATATAACGCTGATAGTAAATTCTCGTCCTGCCACCCATATAAATATTGGTGAGCGTAATCGCAAACTTCTAATTCCCAGCGTCTGTCATTCTGTCTGTCCAGAATATACGCAATAACATTTGCTGTATACACTCCAAGATTTCCAATCTCATGCCATCCAAGCATGACGTCGTCGATCAGAGTGCTTAGAACGTGCTCAAGTTGGTATTCGACCGTAGCATCAATACCTAATGGTTGCTCAACTCTAGGCATGATTCTGAAAAGGCCGATGTATTTATCCTTATTTGCACCATCGACATCCCAAAGCTCAACGAGATTAAACCCTTCACAATATTTGTTCTTTGGGTCGGAATATGGCATTGAGAAGGACCCTGTCCATAGTGCGTTTATCGGTTTCTCAAACGAAATATTGTGCGCATTTTGAAGAAAGGCCAAGCGCTTACGCGTGTGACCATCATAGACTGCAAGTGGTTTCACATAAGCGCCTCCCTTTACAACCAGCGATTATTCCATATGGCAGTTACGACTAAAGGCTCGTTTGTGTCGGTTTCGATCGTAAGAACGTTTTCTCCAGGATATAAATCGAAGAACACACTGTCGCTTGTGATCGACGAAACATCCTCAACAAATCCGAAAAATACTGAAAGAAGATCAGTATCGATAGTGACCTCTTCTCCTGGAGACAAATTTATTCCATCGAGCTCGAGTAATGACTCATTTAGTGCTCCAAGTCGTCTTAGAATTAGATTTCCTTCGCCATTAAATTGAGAACTCATTGCGATCCAAAGTCTTATTCCAGTAGATTGAAGATTACCTATACCAGACATTACGAATGGACGCATCGGGGTTCTTATAACAAGATCCGAAAATATAATCCCATTCCCTCGAAGAGTTCCTATCATATGCTGTTTAACAAAATCGCTTGTAGATTTCAAATCGCCTGAGCCACTTAATTCGGCAACGATTGGTGTTTGAGCCGCAATTCCAGGATTGAAATATCCTCTTCCATACATAGGCACATGCAATGGTATTCGCAAAGGGAAACTTTCTATTGTAAGATCACCATTTCCGTCCATAGAGCAAGTTAAATGGAGCTGCATTATTATTCGACTACCATTAAGATTTCCGATGCCGTGAATATCATTTATCGGGACTGGGTAAGCTACGACAATATTTGTTCGCATTCTACCAGTCCCGCTCATGGTGACGTTAATTACGTCCTCAGCGACGCTTCTGTCGTAAGCGTTTCTATCGAATAATATCTTATCGAACATAGCGTCTTCTCCTTATTACGTTTCTGTTACCGTAAGCGATCCAATTGGAACGATAGGCTGAACTCCTTGGTTAAGCTGATATGTGGCTGCAAGTGCCCCATAATATAGTAAATCCCCGCCCTCAAGGGCTGTTTTAAGGCCAGCATAAGCTATTGATCCAGATGCAGTCGGAACAATTCCAAACTGTATCAAAGCCGAGTTTTGTATCTGTGCTTGGCCGCCAGAGATTTGAGGGGCTGAGAATGTGACAGGCTGACGTTGGTAACCAGCATAAGTCGCTTCTGTTCCAGTGTCAGCGTCTGTCGGATTTGTCGAATATAACGCTAAATATACTAGCGTTGGCTGCGTAACACTTTGGTTACGACAAAGAAAGTTAAGCGTCATCTGTTTGGACGTGTTTGACTTAGGCATAAAATATCCTCCTTATTCATCGACGAATTGTGCATTAATTACGATATTTTTTATTGTGCGAGTCCCATTATTGCGAATTATTAATCGAACTGGAGTTTTTACAGTCCCTTGCGTATCAATGCGAAATGGTTCTCCGGCCTGAATTATTCTCTGTATTTGCTGGGCGGTTTCATATGCAAATGGGTGATTTATAGAAAACTCAAGATCGAAAGTTGAATATGCAAGTTGTTTGACGGTTGGGGGAGCCGAGCTTAAAAATGCGTTATAATGCATTTCGGGCTCATAATCGTACGTAAGTTCACCAACGCCATCCAACCATCCAGCTATCATCCGAACTTGTCTTTGCAGTGAAACTCCCTCTTGGGCAGCATAAGAGCAAGTAATGGTTTCTACTCGAGTTTCATAACCACCATCTTCTTGTATAACTCCGCTTGACCGTCCTGGAATCTCAATTATACTCCTTCGTTTCAAAGGAGATAGAACTCTATCTCCAGGCGTTTCTCTTACTCCGAAAGTAGAGCTGTGAATTCCTTTAAACGTGAACCCTCCGATTGTTCCAGGAAGATTTACTGCTTGAGCCATTCTATCTCCTTTCTAGGGTGTTGAAAAGGCAGTTCGAACACCTCTTCCACGCATTGCATTTTGCTGTCTTTGGTAAAGTTTCTTTGCTATATCCTCGATATCGGATTCTTTACGAACAACAACACTTGGTATATTGAAATTGTTAATGATTTGCGAGGAAGAATCAGACAAACTACTTCCTTTTTGATTAGAAAGAAGTGAGCGATTCGCTCTCGAGATTGTTCCAATTGTTGCATGACTATCCGAAGCTAAGATAGAAGAAAGTCGATTGGCCCCGGTTTCAATATTTGACAAATCAAGAACTGGAGTTATCACTGGGGATGTTTCCATTTCAGACGATAAGATATCCGATATATCTTCCATTGTCTTTTTCATTGCTGAAATGGTTTCTTTGCCCATCTTTTTCGTTGCACCAACAGCCTCAGACGAGTTTTCTTCTATCCCAAGAGCAAGGCCATCCACACAATATTGTCCTATGTCTGTAAAAACTTTGGATGGAGAATTAGTTTTGAAAATGTTTTGCGCGCCTTCTATAACCTTACTTCCCAGATTCTTTACGGAGTCGACTGCCTCACCAACTTTTTCTCCTATCCCTTTAACGATTCCTCCTATTAAGTCTTTTCCGGCTTGTATAAAGTCGCTCACCTTGTTCTTAATAGTAGTTACCATCTCGCTTAGAAATGTTCTTACAGCATTATAGATGTTTTCTGCCGTATTAACTATGCCTGTTACAAAATTGTCTATGAGGGTCTTTCCGCTTGTTTTGAAATCCTCGAATTTGTTCTTTATTGTATCGATCATCTTATTAACAAACTCTTTTACTGAATCTATAAGTTTGTTAACCATACTCTTAATTCCGTTGATAAGACCTTGCAATATGTCGATACCAAATCCATCCATTACTTTTGATGGAGAATGAATTCCAAAAAGCTTTTTGAAACCGTCAATCATTTTTTGCGCCACATCTTTGACTGCGGTTACTACTTTATCGATCATGTCGCCAATTCCGTCTATAATACCTTGTAGGATGGACATGGCCATGCTTTTTCCTTCTTTGGAAGTTCCATTTCCTATGCCAAAGAAGTTAAGAATGCCATCAATAAAAGCCGTGCAAAGATTCGCTACTGCTAAAAGAAGGAGCGGAGTGTTTTCTCGAATTGAGTCTGCCATGCCATTGATGAAATCTATTATCATTTTGAATCCAGCATCGATGACTCTAGGAATCTCTTTACCCATACCTTCTAAGAAAGCTATAATTAGATCGGCTCCAGCTCGTATTAGATCTGGTAATTTTGCAGAGATCCCATCGAGAAGCTCAATCAACATTTGAAGAACTGCTTCTACGATTGGTTGAAGATTATTTGCAACTCCTTCGAGAAAACCGATCATAATTTTCATGCCAGCATCTACAAATATCGGAACTTTCTCGACAAGTTTTAGTAGTAACTCCTCTAAAAAAGTTAATACAGTATCAATGAGTAATGGAATCTCGTTCGTTAGAAGGCCAATAATTTCTGTAATTACAGCGACTATGGCTTCTGCGATTTTTGGAGCTCCCTCAGCAATAACTCCGGCAAGTTTTACAATACCTTCTCCAATCTTAGCCATGACTTCCGGTATTAAACTAGCCAATTCCGTAATTGCTGTTTTTAGAAGAAGAATCCCAGCAGTTCCTCCAGCAGCCAACGTAGCAAGGCCAACAGCAAATAAAGCCATTCCGGTTCCAACTGCAAGAACGGCAACTCCGAGGAGGGTTATACCAGCAGCCAGTGCGATTATAACTGGAGTTAGTGGTCCGAGAAGAACTGCAGCGCCGCCAAGAACTGCAAAGACCCCTATCAAAGCTAGTAGTGCGACGCCAATGTTCTCAAGAGGAATTACACCAAGAGCGGCAATTGCAGGTGTAAGCACGAGAACTGCCGCAGCCATGATAAGCATTGCGGCTGCTCCAGCAAGAACTTTCGGATCTGATGTTAGCAACATCGCAGCTACCATTGGAATGAGCGCTGCTGTCATTGCGAGTATTCCTTGAACAACAGTTTCTTGATCTAGATTTCCTAGAATTGCAACTGCTCCGCTAACAGCAAGTAATGCCGTTCCTATTGCTATCATGGCTGATCCAGTTGCTGCTAAAGCGACTGGGTTTACTGCTTTACTTAATATAACACTGACCCCAGCTATTTCAGCCATCAAAACAGATATAGCAAATAATCCTTGTACAAGCTTATCATAGTTAAGATTACCTAACGTTGTGACAACTCCTGACATGACCGCAAATGAGCTTGCAAATAAATTCATCGCTACTCCAGCTGCTAACAAACTCCCTCCGTTTCCTAATTTACTAATTACAGCAGAAAATCCAGCCATTTCTCCTATCATAAGAGATAGGGCTGTCATGGCTCCAACGAGTTTATCTGAATCGATATCTGCAATATTTTTTAAAGCAAGAGACAGCGTTAATATAGAAGCAGCAAATTTTAACAATTGATTTCCGATAGAAGCAATTTTTACACCCGATACGAGTTTGTCCAAAGCAACAAATGTTCCAGCCAATTCGGCAAATAAAGCTCCAATAGCTATTGATGCATTTCTTAATTTCTCAGCATCAATCATAGCCAAGACTAAAACTGATCCGGCCAATATAGCAATTGCAACTGCAATATCTTTCAGTATTTTAGCTTTGATTTGCTCTTGATAGGCCTTAAGAACTCCCTTTAAACCATCGAATACGCCAATGATGCTATCGAGAAAACCTCCTGCTTTTTTTCCAATATCTGTAAGGCTTTTGATAAATTGCTGGATTCCAATAAATATTCCACCTGTGAGGAGAGTATTTATTACTTCCAATACTCCATTAAAACCTTCGGTTCTCCATGCGCTTCCGAGCGTTTCTTTGAGTCTATTAAATGCCTGGACGAGAAGTTCTCCAACAACACCAGCAAATGCTCTTATAGGAGCAGTGAATTCTTTAACCTTATCTAAGAATCCGTCCAAAGCAGGAAATCGAACTGGAAAATTCGAAAACGATCCGGCTATAGCTTTCAATGCACCTGGAATATCGTCTGCATGGATAAGGGCATTTACAACCCCAACAATGGATTTTCCGAATTCTATGAAAGCGTCTTTTATCCACTTCACAGAGTCTTTAATGTTTTGAGCAGCGACCACGAACACATTTCCATCGTCCGCTGCTTTTTTAAGATCAATAAAGAATTGCCCGACCTTTTCTGCAAGATCGAGAAGTCCATCTCCACTTGGAAGCAATGCATCGAGAGCATCTTTTAGCAAACCGAATACGAATTTTATCGCATCCCAACCAAGACTAATAGCAGAGAAGAATCCTTGAAATGCCGTTTTAAGTTTTTCAGTTGTTTCTGGTCCCATTTTGATTGACTGAAAGAACTCTTTGAATCGCTTGCTTAGATCAGCAAGCATTTTCGCAGTCACCGGAGGAAAAACATTCGTAAAAGCTTCTTTCAAAGGTTTTGCTATTTCTGTAAGTCTCTTCCAAGCTTCTCCTAATCCGTCTATTAGCGCTTTTCTTCCTCCAAGAATATCCCAATCTTTCAGAATCTTATTTCGTGCATCGGAAGACGAGTTTACCATATCACCTATGGCATCGCTTAAACCAGTCCATAGTTTGGTAGCTTCCTCAAAATCTCCGAACATTATTTCGAAAGATTGCGCCCAACCAGAGCCAATAGCTTCCTTTGTTGTATCGATTAATTGAGTAAATGTTCTTACTTTCGTTGCAGCCTCGTTAGCCTTTTTGCCAACTTCAGTTTGGGTGCTGGCGTAATCACCGAGAACATCGACAAGAACCTCCGTTGTCATCCATTGATATTGCAAGGAGTCATTAAAGTTATGAGTGGCGTCTATGGTGCCCTTCATAAGTTTTCCTTGGCCGTTTTCTGTTAGAACCTTATACATGCCATCTGCTGATTTCTCAACAGTTCCAACGGCCACGGCCGCTTCCAGCAAGGAATCTTTGAAGTCTACAGTGGCCATATTAGCATTCTCTATCGATTTCCAATCGATTAGCTTTACATAACCAGCAGAAAGAGCTTGGGCAAAGTTGTACATAGCTCTAGAAGCTTCATTTGAATTCGATCCAGCAAGAGCAGCCGCATTACTTATACCTTTTATAGCTGCGACGGAAGACTCTAAATCAACGCCAGCATTTGTAAACTTACCGATGTTTTGCGTCATATCAGAGAAGCTATAAATAGTTTGGTCTGCATAGTCATTGAGTTCTTGCAGTTGCTCATTAACCATGTCGAGCGTAACTGGGAGTCCTTCAGAAGTTTTACCAGAAGCAAGAATTGTACGAATTGCTCCTATTTTGATTTCGTATTCCTCGAACCCTTGTGCCAAAGGCTCGATAGCAAATGCTTGCACCATCTGCTGCCCTATTTGCACTGCTTGACGCCCAATTTCAAGAAGGGCTCCAGTAGCAATTGTTCCTAGAGTTGAGAATTTATCAGCAACTCCTCCGACCACTCCAGAAAGCCCTGACATTCCAGTATTGTCTCCCGCTTTTCCAAGGAGATTATCAAAGTCTGTTAAGCTTTTGGATGATTGTCGAACCCCTTCCTCGAATTGCTTGTTGTCAAAGACCATTCTACTAATTCGTTCGTCTATCTTGCTCATAAATTACTCACCTCCCTATCTATCTCAGATTGTATCTTATCGTATATTGGTTGAAGAGCGGGATTTATAAAATCTCGAGGCTGAACATACCCGCCCGACCCAGTTCCGTGACCATATTGTATAAGTATTACTATCGGAATGCTTTGACTATTGTTTGTGTTGTAAAAATATATCCCATCTTTTTCGATAGACCAACTCCAGCTTTTTGCGGTCAACCCGGTATCAGAAGGGGTAGCATTTTCTAATGCTTCAACTCCTATAGGACCATAACGCTTTAAAATGGCTTCAACCCTACTACGAATACCTTCGGATTTCTTAAAGAAATTCTTAGTATTTGTGAAAGATCCACTTGACGTAAGTTTTATAGCCAAAACATCACCGTCTTTCTTATCCTATTGGAGGGTGCATTTCGATTGATCGATTATGATAACGGGTTCGATTTGCAAGCGAGAATCTTTCGACGATTTCGTCGTGATCGCATATCTCCCAACGCTTCTTTTTTTCCCACCATATCGACTCTTCTCCATTTCCTCCAAGAGACGCGTATGCGTCATGCATCTTTGTTTGTATACGACAGTCATCGTCAGTCCAAGCTTCTATATCTCTATAGTCTTTGAAACATTGGTATAGGTTTCGTCTTAAGATAGCTAATAGAGCGTCATTCTGATAATTCTGAATACGCTCAACTTCTTTTATGGAGTTGTTTAACTTTTCGAGACTATCTGGTAGTTGCTCGATTACCTCATGATCGCTGGCCGCTTTCTTAAAAATTTTAAACACTCCAAATTTATCAAGAGCAGTTAAGATAGTTACGCAACCGGCACAAATGGAAACAACTAATTGCCAATGCTCCATCCAATCGCCTACCTCTTCTTACAGTAGTCCAGAGAAACCCAGCCGTATTCAGCAATTCGACCCCATTTTGACGCTCCTGTCCCACTGCCTTCTTCGACAATTGTGTGTTCCTGTCCTTTTCGAACTTGCTTTACTATTGGGTTGTTTGTTCCTGGAAGAGTTCGACAATTGACAACGCTTCCAGTGATCTGAACCGCGTAAGGTTTAAACAAAGGCGGAGGATTCTTAGAAAATCGCTTATAGAATTCCTCTCCGTACGCAGCTCGTTTTGGAGCTCCTGATTGACTCGCAGGGCGCTCGAACTCGATCGAGAAAAGATCAGATGCTTCCTTAACAGAAGTGACCGTTTTGAACTTATTAAGCAAATTTTTATAAGATTGATTAAGTTCTTTCCAAAGGTACTCGAGTTGCGTCTGTAAATCCCCGATTGATTGGCCAGATTCCCTAGCATAATTTAGCAATCCTTCTTTGCGAGACCAATGAGTCCATTGTGCAAGGCCATAACCAGCCGAATCTCGAACAAAGTTTGTATACTTCCCGGAATCAACATTCTCTGTATACTGCTGATCCGTCATTCCGAGTTTTGACGAGTATGAATTCTGCAGATTATTCGAGAACATAAGAGATTCAACTCTCAAATTTCCCATAATTCCGGCCACTGTAAAGTCGTTTAGTCCTTCACGCTTAAGAAAATCCCAAATGAATTTATCGTCGTTAACTTTTCTGGGGAGGATCTTGGATTGCTTATCGGGAGTGTTAGGATCGTTTCCCAGGAGTTTATTTACCTCGTCTGCAATGTATCCCATTCGAGAATAGAGATACTCTCCTGGGCACTCTTTGGCTGTAAACCATCGGTGAACGGTCATGTTCTGTTGATCCACTTGCCCGATGAGTTTTTTGTCACCTTTCCATAGAAGACGAGGGATGCTGTTTCGACGGCATATGTCTGCGCAAAGAGCAATAGTGCCATTAAGTGCCTCATCGGTTACTTTGTATGGGGCTGTGGTGTCAGAAGCAACTTCTATTGTTACCGCCCTGTTATCGTTATCTGGAGAAGAACTGCACCAAGAGCGATTCTCTTCCAAGCAATACATCCCAACTCGCCCTTTATCGTCAATCCCGTAGTTAGAGCTTGCTGCTTTTGATGTCGGAAAAAAAATCTCACCAAGTCGCTCGAGGCTTGTATGCCCGACAACGCAATGTATTGTTATCGTGTCTATAGAGTGTTTACGTTTTCCGCTAGTATTTGGCGAAAGTTTCGTGTATGAAACTAAAGGAGAGTTTCCCATCATAACCTCCGTTCTATTATCCTTTACTATTTAGAAGTTTACGTCGTTCTGCATTGAGAGCTGAGTTTCTCTGCAAAAGCTCTTGACGACCCATTTTCTTTTGAGGATTGTTTCGCATAGAACAGTAATCAATTAATGCAATTAGTCTGTTCAGATGCCAATTTTGGCATTCAAAAGGTATTTGATATGCTATCATGCAATAGTAAATGGTTTCGCTTGTTATGCGATCTCTACTTGCTGGACCAACGTTCTTTTTTAGAGTAAACGCCGTCATAGGAGATGAAATATAATTTACGATCTCCTCTTCTTGTTTTGCCGTTATTCCCAAGTAAAGTTTTGGATGCGTTTGAGAGATGATCATGCATCGTACATAATCAGAGGATTCTGCTGAAGATTTCTGCTCCTTAGTTATAAAAGGTTTATTCCATTTTGATTCCCAAGACGATAGAGAAAGCAAAGAATGCTCAAGCTCTAGAAACCCGCCATCGAATCTTCGAAATTCATTCTTGGATTCATCAAATACCTCCCAAGGTTCCACCTCAAGCACAAGCATCGCGCACCTCTATTTCATCAAATTCTGAATAAAGGTGACCATAAGATCTGGATTTCCTAGGAGTTTATCGATAAGGGCCTCGTAAGATAAAGATTGCTTCCAATCTTCGAGAATCGCTGGAGTTCTGCTGAATTTTGTTCCATCCTCAGAACGTATTCCATATGACATATCAAGTACCTTGTCAAGAAGACGAGCCATAGAACGAATTCCATTAGCGACTATCATTTCATCACCATCGAAATCGATTTTTTGAGACGTATCGAATTCTCCATTTGATGGTGTCGCGGCTCTTTTTTCGGCGATTCTCTTCTGAGCTTCCTCGACTCCGATGGCCTGCGCTTGAAGTGCTTTACCCTGTTCGATGATGGATTTATAGACATTGTCCTCGGCCATCAGAACGGACGTTTTTGAGATATGAAAGTACAGAGTTTCGATATGGGGGTTTCCGTTAAAGTCTGTGTATTCGATGGTATATTGATACATTGCCTTCTCCTTTCAATAAAACATTAGGCTGCCGTCTCAATAGATACATTTAACTAGATAACATCTAGCACCTAACAAATTAACCCTCAGCGAATATCGTGGCGATTTCGTCTGGAAGTGGCAGACGAGCCACAGTAGCTTCGGTTGGCGTGTCGCCTGTTGTTGCATCGGTTCCATACAAAATATCTTCCAAAGTTTTAAGTTTGGTCGCATCGACCTTTGTGCTGTCAATGGAAAGATAGGCTGTTGGATTATGACCTGTTACTGGTTCTGGACTTGTGGTTAGTTCCCAGCTAAAGGTTATGGCTTCCGGGGTGTCGCTCTGAGTTGCGTATGCCTTTTCGCTTGGTGCCGCCAAAGCATTGTAAATGATGTGTAGTTTGTACCCATGATTATCATACTCGGTATCGTTTCCGATTATAGTCCGGTAGCAGAAACCAAACGGCTTCCTAGTCTGCTGCCCGATCATAACCCCAGTTGCAATCTCGGCAGACCCATCACACTCGGCGAACTCATCCGGATAGGTATATGCTTCGATTGTTGCGCCGAATTCTTCCTTAGACATGAGATTTAGATACTTCATATCGTCAGCATAAAGCGCAGTCGCTTCCGCCCCACTGGGCGATTCAGTTACGGATATAAGACCGTTCCATACGACGCCAACAGGATAAGCGCCAGTCGTGTCACGAACGTATATGACTCCGTGCCGTGTACCAGTCTCATAAAGTCTTTGACCATTTTGGTCCCAAACTAATGCTGCCATTGTTTATCTCCTTTAATAGTAAATTTCGATTGCATAATGATTTAAGCTCTCAGCAATATAATGTCGACTAAATCTTGCGGTTGGTATTGTAAGAACTTTTCTTGGAATGTTTGAATCTGGATTCTTGTCGATAACTGTTACCATGTATTCGTCTATTCCAACATATGGAACGTCATCTGCGTACGTCGGAAGAATGTTTATTCGACTATACACAATACATGGATATATCATCTGTATTGACGTTGGGGGTTGAAAATATACATTAGGAGATCCAAGAATATCAGCGAGTATATTGTGAAATTCTAAGCGCCTATTGATTATAAACATCCCCAATCGTCAAGATCAATCTCGGGCGTAGGATTTCAATTTTCTTAATTTTCCATTTTACGCCCATCCAGATCACATATTTCGCATGCGCCATGTTTTTGTAGAAGTAATGATCGCCGATGATAGAGAGCTTATTATCGATCATGAGATTATCGTTCACTTTCTCGGCAGATTCCCACCGATTTTGATTCTGCAAAACGTCTCCTCGATAAGATCTCTCTATCACGAAATCTTTCCAAACCCCAGGAACCGTTTCTTCAGGCATGGCGTATCCGATTTGACCATAGAATTTGGCCATGTCAGATTCTCCTTTATTACGGAGTCGCTGCTGTTACCTTCTCGAATACGAGGGCAGAATGCGGAAGAACAAGTGCTCCAGAGCAGCGCGTTTCAATCAGGTATTTGTATTGGTTGTAGTCTATATCGAAGTCATCAAACATGTTAACTGCGCCACCGCGATCGGCACCAACATAGTAGTCCTGCATGTTTACTTCGATTGCCATAAGCTCGGCCGTACTGCCGTCGTCCAGTTGGCGCGTTACGCCTTCCATGACTGGAACTTCAACGATCTTACTAACGCGAAGCGCAGCCGCCAAATCGTTAATGGTATTGTATAGGCGACGCATTGTGCTGTCTTTGAGAAGGAGCATATCACCGATTACATCAGCAGTTGCGAATAGAACCGGAATCCCGGACCCCTTATACAATTTTCTAGAAAGGATCATCTGATCGATCAGCTGCGATGTCGTCGTGTTTTCGGGAACCTGCACCTTAACCGAGAAAAGATCTTCATCTTTGTAAATCGGACGAATGCTCATTTCATTGATCTTGTCATCGGAAGCGGGAGAACGCCCATCACTGATCAGAATGCTGCGTGCGATTTCCTCTTCGAGCATCATGCGCATTTCGAGTTTCAACCACGCCACAACATCAAGATCTGTTATGTCGACGATATCGTCGCGATCAAGGCGCTGCTTCTTGTAGATTGTGGTGGGAGCGGTCGTTCGCTTTAAAAGCGAAATCACTTCGTCAACTTTCTGTTTTCCTTTTATATAACCACGAGCTCTGGCCTCTTCACCTGTAATGTCGGCCGCCAAAGTTTTGATTCTGGAAAATGGCGTTTTATGAGCTGCGCCAAATACATCCTGAACCCAGTTGGTATCTCTTTTGATGAATGCGGGGGTGGGAGTTACATTTCTAGCATCCGGGAATAGAAAATCGACGTTCTCGATTCCGTAATCGGCATGAGCAAGGAAGGCCTCTTTTAAAGACCCGCAGCGTTTCGCTTCGCTTATGATCAGTTCCAGATCGGAATGGGATAGTGCAGTTCTCTCGGTAACTTCAGATGCGCCTTTGTCAAAGAGGTTTTTCTTCATTTCATTATCTCCTTCTACATTTGAATGTTGTGCCGTATTATCGGTTGGGTTCGCTTCCTCAAGAGCCGCAGCAATCATACCAATGACAACAGTTTGCTGCTTTTCAGTTAAAGTATTGAATACATCTCCTGCCGTTTCAGTATCTGTATCCATTCCAGCATGACTCACAACGGTTTCTTCGTCTAAAGGAATAGAGATTGGGTCATTGGCGCAAATACGCGCCTCATCATCGGCCTCAACAACCGAGCCATCGGAATGCTCAAAAGCAATATTGTCGATATAAGCCATGGGATTTGCTCCAGCTATAACAAGGCTGACCTCGCGTATAGCTCCGTGAATAACGCTCAATCCTTTTTGAACGAGCGAATTCGCATAAATGGACAGCGCTTTTATATCGCCGTGCTTAATGGCAGACCTTGCTGCCTTCGCGTTTTCAGTATCGTTCAAACTGCAATACGCATAGACTCCATCAGAACGATTTTCAAGAATTGCATGGCCCAGTATGTTCTTTGGATCATTGTGAAAATGCTGCCAGACCAAAGGAACGGTTTTTCCGTCATCCTCAAGGAACGCATCATGCATGATCGTTCTACCATCCGTACATTTTAGTCCAACTTTGGTTGAATAACCTCCAAAGTCGTAGTTCTTTTTTGGCATTTTATGAAATCCTCCTATTTTGATTTGGTTTTTGAAGTTCGCTCTTTATAAAGATCATCTCGAATCTTCTGTTTCTCAGCAGCAGACTTTCCGGAGTTTCCTCTTGGATCTGTGGACTCACCGGAGTCCTTCTTTTTTGTTGATTTTGGTTTAGCCGCATACTGAGCTTTTATTGCATCGAATTCCGTATTAAAAGTCACCTCGAATCCTTGTCTTATTTGCTCCTTCGCCGCAGAATAAGCTTCTCTTGCAGATTCCAAAGATTGTTTTAGATCAGATGAAAGTTTCTCTCGCTCAGCGCTGGCCGCATCACGTTCTTGAGATTTCTCTGAAGAACTTTGAGTACGGATTTGAGATTTGTCTTCTTGAGTTTCTTCTCGAATGTCAGCGCTCGTTTCCTTCAAATCTCCTCGTAGACGAGCCAACTTTTCTTTACGCTCAGCGATTTTTTGCGCTCTCTGTTCTTTAGAAAGATTACTATAATCCTCAGCCATTAATCGATCAATCGAAGTTTGAGTTTTGCTGCGCTCTCCTTCAAGATCGGCTTTCTGTTCTTCGCTTTCTCTTTTAATGCGATCGGCTGCAAGCTCAGTTATCTGCGCAATTCGTTCTTTTAATCTATCTGAAATTCTCTTTCGAGAATCGGAAGCATTGGAACGTAGATCTTCCATAACTTGATTATGTCGAACCTTTTCAGCAGCTAGAATTTCTTTCTTCTCTTCTTGGATGTTTGACTTGGCAATTTTCCAGACTTCTTTTCCCTCTTTGTTTAGCTCAGTTGTCGATCTGCCTTTTAATTCACGAGTACGCATATAATACTCGTGGGCCTTGACTGGATCGTAATATTTTGAGGCATAAGCATGGAATATCTTTAACATTTTATGATCCTCCAATTATGGATTCCATATCGGCCTCAACTCCAGCAATAAAATCTTCAACGAGTTTATCGTATTCACTCGTATCGACAACGCCTTGACTGACTACTGCCGATTGATCAATCGGCATATTCTTATTTCTAAGTTCATCGGCTTGAGGTGCTGAAGAAGGTTTTAGTCCAAGAATAGATCGAACTTCATTTGAGGTTAGAACTTCGTTACGGGTTAGGCTATCTGTGATCTCAGCCATTTCAGATGAGGTTATTAATTTTAAACCATTGTGGAAAGCCAAGATTGTTTGTCCTTGTGTCCTCGCAGTTTTCGTTAAAAATTTGCGTCTTAACTCTTCTACTATTGCCGTAACTATTGGTTCGACTGTGCGATTATAGTAGTTTTTCATTGCTCTCTCGTCAGCTTTTCCAGTAAAAACATCTTCAGTGATTCCTATTTGATTATAAAGAAGATTTGTCAAATAAGTAATCTGATTCATAAGATTGTTCTCTGCTGGACGATTTAATTGTGTAACTTTTTCAAGCCCATCGATATAAGCAATTCCGTACTTAGAACCAGAAAGCTGCGTTTCGATTTGCTTTCTACGAGTGTCAGCTTGCTTCATGCGAGCGTCTGATTTTATAACGTATGGTAGCTGAATTATTAAATCCAATTTTCCGCTACTGCTCTGCTCGTCTATAGCATCCAGCAAGGCTAGCTTTCTAAGAAGTCTTGATAACGTTCCGTTTGGTTCGTTCATAACGGAATATAAAGGGTTCTCAATAATCGCAACGATGTTTTTAGGGACCCATTCCATTTCTCTTTGTCCAGTTCGATCGTTATAAATTTCGACACGAACATTATCGGGAGCCCATTCCAATATCTTTCCTGTTCGCATTGTATTTATTTCAAATGATCCAGAAACTTTTGGAGAGATTGTGGTATCGACTGGAACAATTGCAACGCATCCTTCGTCAAACATACTCATAGCTACATCTTGTATGAAGGACCTTCCGCTTTGATCTTTGTTTGCTTCAACGGTTAGACAATTGTTCAAACCACTATAAATTGTTTCGACATAACGATCGTTCTCATCAATTCTCACGTGAGAAATATCAAATTGGGCGACATCCATTGCGATCCGCGTATAGATAGCTTGAATTATTTGTTTACCATGTTTTTTCGATCCAATAGGACGACGAGCCTGGTTTGTTCCAGAATATATGACCTGATTCTCGAATAAATTTGGTTCTTTATTATCACGAAATATATTCCAAGCATGCTTTAGACGCTCGCCTAAACTATCAGCCATTCTCGTCCTCCTTTCTAAGGTTTTTATTCTTATATGCTACCTTGCCAGACTCAAATACTCCTCGGTCGAGCTGTGCCATATCGTATCCGGAATCGGCCAAAGCTGTATGAACCCCAAGTTCGCCTCGTTTTGCAACGAAGCGTAAAACTTTTCCAGAAGGAGATGGAATATCTCCAACTTCTGAGTTCATTAACTGAGAAAGGCGATTATTATAAGCTAGTATTGTTTCAGAAGAAAGTTTTCCACTCTTTGTGTATTTAACGTTAAGTTCGTCATTTACATACTTAGTCATATCTTTGGATACTTTCTTCATGGTCTTAGCTTTTATCTTTTCGCCTTTGGTTTTTGCCCATTTTTCGTCTCTTTTAGCGTCTCTTCTCAATCCTGCTTCGGTTCTTGTCCCATCTGGATTTTGGTAGCGACGCACTCCCCATTGTTGGCCTTTGATTCCATGATGTGAGAGCGGATCGCTTTTGACAATCATTACTCAAAAGCCTCCTTATTCAGTTTATAGGCAACAAAAGCGTCAATGAGGGCTGCAACCGGGTCGATCTTTTGTTCCGAACGTTTCTTAAGTAATTTGCGATTACCATTTGTGTCTTCCAAAGTTATGCAATTACCCATTGCGAATGAGAACAATTCTTGATCGAAGTCGAGCATTCCCTCTTCTGATAGTTTCTTAATCTCTCCGAGAGGAACCGATTCTGTTTTTGCTCCTTGTATGACCTTTTCGATTCCATAAGATCCATTCTCTTTTTCCCATCGCGATATAAATTCTCGCGCATTATATGGATCATAACCAAGGGAACGAACATCATACTGACTATCTCCAATGAATTGATCGAGATCATCGAATACATCCATCATGTCGAGTATCGCACAATCAAGAACCATTAAAGATCCTTCATTTATGAATTCGTCGTATTTTAGTCTCATAGCTCCAGGAAGTTTCATCAACGTTAGACTTGAAATATAGCATCTTGTCTTAAGCCCGAATCCGCCTCTTGCTAAAGGAAACAAAAATAGAAAAGCACAGAAGTCATCCCCTTGCGAGAGGTCAATTCCAAGCGAACATGGTAAGGACCAATAATCTCGTTTTCTATGTGTTAAAGTTTCTTCGTAGGTAAAAAAGTACGTATAACCCTCCATTGGTATTCCGAAGCGCTTCGCCAAAATATCATTACGATTAGATGGCGCTTTCTCAGCCCTTTCAACATCCAATTGGTATGTTTCGTATGTAACAGTCTTTCCTAAATTTGGTTGAGCTTTAAGCCACATCTCCGGTTTTCCAACTTCTGAAATATCGTCAAGTCTATAGTACCAAATCGACACATGCGGATTGATGTAGTCTCCTCGGAGAATGTCCATAAGTTCCATTTTGATTGTATCGCCACTGCTATTACGAACAGTTCCTTCTGAACTAACCGCGATAATTAAATAGTCATCGAGTTTTGATGCTCCTTGTTCTATAGATCCAACTACATCCTCTCTTATATCTCCGGAAAGCCATTCATCGACTGTTGATACTTTAGGTCTTAATCCCTGAAGTTTATCCATAGACATTGGTCGAACCTCTAGGAGGGACCCTGTAAGAAAGTTTTCGATGCCTTTCTTTGTCGATGACAATTTTACTCGATTCGCTCTACTTCCTGTTGTGTTTTGCAGGGATCCTTCTGTTAGAAATCTAAACAGTGGACCTCTAGACCTTGTGATGGCAGTTCGAATTGGATTCATAACCTCATCGGCTTGTCGCATTGTAGGAGCCGTTGTTATTTGATGAGTCGTTGCTGTATCGACATTCAAGAAGTAGCTTTGAATGGTACTTAAGTACATCGATTTTGCTCCACCTCTGGCAACTATAAGGTATTGTTTCTTCGTTAGTCTTTGTCGTATCTTTTTAGTTACGTACTTTCCTCCAAAGTTTCCTTCAGAAGGAACATAGACAGATCTTTCGACAAAATAATACCAGCCGAACACTTGTTCCGCCCATAACTTAAAAGTATCGAGAAGATGTAAGTCTGTTCCATCAGTTTTTGTAAGTTCATTCTCGCAATAACGAACGTATCCATCAACTGCTTCGGAATCGTAATAGATTCCTGGGTTAGCGATCAGATCGTCTATACGATTCATCTCCATAGATACTTCCCGGCACACAGGAATCTCTCCTCTTAGAACCGAGTCACGGAATTTTCCGTAATAATATGGGACGGCCGTATTAGACAATCCCATTTTGAATTAACTCCCGCCCCAAGCAGCCGGAACCTTCTTCTTTGCTGAAGCTGTTTTTACTCCCTTGATTATATCTTGGCCAAGTGGAGTTTTTGTTAAAGCGTAAAGAGCTGCGACAGTTGTTCCAACAGCGGTAACCGTTTTAACGAAATTCAAAGCTTTTGTTGATTTCGAAGAATCGGTCTTAAGTTTTGAATACTGCTGCTCAAGTTGCATTCTGTTTGTTAACTCTTTGAGTTCTTGAGTGGTTAAAGACTTCGAGCCTTTTTTGGATCGAGCTTTTAATTGTTGAGCTCGTTTGTAGTCTTCCGATGCTGGGGTCGGAGCTTTTTTCTTTCTTGAACCGCTGCTAGGCTCGTCTTTCCTATAGCCCCAACGCTGGCCCTTAACTCCGTAATGATAAAGTTCTCCAACTGGAGTTAAAGTATCGATTGGAGCTTCATCCTCCGGTCCCTCATAAGATTTTCCGGAAGAATTTCTTCGTAGGTGACGAATGTTTCCTTCAACTTGCAACTCGAGGTCCAGACGATTGCGCATTTTCACTAACTCGGCAGTGGTCATGTTTGCAATCGATTTTGTTTTGTCCGGTTCAAAAGGCATGATTGGTCGATAGTCTTCGATTCCTTCTTCGTGCTTCAAATACATAGGTATGTGCATCGTTTATCTCCTTTCAATAAAAACCAACATGCGATGGCCTTTTTAGATTTGGTGTTGTAATAGTTTCGCCTCCTTCATTGACGATTTCGAGTATATACTCATCTTCAGTATCTTTCAATACCGAAATGGTTACTCCGGGGCCCGCTGGACCAGGAGGACCAACACTTCCTCCACCACCAGAATCGGAATAGTTCTCTATAACTTCTCCGTCTGGTTTCATTATCTTCCCAATTCTTGGCGCGGTGTTTCGAAACATAATCCTTCCAATTTCAGATGCCGGCTCTAAGATCCTTCCATCAGATGATCGCATCGAACCGTCGGAAAAGAGAATTTTATCTACGTTTAAATTGCTCATGTCAGTTCCTCTAATGAAGGATCAACTTCAACATTTAATCGCCACTCAAGTTCAGTGCATTGTTTTTGAATAGAGTCGACTAAAAATGAATTTTGTGGTGGATCAAACATCAAGCGTAATTTAAGATAGATATACGTCTTAACTGCATTCAAATCATTGCGAGCTCCTAAGTACGAACTCCATGTAGCAGTATCATCGTTTATAAAATATCCTCCGACTGGACCAATTCCAAGTTGCCACAAGATTGTAAAGACAGAGTTTATATGCATTATAAGTTCTTGGTTGAATCCTGGATCATTAGATTCAATCCCAAGAAGTTTCTTAATTGATATTAGAATGCTTTCCAAGGCGTCGTATCTCCTTTCCTTCTTTCTATCGGTAATCGAACGAGATTGTCTTCGTCTCCGAAATGAATGGCATTGTGAGTCGAGAGCGAACAACATATCAAAAAATCCGGATCAAGTGCAATCGACAAATTCTCTTTTATGTCATCAACAGAGATTGGATTCATGTGGTGCACTCGAACGTTTCCAAATATAGATCGATCGCTTATAGCCAAATCGCAAGATTCATCTCTAAGAATAATATGATCACGAACGTTTTTCCATTCTCGAGACTTATAAAATGACTGGTTCAAATATCTACTTGAGCCAAATGTCATATCAGCAACATTTCCAAACAAGCGCAAATATCGATAACGCTCTTCGAACGTTCTTAATCGCATAAGCTCTTTATACGTTCTTTTAATCATGAGTTTGTTCTCCAGAATATGATCTCATTGCAGTTAGAGCATCGGCGTAAAGTTCCTCGACTCTTCTCGCTGACTTTAAAGCATCTGTCTTTGCTTCGATGAGCTCTCTCTGTCTCTCTAGAATCTCTTTCTCAATTCTTTCCTTGGAAGAACCGAGTTTCAAGAAGTGGGTAATGACTTGGCTACTTGCAGTTCCTTTTTCAAGCTGTTTCTCAGCCAATTCAACGGCTAAATGGATCATTTGATTTTCTCTTGCTTCTGGTGTTATAGCTGGCGCAGATCTTTTTGTTACTTTTTCTGTTCTTTTCAACCCGTTTTCCCCCTTTCTGTGGTTGATTCGTTTGGAATCGACCTTTCTATACTGAGTTCTGGAGACTTTTCATGTAGTTTTTCAATCGAGCAAAGAGAAAAAACATCCACCGGGGAATTTCAAGAATGCAACTCAAACGGGTAGCTTGGAAAGCTGGACAGACAAGTCTTGATC
>QMCD01000166.1_pt1 | contig 51674 bp, 47 predicted proteins | sample 1821841 | NCBI WGS metagenome assembly QMCD01 (sample SAMN01991225, study PRJNA193472) | Termite gut metagenome, whole genome shotgun sequencing project. | isolation source: worker | host: Macrotermes natalensis
TAGTCAGTCCTTCGATGCGATACCCTGCCGCAGGAACTTTTTCCATTTCCATACGTCCGTTCGCACCCACAAACAGAATGTCTGCATTGGAATGCTTGCTCTTAATCGCATTTGCTATTGCGATAGCCGGAAAGATATGTCCGCCTGTTCCTCCGCCACTGATGATTGCTTTCATTTTGTTGTTTAGTTGTTTAATCGTTTAGTTGTTTAGTTGTTTTGTCCGTCATGTCGAGCGTAGTCGAGACATCTCCTTGCTATTTTATTTGTTATTTGTCTTTTTATATCTATCGCATAATCATTCCGTAGGAATGGACGTTCGGTAGAAAATGGAACCACCACCAACCGCCCGCATTCCGTAGGAATGCAACCTTATTCTATCGTTTTAAAAATATATTTTTCATCGTATTCTATTCCAAAATCGGATAATATCTTTTTGTATTCTTCATGAAATGTTCTTTTTTTATGATGCGTCTCTTGATTTTCGATATAGGTTGATACTTGTGTCAATTGCGATTTACTGTATGAAAACACTCCGTATCCTTCTTGCCATGAAAAATGTCCCTCAACAAACTTGTTCCTGTTAATCCATTCCGAACTATCTCTTTTTGTCTGTTGCACCAATGTTGACAAAGATTCCGTAGGACGAAAGCCGAACAATATATGGATGTGGTCGGGCATTCCGCCTATGGTCAGAACTTTATGACCATGATTTTGAATGATACCAATGATATATTGATACAATTTATCTTTCCAAAGATTTTGGATAAGAGACAAACGGTTTTGCACTGCAAAAACGGTGTGGATGTGTATTTGTGTGTAGGTGTTTGCCATGACATTGTTACATTCCTACGGAATGTTAGGTTTGAGAGGGGTACATTGTTTTTCTACCGAACGTGCATTCCTACGGAATGCGGATTGGTGTTTGTTTTTTGTATTTTTGTCTGTTGTTGATAGCGTTTTCATTTTTTGTTGTTTAATCGTTTAGTTGTTTATTCGTTGAGTTGTTTTGTCCGTCATGTCGCACGTAGTCGAAACATCTCTTTGCTTTGGCTAATCTCTTTTTGGTTATAGTATTCAGGAACACCTCCTTCCGTGATATAATTCCCCAAACTTTCCAATTTTGACAAGTTTGGGGATTTGTCAAGTGTTTGCATGTATTGTTTGCGTTCGATGAGCATTTTTTTATTGTTGATTTGCTTATTTGTTGATTTGCTTATTTGAGGTTCGACATCGCGAGTTTTGGTTTATGAATGATGTAAATTCCCCCAAACAACGCTGAAAAACTTCCTTGGGAATTAATTGACGCTTGTATTCTGCAATCATAGTCGGGCTTAAACTTCTGCTCATCGCATATTCCACAACATTGCGATCCGCTTCTTGACAAAGCAAAATGCCGATACTTGGATTTTCGTTACTTCGACGCACATCACGGTCGAGGGCTTCAAGATAAAATTCAAGTTGCCCCATATATTCGGGCTTAAATTTTCCTGTTTTCAATTCGATAGCAACCAAGCATTGCAAACCTCTGTGGAAAAACAATAAGTCGATTTTGAATGTAGAATTGCCTACTTTCAAAGGATATTCTCGGTCGTAGAACAAAAAATCTTTGCCGAGTTCGAGTACAAATTCTTTCATATTGTCCAAAATGCCACGTTGCAGGCGTTTTTCAGAGTGTTTTTGCGGAAGACCTAAGAAATCTACAAAAATGGTATCTTTCAGCATTGGTGTGGCTTGAGGATAGGTGCCCTTCAAACCTTTGGAGATATTACACTTTGTTCCCATTAGTGAGGAAAATGTATTGTTCTTCAGGCAACGTTGCAATTCCCTTTTATTTAATTTTTCTCTGTAAGAATAAAGGATATAAAAAATTTGCTCTTCTATTGTTTTACATGCGTTCAAAATCTCAAAATGATTGCTTAATGTTGTCATATTTAAAAAACATGGGAATTGTGCAACCGGTGGCTGCACGATTCCTGCAGACTCCATTTGTCTTGGCAATTCAGGAACAATTTCATCTTTTTGCATTTGTGCAGCCATTGGCTGCACAAATGCATGCAATTTCAACTTTTCTTGATATTCAAGAAATTCCAAAGATGAGTACGTGTCGTAAAACGAAACCATATTGTAAATATTTCTGCGACTATACCCTTTCAAAGTGGGGTCTTGTGCGCGCAGATATTCCGAAAGTTGCATAACCGTTTTACTCCCCCAAGCAGAGTTTTTAAGTCGCATCGATACAAAAGCTCCAACCTCCCATGCTGTCAGCAAACTTTCATTGCTTACCGCTTGCAATGCACGCAAACGGCGCAACGAAATTATGTTCCGTATTTGCTGAAATTCTTGAGTATCAGTACCTAAAATTTTCATTTGGTTAATCGTTAATTGTTTAGTTGTTTATTTGTTGGGGGCGAGGCGTGCCTCGCCCGTACATATCCGTTGTTGTTATCGTCATTGCGGGCTTGACCCGCAATCCCCTTGCTATTTTATTGTGTTATTTATTATCTATCCTATCCACAGTTATAATCCGAAATGTATTTGAATTTATGGTTATTCTGACGTTGTTTTTTGTATTTGTAATGTAGTAGTTTTTTCCTGTTTTTTCAAAAAATTTCTCTTCGGTTTCTTGAATACTATCGAATATGAATTTCTCAATTTGTTGTTTCGTTAGCGAGGTTTTAAGTTTTTTATTTATGCGTTCATACACCAATTCCGTATAACAGATATTTTCTATAATTTTATGTTTATTTTCCATTGTCAATTGTTAATTATTTATCCCCATTTCCGCAGCAATCTCCTCCGCCGTTTGAGGTTTCACAAGGTCTATCTCTTCGCCTTTCAACTGAACATCTACACTTACACTTAAAATAATTCCAACACCCAAACTCGTGAGCCAAAGCGAGGTTCCGCCCATACTCAAAAACGGCAACACCTGCCCTGTTACAGGAAACAATCCAACCGCTACTGCCATATTCACAAACGCTTGCGTGACTAAGAGAAACGCAATACCTAAAACTAAATAACTGCCGAACGTTCCCTCGCACTTTCGTGAAATAATCGCTCGAAACATTAAAATCAAATACAGCAACAATACAAAAACTCCTCCCACAAATCCGTATTCTTCAATGATAATCGCATAAATAAAATCGGAATAGGGATGCGGAAGAATGTTGCGTTGCGTGCTGTTTCCGGGCATCTTTCCAAGAAATCCTCCGCTTGCAATGGCAATTTTCGCTTGTTCTGCTTGAAAGTCTTCCGTATTTTCTTTCGGATTTGTGAAACGTTCGATACGTGCAGCCCATGTGCCCATACGCCCCATCTCATTCAAACGATCCTTGGGCATCAACTTCATAAACACAAACATCATTACCACCGCTGTTACGCAAATGGCAAGCGTTGTAACAATGTAGCGTGTTCGGATTTGTCCGATAATCATCATCACCATCGCAGTCAGAAAAACAATCGCCGATGTTGAAAAATTCGCAGGAAAAATCAATCCGCAAATTAAAATCGTGGCGAACATAATATGCAAAAAAGGTTTTCGTTCCTTGATATGATCTTTCTCTTTCGCAAGGATTCGCGCAATGTACATCGTCAATGTGAGCTTCGCTATGTCCGACGGCTGAAACGTGAGATTGATTACCGGCAACTGAATCCATCGTGTTGCTTCGTTGGTTTCTTTTGTGAAGAACAGCACGTAGAACAATAGCGGAATCGATAGAAACAACAGCAATTGCGAGAGTCGTGAATAATACACGTATGAAATGGTGTGTGCCGCATACATAATCCCTAAACCAAAACACAACAGCAAGAAATGTTTGATTACGTAGTATTCCGTGTTGCCGTGCTGTTCTTTGTATGCCAAAGTCCCTGTTGAGCTGTAAATCGCCAACAACGAAATAACAGACAAGATGAATACGACAACCCAAATGCCTTTATCGCCACGCAAATATGTCCAGAGATTTTTGTTCATAGAACAATTACAATTGGTTTACGGCGTTTTTGAATTGATTGCCTCTATCCTCATAACTTTCAAACAGGTCGAAACTTGGAGCAGCGGGCGAAAACAGCACTGCATCTCCGCTTTCGGCGAGATGATATGCCGCATCTACTGCATCTTTTGCAGAATTTGTCTGAACGATTAGAGGTGTGATGTTGTTAAATTCGTTATACACTCGTGCGTTGTTCACACCGAGGCAAACGATGGCTTTCACGTGCTGTGCAACAAGCGGTTTCAGAGGCTTGTAGTCGTTTTTCGCATCTTGTCCTCCAACAATCCAAACGATGGGTTTGGTCATCTGTTCCAGCGCATACCACGTGGCGTTCACATTCGTTGCTTTCGAGTCGTTGATAAACTCTATACCACGAACGTTTGCGACATATTCCAAGCGATGTTGCTCGTTCCGAAAACCTCCAAAACTTTCTTGAAGACTTTTCTTGCGGAGGTCGTAGATGCGCCGAGCGACGGATGCCGCCATAGTTTCGTGTTGAGTCGAAATGCTGTGTTGAGCTAAGGTTTCGAAATTCATTTTTTATCTAAGTTTTAATGTTATTACTGTGAAAATAGCGAGAAGAATTCCAACGATGAAGAATCGTGTAACAATTTTAGGTTCTGCAAATCCCTTGACTTGAAAGTGATGATGAAGAGGCGACATTTTGAAAATCCGCCGTCCTTCGCCATATTTCTTTTTCGTGTATTTGAAGTAGGAAACTTGCATCATCACCGAAAGACTTTCCATAAAGAAAATACCACAGAGAACAGGCAAAAGAAGTTCTTTACGGATAAGAATTGCAAAAACGGCGATAATCCCACCTATGGTCAAACTTCCTGTATCGCCCATAAACACTTGCGCAGGATAGGTGTTGTACCATAGAAATCCGACGGTCGCTCCAACAAATGCACTGATGAAAATTGTGAGTTCTCCAACATTCGGAAGATACATAATGTTGAGATAATTTGCAAACACAACGTTTCCCGACACCCACGCAAGAATACCCAAAGTTGCGCCAATAATCGCCGAAGTTCCGGTTGCCAAACCATCAATGCCATCTGTGAGATTAGCACCGTTGGAAACAGCTGTGATGATAAGGATTACAGCAAGCACGAACACAATCCACGTGTAGTTCGCAGCGCCATCACCCATCCAATTGATGAGCCACGCATAGTCAAATTCGTTTTGCTTTACAAACGGAATCGTTGTCTTGCTCGCTCTTTCCGGAAAATACACAGCAAGCCCGATAATCAAACCCAATCCAACCTGTCCGATAACTTTGAATTTTCCCGCTAAACCTTGTTTGTTCTTTTTGAAAACTTTGATGTAATCATCTAAAAAGCCTATCGTTCCTAACCAAAGCGTGGTTACGACCATCAAAATAATATACGTATTATTGAGTTTTGCAAACAATAATGTAGGAATTAAAATCGCTGCAATGATGATCAATCCACCCATCGTTGGTGTTCCTTTTTTCTGCATTTGTCCTTCCAATCCAAGGTCGCGAATGCTTTCGCCCACTTGTTTTTTGCGCAGAAATTCGATGAGATGTTTTCCATAAACTGTCGTTATCCAAAGCGAGGTTAAAGCCGCCATAGCCGCCCGAAACGAGAGATAACGAAACACTCCTGCACCCGGAAGATGTAACGTTTCGTTGAGGTAGTCAAACAGATGATAAATCATAATATGTTGTTTTTATTGTAATGCGTTAATTAATTTTTCCTTATCATCAAACGGATGTCGAACTCCATTGATTTCTTGATATTTTTCGTGTCCTTTTCCTGCAACGAGAATGATGTCGCCCGGATGTGCCAACATACACGCTGTGCGGATTGCTTCTTCACGATTGAGAATGCTTAAAACCTTAGATTTTTCGGAGGTTTCAACGCCTTCATTCATTTGGTCGAGGATGGATTGCGGATCTTCCGTGCGTGGATTGTCGGAAGTGAGAATGACTTTGTCGCTCATCTTGCAAGCAATTTTCGCCATAATCGGACGTTTGGTTTTATCTCTATCTCCACCGCAACCAACTACGGTAATCAAGGTTTCGCCTCCCGAACGAACATCGGAAATGGTCGAAAGCACGTTCTCCAAAGCATCGGGCGTGTGTGCATAATCCACAATCGCAACAATGTCCTTCGCCGATTTCAAAGTTTCAAAACGTCCTTCGGCAGATTGCAAATTGCTCAAAATCGCCAAAACCGTTTGCGAATCTTCGCCCAACAAAACTGCGGTGGAATAAATTGCCAAAAGATTGTATGCGTTGAAAGAGCCTACCAATCTGCAATACACATCGGATTGGTCGATATGCAAATGCAATCCCGAAAACGAATTTTCAATGATCTTGCAACGAAAATCCGCCATTGATTTTAGAGCGTAAGTATATTTTTTCGCAAGCGTATTTTGCAGCATCACCGAACCGTTTCGATCGTCGATATTACTCAGGGCGAAAGCCGTTTTAGGCAATTCATCAAAGAATGTTTTTTTCGCTTTGAGATACGCATCGAACGTTTTGTGATAGTCGAGATGATCGTGTGTGATATTGCTAAAAATCGCACCTGCAAAGCGAAGTCCTGCGATACGATGTTGATCGATAGCGTGTGAACTAACTTCCATAAATGCGTGCGAACAGCCGTCGTCCACCATTTCCGAAAGAATTTTATTCAGTTGCAAAGGATCAGGAGTTGTATGTGTAGCGGGCAATATACGATCGTGAATTTTGTTTTGAATGGTGGACAGCAAACCTACACGATAACCCAATTTCATAAACAACTCGTGCAAAAGCGTAACCGTTGTAGTTTTTCCGTTTGTGCCTGTAATGCCTACCAAACGCAGTTTTTCAGAGGGGTTTCCATAGAAATTTGCTGCACAAATTCCAAGTGCAAGACTTGACGATTTAACTTGAATGTATGTTATATGTTCGGATAATTTCTCCGGCAGATGTTCGCAAACGATAGCAATTGCGCCACTTTCGATTGCACCTTCGATGAATGTATGTCCGTCGATATGTGTTCCACCCACTGCGAAAAAGCAAGTATCTGCTTTCACTTTTCGAGAGTCAAAACACAATTCTGCGATGATTTTTTCGCTATCGCCGATAACATTCAAGACCGGCACGTTTTCGAGGATATGTACGAGTTTTTTCATAATAATCTTAACCAAATTTGTTGTCCCGGAACAACCGGTTCTCCTGCGTTTATAGATTGTTCTCTGACTGTTCCACGACCTCTGACCATTACCTTGTAGCCCAATTTTTCCAGCACATACACCGCATCTTTTGCACTCAAACCTTTCACGTTTGGAATGGTTTTTGAAGAAAGAATTCGATCTTCGACACTTTCCTTGAGCGTGTTTTTTTCAGGCGTTTGAACGTTTTCCACATCGGGCAGTTGTGAATCCATATTCAAGTGTGTTGCATACACTTTGTCGGCGATTTCCTTGAACACAGGCGCAGCCACTTCTCCGCCGTATTTGTAGAATCCCGAAGGATCTGTAACGATTACCAAACACGTGTATTTCGGATCATCCGCAGGAAAATAACCAATGAACGATGCACGGTATCGTCTTTTTTCCACACCTCTTTGCGCATAGTTCGCAACGGCTGTTCCGGTTTTTCCGGCGATCTTGTAAGGCGATTTGGATAACGATTTTGCCGTTCCGTTCAAGACTACACCTTCCAAACAATCCTTCACTTTTTCAATCGTTTTTTTGGAACAAATGTTCGATGCCAAAACAATCGGTTCGAAGTGTTCAACAACTTGTCCTCCACTTCGTATTTCCTTAACAAACATTGGCTTTACCATTGTTCCATTGTTCGCCACTGCATTGTAAAACGTGAGTTGTTGCAAAGGTGTGATCAGCACTTCATAGCCGTGCGAAATCCAAGGTAACGATGTTCCCCACCACACTTTTTTCTTATTCACAACCGTAGTTGGATTCTTGATAAAAGGAGGACGTTCTCCTGCGATTTCAATGCCCAAAGGCTGATTCAATCGCATTTTGTAGAGATAATCGGTAAATGTTTTTTCGTTTTGACTGAAACTTTCTCGTGCTGCGTAGGCAATTCCAACGTTCGATGAAAGTTCAAAGGCGTGTTTCAAGGAAATATCGCCATAGCCCTCTTCTTTCGAATCTTTCATCTCACGATTGGCGAATTTCATTTTGCCTGTCGGAACAATCGTTCCTGTGTCCATTTTACCTGCTTCCAAAATCGCAATAAGGCTCGCCAACTTGAACGTGGAGCCGGGTTCCACGGATTCGTTCACAGCAAAATTTTCCTCTTCACGATAAATGCTGTCTGTTCCACGTTTAAGGTTTGCGATGGCACGAATTTCTCCTGTCGAAACTTCCATCAAGACAGCACAGCCGTGGCTTGCGTTGTTCCTGCGCAAACAGCGCATCAGTGCGGATTCCGCAACATCTTGAACACGCATATCTATGGTTGTAACAATATCTTTCCCATTCTCCGGTTCTTGCTGATCTCCAAACACCGGTCGCCACACACCATTCGCCACTTTCCGTTCCACACGCTTGCCGTTTCTGCCCTTCAAAATATCATTGTATGCACCCTCCAATCCCACAGCCCTTCCGCTTTCTTTGTTGTAGTAGCCAATCGCACGTTCCGCCAACAACTGATGAACACGAATACGGCGATCGCTCTCTTCAATAATCAAACCACCTCTATTCTTGCCCTTTTTCAAAATAGGAAAGGTTTGCAAACGTTTCAATTCCGCATATCGAATGTTGCGTGCAATAAGGAAATTTCGTGAACCTCGACCACGAGGTTCTTTTGTGCGTGGATTCACGCCCAAATCTTTGGAACGCGCTTCATTCAAACTCTTCAAGTATTCTTTCGCCGATTTCTTCGGATACATCTTCGCCAAACTGTCTGCCAACGCTCTTTTGTAGAGATTGAACGTATCTTTGGGCACTACGGATTCGTGCAAATCCATACGCACTGTGAAAATCGGCATAGTCATCACTAAAATACTCGAGTCCGCAGAATAAATGTTTCCTCGTTTCGCCTGCACATCAATCATACGCGTTGTCTTTTCCTCCACTTCCTCCGTAATTTTCGGACCTTGAACAAAAATCAAAAACGCCGTCCGCCCTACAATAGCGAACGCCACCAGCAGAAAGCAGATGTACATCATATTGACGCGACGTTTCATATTTTTGTTGAAATCCTCCAAGGTTGTTTAATTGTTGAATTGTTAATTATTAATTGTTAATTTTCTTAGGTGGCACCACAGATTCCTTAATTCCGATTGAATCCAAACGTTTGGCTATTTCCGATTGTTGACTTTTTTTTAAATACTCCGAAAGCGTTGACAAATGCTCGGTTTGGAGTTCTTTCAATTCTCTTTTTACGATATTGGTTTCACGAATGATTTTTTCGGAATAGTAATTGTTTGCGATCAGTAGAAACATCAAAAACACAATATAAAACCCAAATTTCCACTGCCTTAACAACTTGTCTTGGGTGATGATCGAGCCATCTAAAATATGCCGTATTTTGAATCTTCTTGCCATTATATTTTCTCTGCTATTCTAAGTTTAGCACTACGTGCGCGGTTATTTCTTGCGATTTCATCATCATTAGGAACAATCGCTTTTCTTGTGATTAAACGAAACGGCGTTTGATTGTTGCCGTAAAAATCTTTCACTACTTCGCCTTTCAAGTTACCGGTCTTCATAAAATTCTTAACCAATCGGTCTTCCAGCGAGTGGTAGGAAATCACGACCAAACGTCCTCCCGAATTTAACATATCCACCGATTGCGACAACAGATTTTCCAAAGCATCCATTTCTTGATTAACCTCTATCCGTAGGGCTTGGAAGACCATCGAAAGAAATTTGTGTTCTTGATTTTTCGGGAACAAAGGATTTAAGAGATGTTTCAAATCGCTTGTTGTTCGTATGGGTTTTTCTGTTCTTGTATGAATTATAATGTTCGCAATTCTTCGTGAATTTCTCAATTCTCCGTAGTTGAAGAACATATCTGCAAGCCTTGATTCTTCGTAGGTTTCGAGGATTGTTGCAGCGGTTAGAGGATTTTTTTTATCCATTCTCAAATCCAACGGCGCATCGAAACGAAAAGAAAATCCACGTTCTGCCACATCGAATTGATGCGATGAAACGCCCAAATCGGCGAGCAATCCATCAACAGGAAGAGCGTTGTAGAGTTTTAGAAAATTTTTTGCGTATTTGAAATTTTGCGGAATCAGTTGAAAACGCTCATCGTTCAAGGTGTTGTTTTGAGCGTCTTCATCTTGATCGAAAGCCAACAATCGTCCGCCGTTCAAGTGTTCCAAAATTTTTTTGGAATGCCCACCTCCACCAAAGGTAACATCAACGTAAAGCCCGTTATCCTTAAGGTTCAAGCCGGTTACAGATTCGTTCAGAAGGACGGGCGTGTGGTACATTGGTTATTTGTTGATTTGGTTATTTGTTGATTTGTTGATTTGAAGTCGTCATCCCGCGCTTGACGCGGGATCTCCTTGCTATTATTCCCTTGTCGCAAGAGGGTTGCGGGTCAGGTCCCCAATGACGGTCTTTGGTAGCACTCACGCTACTTCGTACCGTTTAATTTTCCAGTCCGCCCAGTCGTTCCGCAATCAATTCTGCGATGTTCGCCGTTGACTTGTTCATTGCATCATACGTTGCGACATCCCAAATTTCGATCAATTCGCCTTTCGGGATCAGAACGATATCCTTGTCGATTTTCTTTGCTTTCTTTTGGTCGCCGGGGATAAGAATCCGATCGTTTGCATCGAGTTCCACAGGATTTCCTTCTGAGATCTTGCGAATAATCAAACGATCTTTGGGGTTATAAGGGTTGAGTTTGCTGATGATTTCGCCGGTTTCGTTTTCAAACGCCTCACGGGGCCAAAGCTCCAAACACGCATCAAACAAGCTCTCACGAATGATAAAGCCCATCTCAAGAACAGACGACAACAACTTCTTGTGCGCCGCAGGGAACTTGAAACGCCCGTTGGTGTCCACTTTACAGTATTCTTTGCCGATTAACATACCACTCATCACAGTGCTTTTTTATTCATATAATTTTAACAGCACAAAAATACAAAAAAAAATTCAAAAAATCCCAAAAAATTCCATTTTGTTAATAACTTTTTCCAAAAAAATTCAAAAAATCCCATATCAATTTTATAAGATATTGATAATCAAAACAAATATATTTTGAATGCCGATGTTACGGATAAGACAGATTTACACGTTTTTTTATTTGAAAAAACTTTTCTGTCATTAAAACCTTATTTGGGCATCATTGAGCTATTAACTATTTCATTTTTTTCATGCCTCTTTCACCTTTTTACCCTTACATATATAACGAAAAAAATCACGTTTCCGTATAAATTTTAAGCCAAAGTTTTCAACATTTAGTACACCAGCCGAATAACATCCGAAACAGGACTGTGATTTCCTAAATTATCCGTGCATTTCAAACGATAATAATAAACGGAATTCATATCTAATTGAGTATCTCTATACGTGTTATCAACCGGTGAGAACGTTTCCAAAAGATACCAACTTTCGTCATCTTTTTTTCTGAAAAGTTGAATTTCGGAAATGCTGTAATCGGCTTGAAAACGCAATACAATCTCTCGTTTATCTCGATTTGCGGATGCCTTTATTCTCGGCATAGACAAAGGTTTCGGAACAGTTGCAGAAAATTTGGTTATAGAATCTTCATAGTTTATCGGAGGTGGAAACAAATTCACTCGCTTGACTTCCGCACACATCGAAAACGCTGAACCGTTCCCTCGCTTGTCTTCCGCAGTGATTTGATAATACATACTTTTCGACGTGTTTGTGGATATGGTATCATAAAAAACAGTGTCCAAACACAAGGTTTTTGAAATTTGTACAACTTCTTGATCGGCACGATTGGCGCGGAACACACGATAGCCCTCCAAATCCGATTCCGTATTTTTTAACCAACGAAGTTTCACGATTCCCGCACTGTCCGCAATGCCTAAAAGTCCTATCGGAGCTGCCGGAGGAAGCGTGTCGATGAGTTGATGAAAACACGCAAACGAAGGACGTTCTTGTCCGTTTTTATACACCGCAGTAACCGTAAAATAATTCGAGGGTTCTAATTTTGAAGAGTTCAAAACACAATTTCGTTTTTGTGCTGAAATCTTTGAAAACAGCGAACTTCCCGCATTCAAATCGGTTTGATGAAACACTGAAAAGTGAGATAAATGCGATGTGAAATTTTCGTCGAAATCCCATTGCAAAACCGACATTTCATTTTCTTCAACAATTCTCAAATCTTCCGGAAAGCTTGTGAAATCATCCTTTCCAACAACTTGTACAATTTCGGAAACAGGTCCCTTTGTTCCAAAAACAGTTGTTCCGTAGATGCGATAATAATATGTTTGATTATTCGCCTTCAAAGTATCTATGAAAAAAGCGCGTTCGGCATCATCGGAGATATTGGACGAAAAACCGTTTGTTGCTTGAACAAAGTGTTTTTTGTCCTCGCTTTTTTCAACCGTATAACTGTTATAGATGCCTTGAAAATGTTTGATGCTCCACGACAGAAACACAGATTTGTCGCCACTTTCCGAAGAGATGTCGGTGATTTTCGGATATGCAGAGGGTTTCGATGTTGCAATCAAAATCTTTGCTGTGTCGCATAAAATCAGACTGTCCGGCGCATTCACATACACGCGATAGAGATACGTTCGGTTCACTTCCGAAAGTTTATCAATCCATCCCAAACCCGCCAAACACGCTGCATCGAAGTTTTGATCTGCAGCTAAAAGTGCCATCGAAAATCGCTGCTCGTCTTGTTGCATCTCGCTGAAAGAAGTAAACAAGGGATGATTCGCTTGAAACGACATTGAAAAACTCTCGCCGAATAAAGCCTGCGACAAGATTGCATAACTTTGATGTTCATCGAATTTTTCTTTCCAAACAGTCGAATCGGCGGGCTTTATAGGCACGATGTTCAAAATTCTTCGTTCGGGATTGCTGTTCAAATTTTGATGATTGAGGATTTCATAACGCTCAAGCGTATAGCCGTAGCGATTTGCCAACTGCCATGTTGAAAAATCGCTAACAGCCCATCGCAAGCGGATTTGAGAGAATTGAGATTCTGCTGTGAGATGAATTTTTGAAGTGTTTTGTCCGTGAAAAATACAGAAACAGAAACTGAAAAAAGCGAAGATTAAAAAACGTTTGTTCATACTATGGTTATTTGGTATAATTGAAGAATAACTGATGTGATGTTCCGAATTTTCCGCAAGGAAATTGATATTTCAAAACAATTTCATAATCTCCGGAAGTCGGTACAGTGAAGGATTCCGTGAGAATATGTTTGTAGGACGAAATATCTTTTTTGCGTGTATGTTGATCGGCTAATTGCAGTTGAACATCGTACAAATCTTGTTTGTAAACAAGCGGAAGGTCGTAAGTCCAAGGGAACATTTTGGAATTTTCCGCTCCTTTTTGCGGAACAACAGCCCAAGTAGGGAGCAACGATTGTCCGGCTGTTCGTGATAAAAGCACCATGTTATTGAAGTTATACGGATAATAAATCAAGGGATGAATATGTGTTGCAAAATACGTGTTTTGCGCATTCAAAACAGCCTCTGCCTTGACAAGTGGTTTCCCTTGTGTGTAGCGACTTCCGAACAATTCCATCGGATCAAAAGTCGGCGATTTTTCGCAATTTGCAAAGAGATAACACGCATCGGGGATATTTGTGTATTGTCCCTTGCTTTTTTCCACAAGCAACGATTGCACTTTCGCTTTCGAGAGTTTCAGAGTTTGTGTGGCTTCCGCAAAGGTTGCATACTCGCTTGTTCGGAATGTGTAGGAACATATTTCAAACGTTTCTTCATTCGTTGCTGTTTGTGAAATTTTGTTCTCTCGAATTTCCGTTGAATTGCCTTCAGAGCCGAGATTTGCAGCCGTATAGTGTTCGGAAACATTGCTGAATTGTTCATTCTTTTCACGAGGTTCTCCAACTATTTTCACTATGTAATCGGTCTGTTTCTTCAACGTCGGCATCATCCATTTGATTCGTTTTTCCGATGCATTATACGTGATTTCCGTAGAAAAATCAACCCCTTTTGAAGTTTCAAAGCGAATCTTGTAACGATAATCTTTGTCTTCAAATAAGAAGCCGAGATCACGCTGCAACTGAATGTATCCTTCCATAGATTCTCCGATGTAGAATTGTTGTTGATCGATAACCGGATAGCAATAAGCAATCTCTGAAACAGGCAGTGTTTTCGGACGTTCTCCGGTTTCAAAAGTATGCGATACGGTTTCCTTTTGGGGTTGATTTTTTTCATTCAACAAGACTTTCCATCGACCGTTTATTTTCTCGTAGAAAGACAAAGTTACGGCGGTTTCCAAACGTGTTTTTGCAGGAAAAATATCGTGTGGTTTGAAGATTACGGATGTTCGTTCTTCGTTCCATTCCAAATCTCCGGAAAGCGGAGTATTTCCCGATTTCAGCGTGAATGCCTCCATCAAAATTTTGTAATTTTCCTTTTCACTTGCTTGAATTTCTCCAATAGGCAGATTGAATGCTGCCTGCGGAAAAGCATATACGTTCACGTCTTTTTCATTCTTACTCGGTTTGAGATCAGAAATCACAGCAATGTTATCCATCTCCGAAAGCGTTTGTAATTGGCACTTCTCCCCCAATTCAAATTGGAAATTGCAACTGCCCTTGATCAGTCCGTTCAAGATATTGTATTTTGCCGCCAAACTTCCTCCAAACCACGAAGGATTGGGCAATTGCGCCTGCAAAAGTGTTCCTACTCGTGCATCCAAAATAGTGAATTGTTTCTTTTTTCCAAAAACCTTAACGTTGATTCCCATTTCTCCCGCCAAATAGGCATACGCCTGACCACTTCCATACCAGCCGTTAATTCCTACCGGCGAAGCACTTTGCGCACAAGACGACATCCCATAATCTTTCAACATAAAATCAAATCCCAAGCGTGTTTGAAATTGTGCGAAAAAGATGAGATAATGCAGATCGCCCGTGTTCATTGCAAAATCGCTTCCGAACAAAAAACCTTTTCCTTGATTTACCGCAGGGATATTGCGTGTATTTTCCAACAAAGAAAAATTATTGCTGTTGACAAACTCTTGTATTTCCTTAGGCGGACGTGGCATTGCAGGAATGTCGTGTCCAATCATCAAATACATTCCTGTATTCAACGAAAACTTGCCAACGCCGATTTGAACCTTGCAACGCCGATCGGGATGTCCCACGTGAAAATACCATTTGTCGGAACTGAGATACATTTCCGATTTGCCTTCTCCTGTAAGGAACGGTGCAGTCAGTTTCACATCAAACAATCCACGAAAAACAGCATTGTTAAAATCATAATTCAATGTCATACACGCCGTGATAGTTGCATCTTTTTCGGATTCTTTGCGCATCTTTTCCTGCGTTGTTTTATCCAATTGTCCCAACTGTATCGCATTTTTTTTGAGATTTGCCATAAAACCATCGGAAACCGGTTGCGCAATCTTTGCAACGCCTTTGAGTTGAATCAAACTCAATCCACCCGAAGTATTGAACGCCATCTCAAGTCCGCATTCTCCATTGAAAACCGCAGGATTGCTTTGCGCACAAACGGAGATGGAGGCTTGAATACCAAATTTCACAGTGCTGTCTGGAACATACTGCATTCCGCTACTGTTCACGCCTATCGCATTTTTTGATTTCTCAACAGTCGGCTTCATTCGTTGATATGCACCTCCTCCAAATCCGTTCATACTCAATCCTGAAAAAATCGGAATACCTTTCTTTCCGAAGTTTGCCATCGCATCCACATACCAATAGCGAAAACTCTGTGTTTTCCCGAATATCGCGAATGCATCAACCGTGATTTGAGGTTGTTTGATTTTGAATTTTACACTTCCACTGAAACCATTTCCGAAAATTTTGTTATCCCTCGTTAATTCCAAATGTCCGTTCATCGAAAAAGCGTGCTGATCGACCTCTATACGGATTTTATCAATCGTGAAACCATCGAAAATCCAACGGTATTGAAACGTGTTTATTTTCTCCAAACGTGTACGAATGGAAAAACCACTCATTCCTTTGAAACCTCCGTCTTTTGCGGGAGTCAGATTGAGATTCAAATGACTGAACAACTTTAATTTTTTGCCATTGATTTCAAATCCGAGTTTTTCTATCTGTGTGGAAAAGCCTGAAAAATCAACATCTCCGTTGTAGGAAAGACTTCCAACAGAAAGATAGGGTTCTCTATTTCGAAAGATTAAATTCTCGAATCCGAGGCTCGCCACTTTCACGGATGCCACGCTGTTTTCATCGCCCAAAGAAAGGTCTAAACACATCTCTCCGTGCAAAACCGCCTGCGCAACAAATCTTTTTTCGACCAATTCCATTTTCACAAACGACCTGTCGTTAATTTTCACCGATTTGGTTTTCAGAAAATCAAATTGCAACGTATCGTTCAAATCAACTTGCATCAGATATTTGTTGTTTTCAAAAATCTGTCCGAAGTACGAATAGCCGGTATCGCTAATCGGCAGTTGTAGCAAACCGCCCAGAGCTCCCGATTTCAGACGATTTGCAAAAAAATCCAAACTCAGCGTATCCACACTCAATCCCCAACCTCCGATATGTGCAAGACCTTGCGGGATAACGTGATTAGCAGACAAATTCCCGGTTACACCTATATCGTCCAAAATCAAAGACTGCGCCTGAAAAGAAAACTGCTCAGTGCCTTCAAAACACTCCGGCAATATGACTTTCAGAGAATGTATGAACACGCCTCTCCAAACATTTTCATCGTTCGGAAAGTAAGTTTGGATATATTCTTTCGGAAGTTTGACCTGCTCCGATTTTCGATTCTCACTAAAATCAAATGTTACTTGTTCCGCTTGAAAAGTCCATTCCGGCATCGTTGGAATTTGAAAATCGGGCAAGTTTATTCCCACAATTAAATCCGACCACGTTTCGATTTTTACACTGAAATCCGTTGTTATTTTTTTGCAAGGTGTTGTGTCGCAATTCGCAGGAATAATAAGGGAATTATCGAATATCAATGAAGCATCCACGCTCAAAAATTTCAAACCGTTGCAATCTATTTCCGCAAATGTTCCGTTCGTTTTTTGACCTTTTTTTAGCACCATTTCCAACTTCTTTCCAAACGGAATACGAAAGTCCTCCAACAATTCCAACTTCACTGTTTCATCAGCAAAACCGCCCTTTTCCGACCAACTCACATTGCTTGCGGAAAAGTAAAGTTTATTCTTTTTGTCATCTTGATACGGCGTTGTAACACAAAGAATCAAATCCATACGTGTTCCTGTGGGATGAAATTCCAAACCGGTTACGGCTAAAATGTACTCAATGCCACGAATGTTTTGTTTCATCGCAACAGGCAAATTCAGCGATTGAAAACTGAAAAAGGAGTTCGTCCAATGTTCTTCAAGAACCAAATCACCAACGATTTTAGAAGCCTCTTCGGAACTTATTTTTTGTTCAACATCCTGACTTTTCAAACTATTTGGAAGATTGAAAAAAACACAAAACAGTAAAAGAAAAAAGATTTTGTTCATCACTCGTAATTTTTTTTGCAAAATTACAACCGTAAAAAAACAAAAGCAAAGGAATTAAGTTAAAAAATGTTAAATCCTAATAAACTTTAACAAATTGCCCATAACAACCTGTATCACAGAAAAGTAAAAATCATCAAAAAACCGGTCGTTTCCCCTGTGTTGATTTTTGAAATGTTAAAATTGGGAGTTTTTCCTTGATTTATGGTTGCATTCTGTTTGGAATGCGACCGTGTTTACCATCTGCGTTCTTTCAAGACACTCCCAACGATTACAACGTTTTATTTCTCGGATGATACAGCGCAATCGTTTCTTTTAGAAACCGACGGTCGAGATGTGTGTAGATTTCCGTTGTTGTGATAGATTCGTGTCCAAGCATATCCTGCACTGCACGCAGGTCGGCACCTCCTTCAACCAAATGCGTGGCGAATGAATGCCGGAACGTGTGAGGACTGATGGTTTTGCGAAGTCCTGCCCGTGCCGCCAATTCCTTGATGATAAGAAATATCATCACACGTGATAATTTATTCCCGCGATGATTCAGAAATACGATGTTTTCCGCATTCGGCGCAACTTTTTGATGATTTCGATAATGCTCAATATAGAGCGAAATTTGTTTTTGTGCAATATCTCCAATCGGAACTAAGCGTTCTTTGTTGCCTTTTCCAATCACACGGACAAATCCTTCATCAAAGAACACATTTGAGAGTTTCAATTCCACCAATTCGGACACGCGAAGCCCGCATCCATAAAGGGTTTCAAGGATTGCACGATTGCGTTGTCCTTCGGGTTTTGAGAGATCAATTTGGGCGATAAGTTGTTCGATTTCCGCAAGCGATAAGGTGTCGGGAAGTTTTCGTCCCAACTTGGGAGCATCAATCAGATCCATTGGAGATTGTGAGATGATCTGTTCAATCATCAGAAAGCGGTAATAGGCTTTAAGTCCTGAAATGATGCGGGCTTGCGAGTGCGCACTCAATCCAAGTTCGGTGAGATAGACCAAAAAACGACGAATATCTTCGACTTGAAAACGGTCGATAGAGCGTGAGTTTGCCTGCATTTCGGAAAACGTTTGCAACAGCGAAACATCGTGCAAATAGGCATCAATCGTGTGTTTCGACAACGATTTTTCCAATTGCAAAAAAGTCTTAAAATGATTCGGATTCATCGTAAAGGTTGCGCTTGTTGGCATCTCGGATTAGGTCGTGCAGTTGAAAGCCGACAGTAAAGCTGAAATTTGAATTGACGTGCAGAAATGTGCTTTGGTTGGGTAGAGGCACCATCATCATATCAAAAGGAAAATTCAATGCGACGTATAAACCGTTGGTTTTATAACCGACACTTAATTTGGCATCTACAGCAGGCGAGATGAAAGGTCGTGTGCGCTTGTTTTCGCCTTTGTTGAAACTTTGAATTTGGAAACCCGGTCCAAAGCCTATCAATCCACGTAAAAACCAGTGCTTGTTCGTCCAAAGTCCCGTGAAACCAAAGGTTATACTCCCCTCGAACGTAAACAAACGTTTCATCTCATTCATTGGATTTTCTATAATATCTTCGGGATTTGAATACAGCGCACTGTCGCCACGAACGTTCATGTATTTTTGCTTGAAACTGGTGTAAAACGTATATCCCGATTTGTTTTGCAGATATGCGAACTTCATAGCGTGAGAATAGCGATATTTTGAACTAAGGAAGTAGAATCCGGCAAGTCTGGCTGAAAACACGCTCAAATCTCCACGATAGCGTGAGTCTAATTCCAATTCCGAAATTTCAACTTCATTGGTATCGGTAACGTCATACCAACCTTGTGTACGCCCGATATAGGCATCAATTTCCCAATTGTCTGCACCATAGCCGGTTGACAGTCGATAATAACTTGACAACGGACTGTTCTTGTCGAGAGTGTTGAACGGCAAGCGGAACGTGTAAGATAGCGTGTAGGACATATAGTCCAAGCCCAAAGTTTGCGAGAGCCGGTTGTTCGAGGTTAAATCCATTGGACTTCCGGCTTCGTATGTAATTTGCGAGAAATCGTAGTTAAACGATGTCCACACGGAAAAGTCCGATGTAGCTTTAAGTTTAGGCAAATAGCCGTCCCACGGTTGTTTTTGTGAGAAACCTGTGAAAGGCAAGGCGATAGCCAAGCAAAAAAGAATCGGATTTTTCAAGAAATTAATATTCCCAAAGATCTTCCTCCTCATTGAGCAATTCCACTTTCAAACGTTCAGCCTCTTGAGCAACTTGCCAACCTGCCGGCATATAATCTTGAATTTGACGGTCTTGTTGGTTATCTATTTTGTAGATATAACTGTTGAAAAAGCGTTTGAATGCAAATGCATCATCATAAGACATACGTAGGGCAGAATTGTGCCGATTGAAAGATTCTGTATTAACAAATACATCTCGGCAATCATCATAGTAGAGCCAAAACAGCGTGGTATTACCTTTCAACTCTCCATTGTCATCAAATAATTGAACCACAGGACCTAATCCCAAAATACGGTTGCCACGTTCTCCTCTTTGACGATCAATATACCAATCCTCTTTAATGCGGAGTTGTTTCACGTCTGCAGTTTGAAAAGATGTAGTATCCATACTTTGAATCGTTTGTCCCGGATTTTCCAAGTCTTCTCGTTCTACAGGTTTTGTAGAGGTGTTTGCCGTAATAAATTCTTCATAAGTAACCGGTTTACGGAAGTCATCGTTCATGTTATCGAAAGCACCGATTTTACCTTCTTCAAGGGCAGCTGTTACCATCGACATAAAACTCACGCGATCTTGAACGGGTTGTATGGGATAATAGTAGAACTGATTGAATTTTTCGCGAAAATCAATCATTCTCCACACACGTTTTTTTACCATAAGATCTGCCTCACGAACAAATGTGAAGTCCTTGGGTTTTTTACCATAGTTGTTTTCCTTATCGTAAAATCCATCTCTTGGAGGTTTATTTTCCAAAACTTGTGTATGGGCAGATGCTGCGATCGCCAACAGAATTACACATAAAATGACTGACTTTTTCATATCTGTAAAAATTTGATTATCTAATTGTTAATGTAAATGTACGCAAAGTTACAACGCCCGTAGGCATTTGGCATTTAATATCATCAAAGAAGAATTTCTGACCTTTTCTTGCATTTCGCATAAGGTTCAGCATATCATCGGTAAAACGGTTAGTTGTGGATCGACGTTCAATAAATTCGCCTCCCACGTTTGTACCCATGGTAAATGAACTCACACGAACGTTCAGAGCAAAGTCAAAGTCTTTGAGTCTTGCTACCAAACCTCCTGAATTTGACAAGATATTTCTATCTACGATGGTCGTATATTCATCAACCCCGTTTACCAATGCAAGCGGATCCGGAACTTTTTTCACACGATATTCTCGGCTACCCATCAATTTGCTTGATGTTCCATTCTTCATATACACGGAGATTGTTGCTTTTCCTGCCGAAGCTACGTGGGCAGTATAGGTACCTGTTCCGGTTTTAGTTAATGTTCCTCCACAACCGGAAATTTCCGCAGTAATTGTATTGGCATCGCCTGATGCCGCAATCGAAATAGGGTTATCCACACCGATATACAACACGTTCATAGCATCTGCCGAAATTGTTGCCATAGGACTTGCAACAATGTATTCCGTAGAGAACGGATAGGGTTGAGGGTCGCCGGGCAAATTCAAATGTCCGGAAACCTTTGACAAGCCTTCTCTACTTGTACTTGTTTTATAGGTAATTACACCATCTTTACTGTCCATACGTTGTCCGTTGACAATACCGGTAATCGTAGCTTTTTTATCAAATGCAACAATAAAAATTTCAGCCTCAAACGCCTCTCCAACAAGAACGTATGAAGACTTTGGGACGATTTTTGCAACTACATCGCTAAATTTGAAATCGCCTGCGGAAACAAGGCTATAAAGTGCATTCACAACGTCGTATTCCAAGTTCATCGCATCGTTTTCCAATTTATTCAGCGTTGTGATCGCCGCAACAATGATAGATTGATAGAAATTTGCTGTTTCCCAATTCACTTCTTTTCCGCTTGCATCGTGGAAAGGACCTTTGGTGTTGAATGCCGATTTAATGATTGATCTTTCATTTTCAGGGAGAAGCCCGAGCATCTTTCCTTCAAACTCATCAATCTTCTCACGAACGTCTTTGCCTCTTCCTTGTTCAATAAAAAACAGGGTAGGGGAGTCATAATCATCTTGACGAGAAATTTCGTGCGGACTCAAGGTGTCTGCTATTTCTTTGGGAACTTTTGCCGAAAGAGAAATCAATTCACTTTTTGTCGTACTTAAATAGTTACGGAATTCTTCGGTCAATCTTTTTGCCTCTTGAGCTTTGTTGTAGTTTTCCTGTACTTTTTCTTTATTCTCTGCGTATGCTTTTTCAAAGATATTATAGGAGCTCTCAACCTTGGACTCAAAGTTGCGGTTCGTTGCCTCAATACTGTCGTTTACAATTAAAAAAGACTTCAAAATGGCGGTTGATACATTCAATGCCAACATAGCTGTTAGCACCAAATACATCATCCCGATCATTTTCTGCCTTGGGGTTTCTTTTCCGCCGCTCATAATTTGTATAGAGTTGTTTAGTTATTAATTGTTTTGATTACGTAGCAAATATGCACGTTTACTCTGAGGTAGAGTCAATATGGATTAGGCATCCTTGCCTACACTGCGAATGGCAGACAGCATACCGCCGTAGATCTTATTCAGCGAGCCTACTTTTTCCGACAAATCGCTAATCTCATCTTTGTATTTTGCTGAACTTTCGAGCGTTCCGGCTAATGTTTCGGCGATGCGATTCATATTATCCTGTGCTTTAGCCGTTGCCTCCATTTGACGTGAAGATGCTTCAAGTTGTTGAACATAAAGGTTGTTCAAGTTCCCTAAACTTTCTGTGAGTTTAGTCAACTCATCGGCGTAGTTTGCATTTACTCCCATAATATCCGTTGATGCGTTCATACTGCGCGCTGTAGCATCCAGTTTGCTCAATCCGGCACTCAGACTTTCAATGAGTTTCGCATCAATATTCGCATTTTTGAGCAGTGCATCCAGTTTTTCGCCGAGCAAGCGTTCTTCCTCGGAAGAGCGACGTGCACGAGCAGTTGCTGCAGCCCCACTATCGTGTCCTTCACCGTCCATACCGGCTAATTCAGGATACACCAATGTCCAATCCACTTCTTCGTGGAGTGGCTCAAATGCCGAAAAGATAAAGATAATGGCTTCTGTACCCATACCGGCAATCAGCAACTCGTTAGCAAAGGGGAAGTGATTGATTTTGAACAAAGCACCGATGATAACGACAGCTGCGCCGATACCATAAAGTTTCGCCATGAAGTTTTTGTAACCTTTACTTCTTACAATTTCATTGAATCCCATAAAAATATAAAATTTGTGTGTTATTATTTAATTTATTGCCCGTTATCTACTATCTATATACGTTGGATGCAGTACCGGTATTGTCATATTTATCACGACCGAGATAAGACATCACACAACGGAATCCGACGTATGATTTACACGTATCTTGATATTCGTAGTGGCGTTGATATACCTTGCAATTTTCTGCGAAATCTTTGAAAGAACCGCCACGGATAGCTTTGCGTTTTTGTCCGGGAGCATCGGTTTCAGTGGCATCGTATAAAATCACGGGGTCAAGGTCGAAAAGATATTCAGGCGATTCTTGGTAGTAGTCCATACACCATTCTGAAACATTTCCCATCATATCGTACAAACCGTAGTCGTTTGGAGCATAATGTCCAACAATAATCGGACGATTTCCTCCATCCAGCGCATATCTACCGCGTTGAGGTTTGAAGTTTCCGATCAAACAGCCGTTCATATTCAGTGCGTAAGGACCTCCCCAAGGATAAGGATTCATTTCTAATCCGCCACGTGCGGCAAATTCCCATTCGGCTTCTGTAGGCAAGCGGTATTCTTCAAGTTTGGTAATCCCTCTTTTTGCCAATTCTGCGTTATGCGTGATGGTTCTCCAATTGCAAAACGCATTGGCTTGTATCCAGTTCACGCCCACAACAGGATAATGGTCATACATAGGACTGCCGAAGTATGAGCGCACGTATGGTTCATTGTATGAGTATGTAAAGTCTGCAATCCAGCAAAGCGTATCCGGATAAACGTTTACAACGTGTCTTTTGATGTATCCTGCACGACTTTTGAGCGATTGCGGACGACTTACAAACGATGCCATATAGACATCCGGCTTTTTTTCGTCTTCATCAACACTTCCGCCTTTTTTGGCTGCAGACTGGTAGTCAAATGTCCAATACTCGTAGTTGAGTTTGCGCGTGTCAATCTCTTTAGCGTGATAGAAACGCTCGTCAATCGGGGTATATAACTGTTCAAGTGCTTCTGTCATTTCAGGAGTCCATCTTTTGGGACGTGCACTCCAATTGATGGCAGATAAGCCGTCATCCTCTTCATTTTCAATCAGGAATGTTTCAGGCTCCACTTCTCCGAGAAGACGAAACTTTAAGGAATCGACGACCCAGTTCACGAATTGGCGATACTCGTTGTTGGTAATCTCGGTTTCATCCATATAGAATGCAGAGATACTCACGGCTTTTGGCGAGAAGAGCATTGCATAAGTGGGGTCTTCACCTCCGACTCCCATTGTGTAAGAACCGGCAGGAACATAAACCATCCCAAATGGAGTGGGAGCTTCAAATCGGTTACGGTCAGAAACTCCGGTCAATTCACCATAACCGGAATTCTTTTGACAACTCATCAACATTAACACAGAGGCTAAAACGATGCTTGCGTGCTGTTTCATAGTTTGCTTGTTCATTATTGAAGTGTTTTTATTATTTCTAAATTTATTTATCATTGTTTGTCGTTGTTTGCAAGTTTACTCAATACTTTACGTTTTTTTTGAAAAAAGGTTACATTTTTTTACAAATATCTCGAATTTTTATAACTTTGAGGAAGTCTGTCCACACTCAAATTGAAATTATAACGGGCAAAAATCTCAAAGCTACCGCCGATTTTGGATGCCTTTATCATCTGATTGGTTGCCAAATCATACGCCAATCCCACTTGAATTTGTCGGATGAAAAGCCCTCCCAGCAACGTAACCGCATCGCCGAAACGATAGGAAATCCCGCCCCAATACAGTTTTTGATAAACACCAAGCAACGATATATCCATTTGTGTGGTTGCAAAATCGGATTTGATGAGTGTTGACGGCACAAAATCAATGCTTGGGAATTGTTCCATGGTGAAATGATAGTTTCCGAAAAGGTTCAAACAGCGTTTGTCTTTGATTCCCAATTCGGAATGTGCAGCCGGTTGATTGACTTGTCCTAAGGAAATTCCGATTTCGTATTGGTCTAAAACTTGATAATAAACACCCGGAGAAACATCAAACAGAAAATGCGATGCGTCTTCTTTGCCTTTTATGGTAGGGTCTTCCGATGTTTCAGGTGCTTTCACATCCGAAACTTGCAAGCCCTTGCTGTTTATCCCACCTTGAATACCGACGATTATCGTGCCGTTGAATGCAGGAAACTGGTAGTTGTATGAGATTTGAATGCTTGTGTTGTTGAATTGTCCGAGTTTATCATTCACGACATTCAACCCGATACCGCTCTGAATGAAACGTAAAGGCGCATCAAACGAAAAGAGCGTGGTTTGAGGAGCACCCTCCATTCCATACCATTGCTGACGGTGTATAACGCTGGAAACAATACTGTTTGTGAGCCCTGCACTCGCAGGATTGGAGAATTGAGGATTGAACATATAATGCGAAACCTGAGGCACTTGCTGACAACACAAGTCGGACACTATCGCCGTTTGTGCAAGTGCAAATATCAGGATTAACAACCAATGTTTCAGAACGCTCATTTCGCAAGTCTTTTCATTAAATATAACTTGCAAAGATACAAAAAAAATGAAAATTGGAGCGCAAAAATCTAAAAGGAAAAATTACCGACAAAGATATTATACTGAAAAAAAAGTTAAATAAATTATCTATTATATTATAAATACGCATATTATATATATAATTTAGATACTGTATAAATTAAAAAAGATTACATATAGGTAACATTCACAAGGGACAAATTTGGAAAAAACAATAAAAAATCGTACCTTTGCAGTCGAAAATTATAACAATACTAAAAAAAATGACAGATTACAATTTGAAGTACAAAGTAGCCGATATTGGTTTGGCGGAATTTGGTCGCAAGGAAATTGCGATTGCCGAAAGAGAGATGCCGGGTTTGATGAGCCTTCGTGCGAAGTATGGTAAGGAAAAACCGCTGAAAGACGTTCGTGTTATGGGTTCTTTGCACATGACCGTTCAAACGGCGGTGTTGATTGAAACCTTAGTGGAATTGGGTGCTGACGTGCGTTGGTGCAGTTGCAATATCTTTTCTACGCAAGACCATGCTGCTGCTGCTATTGCTGCTGCGGGTGTTCCGGTGTTTGCATGGAAAGGCGAAACGCTGGAAGAGTACTGGTGGTGTACCAATCAGGCACTTGCATTTCCCGGACAAAAAGGTCCTCAACTCATCGTGGACGATGGAGGAGATGCAACCTTGTTTATTCACAAAGGCTACGCTGCGGAAAAAGATGCAAAGGTTCTTGATTATACGCCGGGCAGCAAGGAAGAGGGTGTGATTCTCGATAGTTTGAAGGCTATCTTGAAAGAAGATAACCAACGTTGGCATCGCACAGTTTCCGAATGGAAAGGCGTTTCGGAAGAAACCACCACAGGTGTTCATCGTTTGTATCAAATGTTGGAAAAAGGCGAATTGCTTGTTCCTTCTATCAACGTGAATGATTCCGTAACGAAGTCGAAGTTCGACAATTTGTACGGCTGTCGCGAGTCGCTCGCAGATGGTATCAAACGTGCTACAGACGTGATGATTGCAGGGAAAGTGGTTGTGGTTTTGGGTTATGGCGATGTGGGTAAAGGTTGTGCACGTTCGATGCGTAGCTATGGTGCTCGTGTAATTGTAACCGAAATAGACCCGATTTGCGCATTGCAAGCCGCAATGGAGGGTTTTGAAGTGGCTCCGATTGAAGATGCTTTGCATGAAGGAAATATCTACGTAACAACGACCGGAAACAAGGATGTGATCACGCTCGAACACATGAAAGGAATGAAAGACGACTCGATTGTGTGTAATATCGGACACTTCGACAATGAAATTCAAGTGGATCAACTTGAAAAACTCGCAGGTATTCAAAAAATCAATATCAAACCGCAAGTCGACAAGTTTGTTTTCCCCGACGGACACTGTATTTTCCTTTTAGCAGAAGGTCGTTTGGTGAATTTGGGATGTGCAACAGGACACCCGAGTTTTGTGATGAGTAATTCGTTTACCAACCAAACATTGGCACAATTGGATTTGTGGAAAAACAAAGACAGCTACAAAGTTGGCGTATATCGTTTGTCTAAAAAATTAGACGAAGAAGTGGCTCGCTTGCATTTGGATCGTATCGGTGTGAAACTGACGAAACTTTCCAAGGAACAAGCCGATTATATTGGTGTTCCGGTGGAAGGTCCGTATAAAGCGGAACATTATCGTTATTAAAAAATGTCGATATGAATTATCATTGTGGGGGCGGGTTTTTAACCTGCCCCCACGTGTTTTTATTCACACAGAAAAACACAATCCTCACAGGTAATATTTTCTCCGTTTAGTCTGCGTTTGATGAGGTTTTCCAGATATTCACGGAGCGGTTCAAGATGCACGTTGCGAACAACATCGTTTGCGAAAGCGTACATCAGCAAGGTTTTCGCCTGCTTCTCGGGAATGCCTCGCGCACGGAGATAGAACAGCGCATCTTCGTCCAATTGTCCGATGGTTGCGCCGTGAGAGCATTTCACATCATCGGCATAAATCTCTAAAAACGGCTCGGCTTGCGCATTTGCCTTGTCGCTGAGCAGAAGATTTTTATTGTTTTGTAAAGCCTCTGTTTTTTGTGCGTGCTTAGCAACAAAAACGTGTCCTTCAAAAAGTGCTTTTGCAGAATCGTCCAAAATGCCTTTAAATAACTGATTTGACCGCCCTTTCGGGAGATTGTGATTCAAATGAACACGATGAACATACTGTTGATTTTTATCCAAAATATACAATCCTTGAACATCTGTAAAGACGGATTCGCCTGTAAAATCAATGGTTTGCTCTTTGTTTAAGATTTTTCCGTTGAGCGTGTAGGTATGCGAAACCAAATGTGAATGTTCGTGTTGTTTTACAACGGAATCGTTGTTTAAGGTGCTGTGATTATTGATATTTTGGAGATTGTAGTAGTGTAGGGAACTGTGTTCGTGCAATTCGATAGAAACGTTTGTTTGAATCGTGTTTTTGACTTTATTCATTGATTCGTCGCAGTGAATGAGAGATAGCGAAGAGTTTTCTCCCACAACGATTTCAAAGGAATGGCTTACTTCCAACGGTTCGGTTGTATCAACGATATTGACCAATTGTAGCGGTTTTTCAACGATGGTATTGGGTGCAACTGTTAGGCGAAAATTGCCCGCAGGGGCGAAGCATTCTTCGCCCGTACAAGGCGTGATTTCCACGCCCTTCGGCGGCGGAAAATGTTGGATTGATTTATGATCAAAAACGCCGTTTTGTAGGACTAACAGGTAGGCATCAAGGTTTTTTATTTTGCAAGAAAATTTTGTCATAACATTACGATTTCAACCAGTCATATCCACGTTTTTCCAGTTCCAATGCCAGCGTTTTATCTCCGGTTTTCACAATTTTCCCATCGTACATAATATGCACAAAATCGGGAACAATATAGTCTAAAAGCCGCTGATAGTGCGTGATTACAACTGTTGCATTATCGGGACGTTTAAGTTTGTTCACGCCGTTTGCCACGATGCGAAGGGCATCAATGTCGAGTCCGGAGTCGGTTTCGTCCAAAATTGCCAATTTAGGTTCAAGCATTGCCATTTGGAAAATCTCGTTTTTCTTTTTTTCTCCTCCCGAAAAACCTTCATTCACGCTGCGACCTGCGAGTTTATCGGTGAGTTCGACAACCTTTTGTTTTTCCTCCATTAATGTTTGAAATTCAAAAATGGGCAAAGGGTCTAATCCCCTATATTTGCGTTGTTCGTTTACGGCGGTGCGCATAAAATTTGCAATGCTCACGCCCGGAATTTCCACAGGATATTGAAAGCCGATGAAAATACCTTCGGCAGCACGTTCTTCGATGGAAAGGTCGAACAGATTTTTGTTGTTAAAAGTAATTTCGCCTTGTGTTACGGTAAATTTTTCACGTCCGGCAATCACGGATGCCAGCGTGCTTTTCCCTGTTCCGTTGGGTCCCATAATGGCGTGAACTTCTCCTGCATTGACTTGTAAATTCAAGCCTTTCAGGATTTCTTTTTCGCCGATGTTAGCGTGGAGGTTTTTTATGGATAGCATATTCGTTTTTTTTAAGGTAGATGCAAAGATACGAAAAAAAAATGAAACATAGTTTCATTTTTTTGTTGATTTGCTTATTTGTTGATTTGGTTATTTGAAGGGTTAATACTCGCTTCACAATTGGTTAAGAGGTAAAAAGGTAACGATGGAAGTTCAAAGAGGTGTGCATAGCCTCAAAATAAAATTTAGCAAGATTTGCAAATCTCAAATCTCTATTTTTTTGTATATTTGTACTCTTCTAAACTCAAAGAAAATGGATATAAAAGAAATCAACCGACAAGAGTACATTTCACGCATCAACAAGGTAATGAATTATGTGGACAGACACTTAGACAGCACGCTGAACCTATCTGTTTTGGCGGGAGTTGCCAACTATTCGCCGTATCATTTTCATCGTATATTTACCGTTATGACAGGCGAAACACCCAATGCCTATATTCAACGCAAACGTGTTGAACGAGCAGCGATGTTTTTGCAAAACGATCCGAAAATATCGATCACACAAATTGCTTACGCTTGTGGATTTGGAAGCGTATCGCTGTTCAGTCGCTCGTTTCGTGCATACTTTGGCACAACTGCAAAAGAGTATCGTATGCGTGAAAAAGCCGTTTTTGCGAAGGACGGATTGCGATATAGCAAGAATGGACAACTGATTAGCAAGAATGTGAAACCCGAATTTGATTTTAATGCCGAACTTTGCAGTGTCAAACTTAAAAATATAATTATTATGGACACAAAAATTGAAATCAAAGAAATGCCTGAACTCCAAGTGGTGTATGTTCGCCACACAGGCCAGTACAACCTAATCGGAAAGGCGTACGAAAAACTCATGAAATGGGCAGGACCGAGAGGTTTGCTCAATGCGGAAACCAAAACTGTTACTATTTATCAAGACGATCCTGCGGTAACGGAAATCGAAAAAGTGCGTCAAGACGCTTGCATCACGGTAAACGGTGATGTGAAAGTGGAAGGCGAAGTCGGCAAAGCAACCATTCGTGGAGGAAAATATGCCGTTGGTCGTTTTCAAGTGGATTCAAAAGGTTTCGAAAAAGCGTGGAACACGATGAGTTTGTGGGTTACCGAAAGTGGTTATCAATTCTACGGAAGCCCGTATGAACTGTATTACAATTCGCTCGAAGACAACAAACACGAGCAGTTCGATGTGGAAATTTGCATTCCTGTGAAACCCCTCTGAGAAAACCTATATATCGGTTTTTTCAATGGTGTGTGCTGTTTTTAACGGCACACACCATTTCTTTACGCCAAGAAACAATCGCTTTGATGTCTAACAAAAAATAAATACTGCACATCATCGTTACAAAATACGCTCCACTCAAAGCATACAGAATAACACCCATCGTATCGGAACATAAAAAGATATACCAATTATCTAATTTTTTTTGAGCTCTTAAAAACATACCGAGCATAGAAGCGATCAATACAAACGCATCGAAATAGCCCAATGCTGCATAACTGTACTCTTCCGGAAAAATCACTTGAAGAAAATCCGGCTTGAAAAAAACCATCATCGATCCCCAAATCCCCACAAATGCAAGGGTTATTGCGATTATTGCAAGGCGTTGTCTGTTGGTTAATACCGTAATTTTTCTACTGTGTTCGGTATTGTCTTTGCCGGTTTTTTTCGTCCAATTGTAGAATCCTAATGCACAAAATCCGCATAAGATCAGTTGCAAAATCAAAGATGAATATAACCCTTTTTGATAGAAAAATACAGCCAGAAATAACATTCCGACAATACTCACCAAAAAATTCACGGATTTTGCTTGTGTGGCAAGCCATACGGCAAGCACACCGAGCACTGTTCCTGCGAGTTCCAACAAACAAACCTCGTAGCCCCAAAGTGTGAAGAGGATATGATTTATATCAAATATTTCCATCAAAAACAAACTCAAAAAAAGGCACAGCGTTTGACACTGTGCCTTTTTGAAATGCATTACTTACTTAACGTTTGCCAAAGTCAGTTTCAAAAATTCCCAGAATTTTTCAACGCTGGCGATGTTCACTTTTTCATCGGGCGAGTGCGGATAGCGAATGGTTGGACCGAACGAAATCATATCCCAATTCGGATAGGCTGCGCCTAAAATCCCACATTCCAAACCGGCGTGAACGGCTTTTATTTCGGGAGTTTTACCCCATTTTTCTTTGTATGCTTCCTGCATCGTTTTCAGAATTGGCGATTGCATATTGGGTTTCCATCCCGGATAAGCACCGGTGAGTTCGATTTTTGCACCTGCCAATTCGCAGATGGAGGTCATCATATCGCCTAAGCTTTCTTTTGCTGTATCCACGGAAGAGCGCAACAGACAAGCGATACGAACAACGCCGTTGTCGGATTTCACGATTGCCATATTGGTTGAAGTTTCCACCAATCCGGGCATATCATCGCTCATACGCATCACTCCATTGGGCAGACCACGAACGATGTTCACGAGTTTGTGCTGATCGTCCAACTTCATAACTTGTTCGGCTTTTCCTGCCTCAATCGAAAATTGGAAATCCGGTTCTGTTGCAGCAAATTCGGACTTGATGATTTTGTTGTATTTTTCAACAAATGCTTTGAAGTCTGCAACTTTTTCGTTCGGAACAACTACGGTAGCAAAGGCTTCGCGAGGGATTGCATTGCGCAAACTTCCTCCGTTGATAGATGCTAAACGTGCTCCGAAAGCCTGTGCTTTCTGCAAAAAGCGGAAGAAAATTTTGTTTGCGTTTCCACGTCCGAGAACGATGTCCATACCGGAGTGTCCGCCTTTCAGACCTTTGATAGAAAGGCTGAAAGCCTCTCCTGATGCGGATTCCATAGTGTAGTTCAGATAAATGTTCGCATCCAAACCACCTGCGCAACCCACGTAGAGTTCGCCTTCGTCTTCAGAGTCTGTGTTCAATAAAATATCGCCTTTCAAGACGCCCGGTTTCAGACCGTTTGCGCCATCCATACCGGTTTCTTCGGTCGCTGTGAAGAGTGCTTCGAGCGGTCCGTGAACGATATCCTTACTTTCCAAAATGGACATAATTGCAGCAGCACCGATTCCGTTGTCTGCGCCGAGTGTAGTGCCGGCGGCGGTAACCCATTCGCCATCGATATAAGCCGTGATAGGGTCGGTTTCAAAGTTGTGTTTACTATCGCTGTTTGCTTGAGGAACCATATCCAAGTGAGCTTGAAGAATGATGCCTTTGCGGTTTTCCATGCCGGAAGTAGCGGGTTTTGAAACGATGATGTTTCCTGCTTCGTCTTTGAGCGGTTTATAGCCCAAGTTTTGCAGCCAGTTCATCATCAGTTCTTGAATTTTTTCCTCGTGGTTCGATGGGTGAGGAACAGAGCAAAGCAATTGGAAGTTTTTCCAAATAGCCGTAGGTTTTAAGGTTTCGAGATTGGTGTTCATAAATTTTTTTTCTGCAAAGATACGAAAAAATTACGAATTAGAAATTAGAAATTAGGAAATAACAAAAAAACTTGCTTTTTTCTTTTTTTTTTCGTATCTTTGCAACCCTAAAAATAATTACGAATTACGAATTCAAATAACCAAATCAACGAATCAACAAATAAACACATAAAACTATGGCAGCAATTACCGCAGCAGATGTAAACAAACTCCGCCAAATGACCGGCGCAGGTATGATGGATTGCAAAAAAGCCCTCACGGAAAACGATGGCGATTTTGAAAAGGCAATCGACTTTCTTCGTAAACAAGGACAAAAATTAGCCGCAAAACGTGCGGATCGCAGTGCTAACGAAGGTATGGTACTGGCTCAAAGCACCACAGACGGCAAATATGCCTCTATCGTTCTCATTTCGAGCGAAACCGACTTCGTTGCAAAAAATGCAGAATTTCAAGCGTTTGTAAAAGAGGTTTCGGACTTGGCAACAACAAGCAAACCCAAATCTTTGGAAGAAGCAAAAGCAATGAAAATGGCAGACGGTCGTGCCGTTGAAGAACACGTTACTGACCTTGTTGGAAAAATCGGCGAAAAAATCGAATTTGCACAATTCGAATGTTTGGAAGATTCGAAAACAGTGGCATACAACCACCACGGAAACCGTTTGGCAACCATCGTTGCATTCAACGGAGAAATTCCACAAGAGGCCGCTAACGATGTAGCGATGCAAACCGCAGCAATGGCTCCGGTTGCTCTCGACCAATCCGCAGTAGCACAGGAAGACATTGACCGTGAGTTGGAAATCGCTCGTGATCAAGCACGTCAAGAAGGCAAAGCCGAAGATAAAATCGAAATGATCGCACAAGGTCGTTTGAACAAATTCTTCAAAGAATCTACTTTGGTAAATCAAGAGTTCATCAAAGACAACAAACAAACCGTTGCACAATACGTGAAATCAAAAGCCGGAGATACTGTGATTACAGGTTTCCGTCGTGTGATGCTCGGTGCGTAAAACGTGTCTTTCGACAATGTAAAAATATGGGGCTTTTTGTCCCATATTTTTTTTTTGTTATTTGGATGGTTTTTATTGGGGAATGCCAGAGTTCATTTTTAACAATTTTTAACATTTCTGTTCGGATATTTTTTCGTAACTTTGCAAAAAAATAAATGACAAATAGCATAACCAACACAACAAAGCACAATGGCACAAGAAACATCGATTAAAATTTTTGAAAGTCGGCAAGTTCGCACCGCATGGAACGAAGAAAACGAGGAATGGTATTTTTCCATTGTTGATGTAATTGAGGTATTAACAGAAAGTATAGATCCACCCGCATATTGGCGTAAATTAAAACAGCGCCTCAAAGCGGAAGGAAATGAAACCGTGACGAATTGTCACGGTTTGAAAATGGTCGCAACAGACGGGAAAATGCGCCTCACAGACGTTGCAAACACGGAGCAACTTTTCCGCCTAATTCAATCTATTCCCTCTCCAAAAGCAGAACCATTTAAGCAATGGTTGGCAAAAGTTGGTTACGAACGCTTGAAGGAAACTGTAGATCCTGCACAGAGCATCGACCGTGCACGAGAGAATTGGCAAAAACAAGGACGTAGCGAGAAGTGGATACAACAACGAATGACGGGACAAGAAACACGCAACAAACTAACCGATTATTGGAAAGAGTCCGGAGTGGATGAGAACAAAGAATTTGCAGCACTGACAAATATCATTCATCAGGAATGGGCGGGTTTGACGGTAAAGGCGCATAAAGATTTGAAAGGACTAAAAAGTCAGAACCTGCGAGACCACATGAGCGAGGCGGAATTGATCTTTACTGCACTAGCGGAACTTTCCACACGGCAAATCGCCGAAAGTGAGCATGCAAAAGGGTTTAATGAGAATGCAAAAGCGAGCGTTAGAGGCGGGAATGTCGCAAGAAATGCACGCAAGGAATTGGAAACGAAAACAGGGAAATCAGTTATCACAGGAGAGAATTTTTTGCCTCCTGCGAAACCGAAGAAAGCGATAGATAATAAAAAATAAAACCCTAACCGATGCAAAAGCTCTCTCAAAAAGACGTTCAAGATATCATCTCTGCGCAATTCCCATTTGAGCCGACAGTCGACCAAATGCGCGTTACGGAGTGTTTAAGCGAGTTTCTGATTCGCTTTCGGGAACCGTCTTTTTTTGTGATGAAAGGATATGCAGGAACAGGAAAAACAACGATGGTCGGGGCTTTCGTAAGAGCCTTGCCGAGTTTCAATCTGCGCGCAGTATTACTTGCTCCAACAGGGCGTGCAGCAAAGGTTTTGGCGGGTTATTCGGGACAACAAGCATTCACCATACACAAAAAAATCTATCGCACATCAACCGACGAATTCGGCGAACACAAAACCATTCTGCAAAAAAATATACATCGCAACACGATCTTTATTGTGGACGAGGCATCCATGATTCCCGATCTCAACCTCTCTTCGGAAAGCAGTATGTTTGCTGTGCGTAGCCTGTTGGAAGACCTCGTGGATTACGTGCATAGCGGTGTGAATTGCAAATTGGTTCTGGTGGGCGATACCGCTCAACTTCCGCCTGTTGGATTGGATATAAGTCCGGCGTTGGATTTGGAATTTCTGCAAGCCACGTTTAACTGCGAAGTCTTTTCGGAGGAAATGCGCGAAGTTGTTCGCCAATCGCAAGATTCAGGGGTTCTGTACAATGCAACGGCTCTGCGTCTGAAACTCGCTACAGATGATTTTTCTTTGCCTTTGTTTGATGTCGACGGCTATTCCGATGTTAAACGAATCAATGGAGCAGAACTCGAAGAAGCCTTGAATGATGCGTATTCCAAGCATTCGGAAGATGAGGTTGTGCTGATTACACGTTCCAACAAACGTGCCAATATCTTCAATCACGAAACCCGCAACAGGATTCTGTTTCGAGAGGAATCGCTGTCGGGAGGGGATCTGATGATGATTTTGAAAAACAATTATTTTTGGTTACCAAAGACTTCGGATATTGGTTTTATTGCCAATGGAGATATGTTGGAAATTCAGCGCATACGTGGGTTTGAGGAGATGTATGGATTTCAGTTCGCCAATGTGAGTTTGCGTTTGATGGACTATCCCGATGAACCGAATTTGGATGTAAAATTGCTTTTAGATACGATCAATGCCGAATCTCCTGCTCTCTCCTACGCAGATTCTATGCGGCTTTGGAATGAAGTGTGCAAGGATTACGAACATATTCCAAACAAGCGCAAACGTTTCGCCGAAGTTAAGCAAAATCCTTATCTCAACGCTTTGCAAGTTAAATTTGCATACGCACTTACCGCACACAAAACGCAGGGCGGACAATGGAAAACCGTGTTTATTGACCATGGGCATTTTTCTGAAAACAAGTTAAATGCGGAATTTCTGCGATGGCTATACACCGCTCTCACACGCGCAACCGAAACGGTGTATTTAGTGAATTTCTCTGATGATTTTTTTGTTGAGTGATTTTATATCTCATTTTTTAGATACAAAATCGGCAAAACTTTTTTGAGGCGTGCCTCGCTCATCACACATACGTCATGTCGAATGAAGCACGTAGTGCGGAATTGAGACATCCCCTTGCTATCTAAAATATATTTTCCTTGAAAAATTTGGAAAATTCAAAAATATTTTGTAACTTCGTAGTCGGATCCGGTGTAATAAAAGATCGTTATCATGAAAAACGTTATTACAAAATTCTTTTGCCCTTGTGGTTCCCCTGCAATAATTTTGTTGTTTGCGATACTTTTTTGTACTTTGTTTTTCTCGTGCAAGCCCACTCCCAAAGAGTTAACTATTTTTTATGATATGCCCCTCGAAGAGGTGCAAAAAATCGCAAATGAAGAAGATAAAGTGTTTTGTGTGGTGTTGACTGAACCCGAATGTCCATCTTGTGCAGGAATGGTTCAGAGTTTAGGCGAACGCTATGGACATTTGGAATCTAAAGTGGTGTTTAATGTTGTGGATGTTTCCTTGCTCGAAAATCAGTGGTATTCGCATTGGCTTTGCACAGGAGCGTTTCCTACAACCTGCGTGTTTTCTTCTGAAGGAAAATTGCAAGCCGTTATTCAGGGCGCAGCTCCTGTCTGTCAACAATGCGTTGCATCGACTATTGCAGGCGATTTCAAATGCACGTCGTCTTTTGAAAATTTGCGATTTCCTGCAAGAGGCGAGCATCGTATCTTAATGCTTAATACCTTGCTTTTTTGCAAGCAAAATTTGGTGCGAGGGATTGATATCAGTGCTGAAATTGAACCTTTCTTAAAACAAAACGTTTATCCCTATTCCCTTTTCTTGAAATGTTTCAACGAAGAGAAACAGGGACGGCACGAAGATGCTGTGTATTGGGCGAAACGGATGATTGAAAATGAAAATTCATATTACAACCACATATATGATGATTTACATCAAGAGGTTAAAGCCATCATCAATCCGAATTATTTGGCGGATGCCTCTGTGCTTTCTGTGGTGGAAGAATTGAAGTTGGAGAATTGCAAACTGAAAGAAGCCAAACCGTTCAGTCTTATGCTTACAAACAGTGGAAAATCGCCAATCTCTATTCGAGATGTTGTGGTGAGTTGTTCGTGTTTGAAACTGTTGAGCGAGAAACAATACACTCTGCAACCCAACCAATCAACAAAGGTAAATTTAGTATTTACTCCCGATGTTCGAGGGGATGTTTTCCGAGAAGTTACATTTTTTTCGGATGCAAAAAATCATAGACAAACCGTGAGAATATTTGCGGTGGCAAGATAGTGAACAAATAAAATTTATATATTTACTAACAAAAAATAAAAAAAACATGAAAAAGATTAAAAATGTAGGTGTGGTAATGATGACTACCGTTCTAATGATGGTGTCATCAAGTTTTAGCGGTCCTTGTCCGGTAGATCCACGTGATCACAGCGTTTTAATACCTGTTTTTGGTTGCTGTGATCTTTTTTATTCCTGCAGTAATGGGGTTCCTATTCTTTTGTGTTGTCCCCCTGGCTTATGGTTCAACGAGAACCTAGACGTTTGCGATTGGCCAGAAAGTACTGATTGCGCAGGATACTCTTGTGGATGTGGTTCCGGATCCGGTAGTGATATATCTTGCTCCTCGTGTTGCGACCCATATTGTACAGATTGTATGGTAGAAGCAACGATTGTTCGATGTATGTCAAAAGCAACGTGTTATAATGATCGATTTACTGTAAAAACATGTCCTCGCCCTCGTTATTAGACATACGCAAAATTCTATAGATCAAAAATTACTTAAAAATGAAAAAAATCTTTTTCACCGCAGGGATTTTCTGTGTTTTATGGGGATGCAGTACCCAAAATTATACATCGTTGGTTTTAACTCCCAAGCAGACGACCGTTACACAATTCAATGATACCACATTCAACTCAAGAGGTTATATTGCCACTATTCGTGATGGATTTGTGATAACAGATGATTATAATAAATTTATCGCCACAGTGGATCAAAACGGCAATAATTTGAATGTTATCGGCAAATTCGGACAAGGTCCGGATGAGTACCCCTATGCACCAAGAACGTTTATACAAGTTGAAAATGATTTATACATATACATCGAAAAAAAATTGTATAAATACGATTTGCAAAAGAAAACGAGAACAAATATTGACATTCGTTCTTTTTCAAAAAATATCATGAATAATTTTGCTTATCAAAGGGGGAACTGCTTGATTTTCCCATTGCGCGAACACGAATACAACTTTGTATCATACAACCTGTTGGATGGAAAAATAGAATATTTTCATAAAAATTCGGTGCTAAAAGATCTGTTTCAAGGCTATACGTATGATGCACTGTTAGACAATGATGTGTTTGCTGTTGTTGAATATGACAATCAAAATCAGCAAGGTTTTTTACACACATTTTCTTTGCGAGATCAAGAAATGCACAAAAAAACGGAAATTCCATTGAATGATGGGCTGTTGAATATTTTGGCAATGGCACCGGAAGCTCCTGCGTTTGATGGAATATACGCATGGAAAAATCGGATATTTATTGCATATAATACAACGGGACTTGTAACAACAAAAGTGAACTCTTCAGGTTCAATTGAAGATTGGGTTTATTTGGATTATCCGGAAGAAGGCGTGAATGATCGAATTGTGTTATTTAATTTTTGTGTAACTGATAAAAATTTGGTTTTTGTGAATCAAGGAGCTTTGAGATTTTATGAAAACCCTTTTTAAGGGGAAGTACAATCTTGAAGAAATGTTTTTTTATCTTTTATAAAACAAGGGGCATTCGGCAGTTGAATCTACCTTTCAATAAAATTCGTAATTCGTAATTCGTAATTCGTAATTTTTTCGTATCTTTGCACTTTTGTTTTTAAATTTTTTGTTATGAGTACAAAATACATCTTCGTAACCGGTGGTGTGGCATCATCGTTAGGAAAAGGCATTATTTCAGCGTCTTTGGCACGCTTGTTGCTTTCGCGCGGATATTCCGTGACGATTCAAAAACTTGATCCCTACATCAATATCGATCCGGGAACCTTGAATCCGTATGAACACGGAGAGTGTTATGTTACCGAAGATGGTGCCGAAACCGATTTGGACTTGGGACACTACGAACGTTTCACGAATGTTCCTACTTCTTGTGCAAATAGCGTAACAACCGGACGTATCTATCTGTCAGTCATCGAGAAAGAGCGAAGAGGAGAATATCTGGGAGAAACCGTACAAGTCATTCCGCATATTACCGATGAAATCAAGAATCGCATTTTGCTTTTGGGTAAGACGAAGAAATACGATTTTGTTATTACGGAAATCGGTGGTACTGTGGGAGATATAGAGGGCTTGCCCTATATCGAAGCTGTTCGACAACTGCGCTTGGAATTGGGGAAAAACGCATTGAATGTGCATTTGGCATATATTCCCTATCTCTCTGCAGCAGGCGAATTGAAAACCAAACCCGCGCAACATTCCGTGAAATTACTGCTGGAACAAGGTGTTCAGCCCGATATTTTGGTATGCCGAACAGAACATAAACTAACCGATAGCAATCGCAGTAAAATCGCCTTATTTTGCAATGTTGATAAATCGTGTGTGATTGAAAGCATTGATGCACGCTCCATTTACGAAGTTCCGCTGTTGATGAAAGAGGAAGGTTTGGATGTTCAAGTGCTGAAAAAATTTGGTATGCACTCCAAAAATGATGCGGATTTGAAGGATTGGTCGGCGTTTCTGAAGAAATTGCTCTGTCCTAAAAACGAAGTTACGATCGGTTTGGTCGGAAAATACGTGGAGTTGAAAGATGCCTACAAATCTATCTTGGAAGCCTTTATTCACGCAGGAGCGGCATTGAATTGCAAAGTGAATTTGAAATGGATTCACAGTGCGGAGTTGAATGATAAAAACGCAAAATCATATCTGTCGGGATTGTCCGCAGTGCTTGTTGCTCCGGGCTTTGGACAACGTGGTATAGACGGAAAAATCGCTGCTATCAAATATGTTCGTGAGAACAATATCCCGTTTTTAGGTATCTGTTTGGGAATGCAATGTGCCGTGGTGGAATTTGCACGTAATGTTTTGAAGATGAAAAATGCGCACTCTCTTGAAATGGATCCGCAAACCGCTTATCCCGTAATCAATCTGATGGAAGAACAGAAAACCATCAGCGGACTTGGCGGAACGATGCGTTTAGGCTCGTTTGACTGTTCGCTGAAAGAAGATTCCGTTGCGAAAAAAATCTACAAGAAAGCGAAAATTTCCGAACGTCATCGTCATCGTTATGAGTTTAACAATGAGTATTTGAAAGCCTTTGAAAAGGAGGGAATGCTGACATCCGGAATCAATTCAAGTAAGTTGGTGGAGATTGTGGAAATTCCGAAACACAAGTTTTTTGTTGGCGTGCAATTTCATCCCGAATACAAGAGTACGGTTGAAAATCCACATCCGCTATTCATCGCTTTTGTTAAGGCTGCAATGCAAAACTAACCGCTTGAACGGCTACAATACCGGCAGTTTCCGTGCGCAAGCGTGTTGAGCCTAAACTCACGGGAATAAAATTTTGTTCAACAGCGAGTGCAACTTCATTTGGAGAAAAATCTCCTTCCGGACCGATTAAAATCAGAATGGAAGAATCTTCTGAAATACCTTTGGATAAAGCATTTTTTAGTGTTCGTTTTTCAAATTCATTTCCACAATAACAGATGAATTTACGATCGGCATTGCACGTTTTCAAAAAGTCGGGAAATTTTTTCATTTCGTGAATTGCCGGCAAATTCGGGACTTGACATTGTTTCATTGCCGCCATAATCACACGTTCGCAACGTTCGGTTTTTACTACTGTTCGTTCGGAATGCGCTGTGAGAATGGGTGTGATTTCATCAATTCCGATTTCCGTTGCTTTTTCCAAAAACCATTCAAAACGATCGATGTTTTTTGTTGGCGCACAAGCCACGTGCAAATGATACGAACGTTTCAAAACCGGCATTTCCCTAAGGATTTCAGCCTCGCAACTTTTGGGATTCACAACAGTCAGTTCTGCCTCGCAGAGTGTTCCACGACCGTCGGAAACCAAGATTTGATTGCCTTCGGAAAGGCGCAAAACCTTTGCGCAATGGGTGCTTTCGGATTCATTGAGAATCGCACGATTATTTTCTATGGTAGCTAAAAATAAATGCATAATTTGATATTCAACGACTACAAAAATACACAAAATTTTTGAACGGTGCAAAAAAAATCGTATCTTTGCAAAAATATAAAATAAATATGCTTTCAATTTCGCCTCTTTTCGGATCCACTTTGTCGGACTTACAAATCTTCTGTAAGGCGCACGGATTGCCGAGTTTCAACGCCAAGCAAATATGCGAATGGCTCTATAAAAAACAAATTTCAACTGTGGATGAGATGAGCAACCTTTCGCTGAAAACGCGCGAATTGTTGAAACAACACTACGATATGGGTATTTCAGATCCGATCAATGTGCAGATTTCATCGGACGGAACAAAAAAATATCTGTTCAAGACCTCACAAGACGGTGCGATAGAGGCGGTTTATATGCCGAGTTCGGAACGACACACGCTTTGCATTTCATCGCAAATGGGTTGTAAAATGGGTTGCGAATTTTGCGTAACAGGCAAGCAAGGGTTTCAGCATCATCTCACTACGGGAGAGATTTTGAATCAACTGCGTTCTATTCCCGAAAGTGAACGGATAACAAACATCGTGTATATGGGAATGGGAGAGCCTTTCGACAATATAGATGCTGTTTTGAAGAGTTTGGAAATCCTCACCTCGGATTGGGGATATGCTTGGAGTCCGCGCCGAATCAACGTTTCAACGGTTGGGTTGATCCCGGAAATGGAACGCTTTATCCATGAATCGGAGTGTCATTTGGCGATTAGTCTGCACTCGCCGTTCGATTATGAACGTCAAAAGATGATGCCTGTTCAGAACAAATATCCGATAACAAGTGTGATAAAAACGCTGAAAAAACACGATTGGTCAGGGCAACGGCGATTGTCGTTTGAATATATTCTGTTTGCAGGAATCAACGACAGCCACAAGCATTTGGACGAATTGACCAAATTGTTGAAAGGACTTTTTTGCAGGGTAAATCTGATTAAATTTCACAGTCATCCGAAGTCTGATTTTCAGCCGTCGAGCGAGGAGCGTATGGTCGAATTTCGGGATTATTTGAGTAATCACGGAATCATCTGCACCATCCGTCAATCACGAGGTGAGGACATTATGGCAGCGTGTGGAATGCTTTCTACGACGGAAAAATTAAATCAATAAAGCGCAACGCCTACCACCGTCCACCGGCACCACCGCCCCCAAAGGAGCCTCCTCCAAATCCTCCAAAACTTCCTCCACCTCCGAAAGAGCCTCCACTCCGACTACCTCCGCTACTGCCAAGCATACTGCCCAACAGGAACGCAGTCGTAGGACTCATCCCTTTGCGATGTCCGTTTTTTCCGTTGAAATCGTCGCCACCGCCGTGCTTACTCACAAAGACGATTATAACGATGAAAAAAATCACGAAAAACAGTGGTATCAACAATGTGACGGGAGAATCACTATTGTGTCCATAACTTTCGCTTGAAAACTCTCCCTTTGCAATGGGTTCGATAACGTTCAACGCATCGACAATCGCCGTGTAGTAATCGTTTCTGCGCAGGTTAGGAATCATCTCGTTTTCGATAATGCTTTTGCACGTTGCATCGGGAAGAACTGCCTCCAAACCGTAGCCTGTCGCAATAAAAACCTCGCCCGCAGTTTCGTTCTTAACCTTGACTAAAATAACAACGCCGTTGTCGAACTCACTTTGTCCAACACCCCATTTTTCGCCCACTTGATAGGCAAAATCGGAGGCGGGAAGTCCGTGCAAATCATCAACAATCAGTACTGCAATTTGGTTGGAAGTGCTTTGACTAAAATGTGTCAAATTTTCCTCTATGCTTTGATTTTGTTGAGGTGTTAAAATCCTCGAAAAATCGTTCATCAAACGTGGAGGAGTGGGACGTTCGGGAATTTGAGCGTGCGAATGTGTCGCAACAAGCAAAAGTATCGGAAATATAATTTTTATCCATTTGTTCATATCAAATTCCTCCTTTTAATTATCTCCGAACGACACCTCGTCGCTAAGTTCGTTTACATCGCCTTCGCAATACGGAAAATGTTCTTTCAATTGTTCGCCCACCTTAACAACGGCGCGTGCGATGCCTTCCGCATAGTTAGCACGTTGAAAATGCTCGATCATCAGATTTCGCGCATCTTCCCAAAAATGTTCGGGAACGGTTGCGTTGATATTTTTGTCGCCAACAATTGCAATTTTTCGCGACTCGATGGCTACATAAATCAAAACTCCATTGCGAGCGGCAGTTTTGTGCATTTTCAAAACACTGAACGTTCGTGTGGCACAGTCTAAAACATCGCCTTTGCAACGTTTATCCACGTGCACACGAATCTCGCCCGATGTGTTCTTTTCAGCACTGCGAATGGCATTCACGATCAACGTGCGTTCCTCTTCCGAAAAATATCTTGATGCACTCATTACTTACCAAAATCAAAATCCACGCTGGGAGCTTGTTCCGCTCCTTCCGATGCTTCAAAATAACCTTTTTTCTCGAAACCAAACATTGATGCAACGAGGTTTCTTGGGAAACGGCGAATCATTGCATTGTACGTTCTTACAATCTCGTTGAATTTGTTGCGTTCCACCGTTATGCGATTTTCTGTACCTTCCAACTGCGCTTGCAAATCACGAAAATTTTGGTTTGCTTTCAAGTCGGGATAGCGTTCGATAACGACCATCAAACGGCTCAAAGCGGAACTTAATCCGTCCTGTGCTTTTTGGAAAGCCGCCATATTCCCCTCATTCAAGTTGGTCGGGTCGATTTTCACGGAAGTTGCATTTGCACGTGCTTCAATAACGGCTTCAAGCGTTCCTTTTTCAAAGTCGGCAGCACCTTGAACAGTTTTTACCAAGTTGGGAATCAGATCTGCACGACGTTGATATACGTTTTCTACTTGTGCCCATGCAGCAGTAGCGTTTTCTTCAGCAGTAACCATTTTGTTATAGGCACGTGAAAAACCTATTCCAATAACAAGGATAACGCCGATGATAATTAGGATTGTGATGATTTTTTTTGACATTGTTTGATATGTTTTATATATTTTTTGCAAAGATACGAAAAAAAATGAAACGACGATTTTTTTTGATGCGATGAATAAACCTTGCTAAAATAGATATTTTTCGATGTAAATGTTAATTAATTTTAACAATTTTTTTGCAATTTTTTGGTATTTTTGTTAAATTTTGCACGGTTTTAACAATTTTTAACAAAATTTTCTTGCAAACTAATAAAGTTATTTGTAACTTTGCAAAAAACTATACCAATGACTATGCTAAAAGACCCCAATCACGAGTTGCAATTGGCAAACAATTTTGTAACATTTTCGTCAAAAAATGTTTTTCTTACCGGTCGTGCAGGAACAGGAAAAACAACGTTTTTACACCATCTTCAGGAACGATCGCCCAAACGTATGGTCGTTGTTGCTCCAACAGGTGTTGCTGCAATCAATGCGGGAGGCGTAACGATTCATTCGTTCTTCCAGTTACCCATAGCGCCGTTCTTGCCTTCGCATCCGCCCGAAGGATTCAATAAAATGTTCCGAAAAGAAAAGATACAAATCATCAAAAGTCTAAATTTATTGGTCATTGATGAAATCAGTATGGTGCGTGCCGATGTGTTGGATGCCGTGGATGCCGTATTAAGACGTTTCAGAAGAAGTCAGAAACCCTTTGGAGGCGTACAGTTACTGATGATTGGAGATCTGCAACAACTTCCTCCGGTGGTGAAAGATGAAGAATGGAATATACTGAAAAGTACATATAACACGCCTTATTTCTTTGGTAGTTTGGCATTGCAAAAGACAGATTACGTAACCATAGAATTGAAACATATCTATCGTCAAAGTGATCCGCTTTTTATTGATATTTTGAATCGTGTTCGCAATAACAATCTGAATCAGGAATCGCTACAAATCCTTAATTCGCGCTATGTTCCGAACTTTCAAGAAACAGCGGAAGAAAACATTATTCAACTGACTACGCATCGTTATCAAGCGCAAGAAATCAATCGGCAAAAGTTAGAGGCTATTCAAGAGGAAGAATTTACGTTTGAAGCACAGATTTATGATGATTTTCCCGAATGGAATTATCCGGTTGAAAAATCGCTAAAACTCAAGCGTGGAGCGCAAGTGATGTTTGCAAAAACCACGTCCGAAATGGCGAAACAATACTACAACGGAAAAATCGGAGAGATTGTGGATATTTCCGAAGATAAAATTATTGTGAAATGTCCGGGAGATGATTTTGAAATCACGGTTCCACGTGTGAAATGGGAAACTATTCGCTACGAAATCGACGAAGAAAGCAAAGCCATTTGCGAACACGTGATCGGCACATTTGTTCAGTATCCTTTGCGATTGGCGTGGGCGATGACCATTCATAAAAGTCAGGGTTTGACTTTCGATAAAGTTGCGATTGATGCACGTGCAGCCTTTGCACACGGACAAGTGTATGTTGCGCTAAGCCGATGTAAAACGTTGGAAGGCTTAACTCTGACTTCCAAAATTGATGGATCTTGTCTGTATAATGACTTGCAAATTCGTCAATATACAGACGAAATTGAGCGCAATCAACCCGATGAAAATCGCCTGAAACAAGCGAAGTTGGAGTATCAGCGTGAACTTTTACTTGAACTCTACGACTTCACGCCTTTGATGCGAATCTCCAAACGGATATTGAAATTCTGCAATGAAAATGCAAACGGTTTTTTGGGAAATCTCAAAGCGATGATGCTTGAAATCCTCAATTGCGTAGAGAAAGAATTGCATCCCACAGCACAAAAATTTCATACACATCTGCTCTACTATTGCACGCAAACACAGGAATTGGAAGAAAATACAGACTTTCAAACGAAAATAAAATCATCGCAAACGTATTTTCCGGAGATATTGGATTATCTGCGCAAAGAATATCTGGAGAAAATTAATTTTGTATCTGATAACAAAGTAACGACTTTGCTTTTCAAGGAATTGATGAAAATGATCACCGTTGAAATTCACTACAAATTGAAATGTTTTCAAGCGTGTAGAGATGGTTTTTATCTTTCGTCTTATGTGGATGAACAGATGAAGGCAACGCTTGTTGATCCGAAACCTGTGAACCTATCGAAACCCCCGAAAGCAGAGGCGTTAGATGAAGTTGACAATCCCGAACTTTTCGAGAATTTACGTCAATGGCGGAAGATGAAATCCGAAGAACTCAATGTTCATCCGTATCAAGTTTTACACAACAAAACCCTTGTTTCTATTGCAAACGAAAAACCACAAACCCTTGAAGAACTTACGAAAATCAAGGGTTTGGGAAAGACCAAAATCAAAATGTTTGGCGAAGATATTTTGTTGTTGGTTGATGAGAATTAGTGGATATTGGATTATCTTTGTTCCAACGTCAAGGTTTGTGAAGGCTGATCGCACACTTCCGTAGGTCCGAAGTATTGGATAGGCCCGGGGTAGATGTAGCAAGTTTCGCGTGCCCAGCGTTCTCGTTGTTCGGAGAAAGCCTTGAATGGCGCACCATCCAGCCTTACCAATGCTTTTTGTATCACCGGTTTCATCGCACCGTGACGCTTTTCCATATTCATCATCATCGTTACGGGAATACCGCCTGCAATCCAGCTTTCAGCAGGTTCAACCGTATTTCTTACCGATGACATATAACCGGTTTTTCCTTCGGCAATCAGCAAAGATGCTGTATAGCCAAGCGTGTAGCAATAGTCTGCATCGTAGTTTGAAGGTGCTGCACAACGTCCTTCGTAGCCGAAGAAGTGTGTATGTGTGCCGAATTTTCCTACGTATTCGCCGGTTTTCTTCCATTCTGCAAGTTTCGCACCCACCATCTCCGCAAGAAGTTTTTCGGTTTCAATCAGCGACACTTGAACGTTTCCGTGTGGATCTCTATCCAAAGTCAACTGTCGAGCAACACCTTCCGGCAAAGATTCGTAAACCTTCGCATTTTCGGGAGATAGATTGGAGATCATATAGGCGCGTTGCTCTTTCGGATCAATCTCAGCGAATGCATCGGCGTTATCTGCGAGGAAATCGTTGAGTTCGTTCATCAACATACGCATTTCGGGGATAAACTCAATCAGACCTTCCGGAATCAAAACCGTTCCGAAATTATTTCCTTCTTTCGCACGATGAGCAACGGATTTAGCAATGTGAGTAACGATTTCGTCGAGCGATTGTTTCTTCGCTTCCACTTCTTCCGAAATGAGGCAGATATTGGGTTGCGTTTGCAAAGCACATTCGAGTGCGATATGCGATGCCGAACGTCCCATCAGCTTGATGAAATGCCAATACTTCCGTGATGAATTGCAGTCGCGTTGCAGGTTTCCGATCATCTCGGAATATACTTTGCAAGCGGTGTCGAAACCAAATGAAGTTTCAATCATTTCGTTTTTCAAGTCGCCATCAATGGTCTTCGGGCAACCAATCACTTGCACTCCTGCGTTTTTTGCAGCATAGTATTCTGCCAAAACGCAAGCGTTGGTGTTGGAATCATCTCCACCAATAATGACCAAGGCTTTAATGTTTAGTTTTTTAAGAATTTCCAAACCTTTTTCATATTGTTCGGTTTCTTCGAGTTTCGTACGTCCCGAACCGATGATGTCGAAACCGCCTGTATTGCGGTATTCATCAATAATATCAGCAGTCAGTTCAACGTATTTATGATCAACCAAACCTCCCGGTCCCATAAGGAAACCGTAGAGTTTGCTGTCTTTGTGAATGGCTTTGAGTCCGTCGAAAAGTCCGGAGATCACGTTATGTCCTCCCGGAGCTTGTCCTCCCGACAGAATAACACCTGTGTTGATTGCTTGAAATGCTCTATTCTCGGATGTTTCCTCAAATTTCAACAGAGGCATACCATACGTATTTGGAAAGAGTTTTTGGATTTCTTCTTGATCTGCAACAGATTTTGTTTTCTCGCCTTCCGCAATTTTCACACGGTTTTTCAAGACATTCGGAAGTTTGGGTTGATACGCGGAACGCGCGATTTGAAGTGCACTTTTTTTCATTTGATTAGCTATACAAAATTTATGATGTTTCTAAAATTATTCTTCGCAAAAAATATACAAACGCAACACATTTTCGCCTTTGTCAAAATCAATTTCGTTTTGTTGAAGATATTCGGTAATTTGTTCTTTTTTCTTTGGGTAGGATTTAAGAAATCCGGATTTATCTGCGATGCGGGATTTTCCTTTCAAACGAATGTAATAGGTGTAATCTCTTTTGAATGTTACGTCACTTGAAATCGACAGCGATGAAACCGATGCCTCTTGCGAAACGTTTGTGAAACTTGTTGCAGATGCGCTTACCGGTGTTTTTCCGTAACCTCCATCTTTACGTTCTGCAGTCTTCCGAAGGCTACGTTTCAGTAGTAGTTCAGAGGAAGCGTCGGGATTATATGCGATGACTTCCGCAAAACCTTTAGACGTGTAGCGAAAGGTGTGCTCCTCAAAAACGATGGTTTCAACATCACTAACCAGAACCATCGTGTCCTTGTTGGAGATGAACATCATTTCATCGGTATACATATCGTAATTCATTTTGGCTCTTGATGTTGTGCCTTTCGACAGATAGACATCCGCCGTCAAAAAATCAGGAAACAAAAGGCGACTTGTTGCAAGCGCATTGGTCAAATCCTCTCCGACAGTAGCGTTTACAGTGATTTTATTTTGTGCAAAACCGAAAGATGAAAGCACAAGCAACAATGCGAATGGAATGCAGATCTTTTTCATAATTTTAAAGATTAAATATTTTGCAAAGATACGAAAAGTTTGAAAATATTACGGTTTTTTTATGAATGAATTATTGATTTTTTGGAATATCTATTATAAATTCGTATCTTTGCAAAATAGAAATAAAACAAATATGCTAACAGTTAAAAAAATAAAAACTATTGCTTTGCAAGGTGAAGGACAGCATGCAGATTTCAAGCGTAGTGTTCCGTCAAAAGTTAGGGAATTGGCAAATGAAATTTGTGCATTGAGGTAAAATCTTTTTTTGCGCATATTCAGCAGCAGAAGAGTTGTGGAAAGTCTGCTTTCTGTATGCAACGAACCAAACTGCAACCTTTGTTTTTTCAATTGTGGAACAGGGTTTTGGTTGAGCGTTTTTACCATCACTACGGGGAACGTGTAAAACGCTGGAAAACCAACTGCAAATAGAGAATTTTAGCGGGATTCGGAACGTGTGTGTTGAGCAAGATTTCTTTGCAAATTTGTTTGTTTACAATTTACAAAGCATCATTGAAAAGCCTTGTCAGTCCGAAGTTTCAGAAACTTGTAAAAGCAGAAAACACAACTATCAGATAAATAAAAAATCAAGTTGGGTAGTTCTCAAAAACAGAACTTACCGTAGAGAACGAAAAAGATCATATAAAAACAGAAATCCAACAACGATAACTAATTACAAACAAACTATTTACACCTTAACTGAATGACATTGGGTGTAGCCTCGGGCGGTGTAGTTCACCAACCCCGCAGAATATGTGCAGATATACGCCGTTTGTTGGTTGATATGTTCTTGTTCTGTTTTCACGGGTTTTGCAAAGATACACAAAATTTTTCAACGGTGCAAGCCCTTGGGTGATTTTTTGGGTTTGATGTGCCGTTGTTCGAGGTATGTTTCGTCAATCGTCCAACGGATTGTGGCAAACGATAGCGACAACGCACCTTGTAGGGGTTTGGCATGCCCAACCCCTACGGAACCGGGACATTCAATGTAGGGGCGAGGCATGCCTCGCCCCTACACCATAACGATGAAAAACGACACGCAGGGTACAACAATGACAAATTGGGAACAATGCCGTAGGCATTATCGTTCGGTAGAAACAAGCGGTTCTCTCTCTTTCGCACGCATGCCGTTAGGTATGCAACCTTCGGCGATGGTTACATTCCTAACGGAATGCAGGATTGATGGGGGATAAAACGCTTTTCTACCGAACGTGCATTCCTGACGGAATGCGGGGTTCTATCAATCACTACCATACTCGGGCCATTGCTGAATATCTTTCATTGCCTCCGTGGGAGGATATGTTACCTGCCAATTTAAGCGTTGCAAATCGGATAAACTCAAATCATATCGCTTCAAAACTAAATAATCTCTGACAACAGTTTCCCATGGCGTGTTTTCTATAACTTCGGCATCGAAAATATAGATATTAAGCGTATCTGCATAATGTTCCGCAAAGAGACTCTCTACACAACCACCTGCTTCTGTCGCCTTACGATTATTTTGCTCACCTCTTCTAACTAAATACATATCATCTGTAGCTGTATTGTAAATATAAGAAAGAGTTCTTATCCCGCAAGAGTTGGGAATATTATAGACATACATACTCGGCCTAACACGTAGATTTTTCTCAAAATTATTAGAAAATTCAATTGCATAATGGCAGTTTTCACTGTCTTCTTTTTTTCGGCAAGTCGTTGCTGTACAGATACAGAACAATACTAAAATCTTAATCGCATTTCTCATATCGGTAAATATTTATTTGTTTAACTGTAAAATATATCTCAACCTATCCATAGAATGTTTTCTACTGTTTCTTGGATAAATAGAATTATTCAAAGGACTCATAAAAAAGAATTAAAACCGGATAAATTGGGCATTGTCGGCATTGTGGGTATTGCCGGAGGATAATATATAACATCTTCAAGTTTAGTTTGAAATTTTTCTAACCATGCCACGAGGTTTTCTTGGACTTTCATAGATTTATTCCCCCGTATAAACAACCGTCCAATTATTGCTCTGCAATTCTTCAAGCGTTGGATAAATAGTGTCGATTGGCCAAACCTGCCTCCACGGAAGTGTTTCGATGTCAGTTGCATCGAAAACATAAATTTTTAGGGGAGAACTGGCTTTTAATCGAGTTTCTATACATCCTCTTATCCAACCTTCATCAGTTTCTCCAACTTTTACGTTAACTGTACTCTCTGCCCCAAAACAATTATGCATGCTAAAATTTGTGCCATTGCAATCATCGGAACCCAACCTAAAATAAATGTCTTTCGAGGAATTATTCATAACGGTAAGTCCGCTATGACATTTTTTTGTGTTTTTTAGGCACGTAAGGGCAACACACAATAGTACAATAATTGGAATTGATAATACGAAAAATCTTTTCATGACATTTTATATTTATTTGTTTAACTGTAAAATATATCTCAACCTATCCATAGAATGTTTTCTACTGTTTCTTGGATAAATAGAATTATTCAAAGGACTCATAAAAAACCGGAGAGATTGGACATTCTTGGCAATGCCGGTATTGCAGGCGGGTAATATATAACATCATTAGGTTTGGTTTGAAATCTTTCTAACCATGCCTCATCATGTATTTTATTATAATCTTTATCCCACAAAAAATCCCCATTTGTTTTATTATGAAAATACTCAAACCCCCTTTTATTGGCATTTTGCTCCGCCCATGTTCGATTATGTTCACTGGGTTCATCGTTAGTCAGAGCACTTATGAAACTCGAAAGTGCAGGAACAAGCAAATAAGCAGGTCCCCAGCGTTGACCCTGCCTGTAGTGTCCATATTCATGTTGAAACAACCTGACCCGTCCTAAAAAAAGTTTACAGGTTAATAGCTAAATCCTGATGTTACTTTACAATTATTTTTTAATCCTATTTTAGGTTTACAAAGATACGGAT
>QMCD01000138.1_pt1 | contig 51301 bp, 51 predicted proteins | sample 1821841 | NCBI WGS metagenome assembly QMCD01 (sample SAMN01991225, study PRJNA193472) | Termite gut metagenome, whole genome shotgun sequencing project. | isolation source: worker | host: Macrotermes natalensis
GCGGCTTTGAAGCTGTTTTCATCGGCTCGGGCGCGGGTCTGCCGCGGTTCATGAATATCCCCGGCGAGAACCTCAACGGGGTTTACTCTGCAAACGAATTTCTGACGCGCGTGAATCTCATGAAATCGTACACCAATGAAAGCGATACGCCGCTTCATCGTGCCAAGAGAGTTGCGGTTGTAGGCGGCGGGAACGTCGCGATGGACGCGGCACGCTGCGCCAAGCGTCTGGGTGCCGACGAGGTTTATATAGTCTACAGGCGCAGCGAAGCTGAGCTGCCCGCACGTGCCGAGGAGGTTGAGCACGCCAAGGCGGAGGGGATTATCTTCCGGCTTCTGTGCAACCCGACGGAGATAATCGGCGACGATAAATTCTTTGTGAAAGCGATGAAGTGCGTGGAAATGGAGCTCGGCGAGCCGGATGAGTCCGGCAGAAGGCGCCCGGTTGTGAAGGCCGGAAGCGAGTTCACGCTTGACGTAGATTCTGTCATCATGGCCATCGGCACATCTCCGAACCCGCTTATAAAATCCACGACGGGCGGACTTGACACGACCCGATGGGGCGGGATTACTGCCGACGAAGACGGAAGAACCTCGCGTGCCGGCGTATTTGCCGGCGGAGACGCCGTGACAGGCGCCGCAACCGTGATTCTCGCGATGGGCGCGGGGAAAAAGGCGGCGAGGGCGATAGATGATTACATAAAAAAAGGAGATGCTTAATGCATCTCCCTTTTTTTATTCCGCTATTTTCGCCAGTATCGGCTTTCCTATATTTTCAAGGCTTCTCTCGTATTCTTCTTTGCTTATAAAGCCCGTTTCATAGTTCGTTTTCAAGGATTCCCTTGAATACTTATCTTCAAAATTTAAATCAATCGGAACTCTCTCGTTCAACTCATCAGAAATGCTTTTGAAGCTTTCATATGTGTAAACACTTTCTTTTTCAGAAGCATAAATTTTTCCTTCTTCCTCATAGAAGGTGTTGCCATACAGAACCGCATCGTTCTCCTGCGCTTTATTCAAGGCGATGACATCATCTGTCAAGCTTTCCGTTTCAACCTCTTTGAAAAAACCTTGTGAGCCTGTAATCAGTGAATAGCTGTTATCCTCTTCTTTTGTAATTCCGTCGCCTGTATTGCTTCTCAAAATAAAAATTCCGCTGTCACCCTCTTTCAATTCTGGTTCATAATCAACTTCAAGTGTGCGTTCACCAACTGTTCCGCCATATTGGCGAAGAATTATCTCTTTCTCTTCCGTTTCGCCCCGCAAAACTTCATCAATTATAATAACGTGGTTTGTAAATATTGCGTTTTCTCCGCCATTCAGCGATTTAGCTTCGAACACTTCCGTTTTTCCTGTCGCAGTTCCTTTTACCACTAAAACCGCTCTTTGATACAGCTCTTCAATTGTCCAGTGAGGCATCAATCCGTGTAATTCTTCAACTACCCCGGTATTCGCAATTTGAGGCGATTCATTACTGTACTTGAAAAAAAGAAACATCAGCGGCAATAATGCAATTAACAAGATGACAATCAGCGTTATCCCGACTTTTCTAATTGTGCGTGCCATTTTACTATCCTCCTTACATAGTTTGCTGCATCTAACATCAGTAAATGAAGCTTATTCCATTTTTATCGTCTTGTGAAAGAGTTCTCTTCTGTTGTCCAACTTTCAAACCTGTATACATAGCAGCAGTTGTTGATGTTGAATGTCCCAGTCCTGTAATGTGTCCACTCTCATGCAAAAACACACTCCATGCATCAAATCCATGACTTGCACCGTTTGCATATGGGTGATATGTATTAATATGAATACCTGCGTCCGCCACATACCTTTCCAAATTAAAGTTTGGTTATTACACCGTCATTATATCACACATCGCATCGTTGTCAAGCATTTTCTCTAATTATTTTACACAATGCTTCACACCTTTATTCATTATCGCTAAATCGTTCTTTTTATTTCCTTGCCAACATCTGCCGAAGCGATTATAATGAATGAATAAATCAGTATTTCGGAGGTCAGTATTATGGAAAGACGCGATAAGGTCAACTATTATTTGGATTTGGCGCAGACGGTTTCTCAGCGCTGCACATGCCTGAGGCGGCACTACGGTTCTGTCATCGTGAAGAATGACGAGGTGGTGGCGACGGGTTATGTCGGCGCGCCGAGAGGACGCAAGAATTGTACGGATTTGGGCTATTGCATCAGGACGAAGCTCAATATACCGCGCGGCGAGAGGTATGAGCTCTGCCGGAGCGTGCATTCCGAGGCGAACGCGATTATCAGCGCCGAGCGCAAAAATATGATAGGCGCAACGCTGTACCTCTGCGGTGTTGAGGCGGATAACGGCAGGTTCATCGAGAAGGCCATGCCGTGCTCTATGTGCAAGCGCATGATTATAAATTCCGGCATAGACAGGGTTGTAATCCGTGACGACCACGACAATTACCGCACCTATGACGTGCAGGAGTGGATTGACAACGCCGAAAGCCTTGAAGGCACCTTCGGCTATTAAGTCAGCCTCGCCCAGCTTTTTCTTAATATGACGCACAATGTCATGTTTAATGTGCTACTCTCTAATTGAATAAACCAATTCAATTATCGGAGGAGCAAAATGAAAAATGTACATGGGCATTGTGTTTGCGGGGCGGTTGAAATTGACATAAAGGAGTATGGCAATTTTATCTACACCTGCCACTGCGACACCTGCCGGCGCATGAATTCCGGACCTGTGCTTTCGGTTGACCCGGGACCAAAGGAGAACGTGGAGTTCGTTAAGGGTGAGGATAAAATCACCATTTACCATGATGAAGAGGTGGAGCGCGGGTTCTGCTCGGTGTGCGGAAGCACACTTTTCTGGCATGACCCGGCGGCGAACCATTACTGCATGAACGCCGAGCTGTTCGATGACGTCATCAAAGACGGTCAGTTCGGGCTTGAGATTTATTACGACATGAAGCCGGATTATTACAGCTTCGCAGGCGAGCGAAGGAGACTCGACAGCGAAGCAAAGGAAATTGGCGATGCATCTTCAAAATGATAATTTAGTTATACGCAGTGCGGTTGCTGCTGACGCGGCCATACTCGGCAAATGGTGGCGCGGCGGCAAGGTTATGGCACACGCGGGCTTTCCCGATGGGCTGAGTATAACCGACGGGGAAATCGCGGAGCAGATACTGACTGATACCGACGATGCCGGACGCCGCCTGATAATAGAAATTCATTCTGTGCTGTTGGTGAGATGAGCTGCAGGAATGTCGATGGACGCACGGATGAAATCGGCATAAAGATTTGCGAATTTGAGAAGCAGGAAAAAGGCCACGGCACCAAGCTGCTTCGTATGCTGATAAGCTATCTGTTTGATGAACTGAACTTTGAGCGCATAATTCTTGACACGAATCTTGATAACAAGCGTGCGCAGCATGTTTATGAGAAGCTGGGCTTCACGAAGCTTCGGGTACGGTATGATTGCCGGAGAGACCAGCGCGGTGTATTGCAATCCGCTGTGGATTATGAGCTGAAAGAGCGAGCTTTGATGACGAGAGAAAGCGAATGAAGGGTGAAGAGAGAGATTGAATTGAGAAGAATATAGTTGACATAATATTGTTTTCATAACTCATAATTACATTTCATAATTTTAAACATTTTATCGATAATTCAAGATTTCTCTCAATATATAGTTTTCATAATTTCGTTGTCATAATATCGAATTAGTTTTCATAAAACAGCCCCTCATATGAGGGGCTGTTTTATCCTGTTTGCAGGCCACTTACTTGAACTCGCCGCCGTTCTCGCTTAACAGCGCTGTTTTAGCTGTAAAATCAATCTGATATCGCACGGCGTGATGGTCTTTTATCAGCATCCCGTCTGTGAGGCGAATCTCAAGAATGCAGCAGTTTTTGTCATGCTCATTATTCGCGAAATCATACCATTCAGAAAAGGCGGCGCGCAGCTTCAGTCTGATTTCGGCATTTTGCGGTTCCAGCACCCAGCCGAGGTTCTTGCCTTTACCGTGACCGCTGAACCAGTCAACCGCACAAACGGCGACCTCTGGGTTTTGCTCGATTTGCACCATCTTGCTTGAGAGTGTGTGGGTAGTGACGTAAAACGCTCCGTTTTCGTAATAAGCGTCTACCATGCGGTTATACAGCCGCGTGCCGTCGGTTGTGGCTACTGCTATAAAGCTGTCTTTGCCGAATCTCTCCTCCATGATGCCCATGGCGCTTTCATAATTGCCCATCAGTTTTCCTCCAATATAATGAAGTATAGTGAGGTTATTATATCACCGTCGCAGGAGAAAAACAATTCATTTGCTCTCGATTATCAGCCGCTCTACAATGTCGCCCATTTCACTGCACGAGACGAGCCTCTTGCCCGCACCCTCAAGGTATATGTCCTTCGTCGCCGCGATTTCAAGGGCCGCCCTGACGGCTGCCTCAATTTCATCCGCAAACACAGGTAACTCAAGCGAATAACGGCACATCATGGCGGCGGAGAGAATCGCGGCCAATGGGTTAGCGATATTCTGCCCGGCTATGTCAGGCGCGGAGCCGTGAATCGGCTCATACAGGCCGAGCGAGGTTTCTCCCAGGCTCGCCGAGGCAAGCATTCCGATTGAACCGCTTATCATTGAGGCCTCGTCGGAGAGAATGTCACCAAACATATTCGAGGTGACAATCACATCAAACTGCGCGGGGTTTCGCACAAGCTGCATCGCGCAGTTATCAACGTACATATATGTAAGCTCGACGTCTTTATACTCTTCCGATACCGCTTCGATGGTTTTCCGCCACATTCTCGAGCTTTCAAGAACATTTGCCTTGTCCACGCTGCAAAGCTTTTTCCCGCGCTTTTGCGCAAGCTCAAATGCCGTGCGCGCAATGCGCTCCACCTCATTTACGCAGTACATTTCGGTGTCGAAGGTATACTCAATGCCATTTTCAGTCATTGTGCCGTGCTTGCCAAAATAGATACCGCCGGTCAATTCGCGAACTATCATGACGTCTAAATTATCACCGATGATTTCCGCCTTCAGCGGCGAGGCGCTTTTCAGCGCGGGGAAAATCACCGCGGGGCGAAGGTTGGCATACAGCCCCAGTGCCTTTCTGATGGCGAGCAAGCCCGCTTCGGGGCGCATTTCTCCCGCCAAATTATCCCATTTGGGGCCGCCGACCGCGCCGAGCAGAATGGAATCTGCCGCCTTGCATTTCGCGATGGTTTCCGCCGGCAGAGGCTCGCCCGTTGCATCAATTGCCTCGCCGCCGATGAGGGCGTAGTCGAAATCCATGTCCGTAAAATGCTTGGTGGATACGGCGCGGAGGATTCGCTCGGCCTCCTCCGTGATTTCAGGGCCTATGCCGTCGCCGCTCAGCACGGTGATTTTATAGGCTTTCTCATTGTTTATATTCATGATTTAGCTCCGTTCTGTTTTCTGATACCCTTCATCTTCTGCCTGTTTATGGCGGAGAGTATACCCTTAATCGATGCGACGCTGATGTTGTTGTCGATACCCACGCCGAAGATTTCCTTATCGTTGTGCTTGAGCCTGATGTACGAAACGGCCTTTGAGTCTGAACCCGCCGCGATGGCGTGCTCGCTGTATGAAATGAAATCATAATTCTCAAAGCCGACCTTGTGGAGTGCATTGAAGAAGGCGTCTATCGGGCCGTTTCCGCTTCCGGAAATCTCCGTGGCCTTACCCTGATAGATGAGCGTGCCGTCAAACTCGACGGTCACGTCGTCTCCGTTATGCCTTTCCTCGTGCATTCTGTATTTGCCAAGCTTACAGGGTTCCGGCACTTCGTGCGTCGCTTCGCTTAGCTCGATATACTCATGCTTAAACAGCGCGAGAACTTCCTCCGGGGAAATCTCTCTGCCGAGCTTATCGCATGCCTCTTTGACGAGCGAGCCGAACTCGGCGTGCATTTGCTTGGGCAGGCTGAAGCCGTGCTGCTGCATGACATACGCCGCGCCGCCCTTACCGGACTGACTGTTTATACGGATAATCGGCTCATATTCACGGCCGACGTCGGCAGGGTCAATCGGGAGATACGGGATTTCCCAGAAATCGCCGTTCGTCTTCTGCATAAAAGCAGTGCCTTTGTTTATCGCATCCTGGTGAGAGCCGGAGAAGGCTGTGAATACAAGCTCGCCCACATACGGGTGGCGCTCATGAATTCTCATATTCGTGCATTCCTCATACACATCGCGGATAGCGTTGATGTCAGAGAAATCAAGCAGCGGGTCAACGCCCTGCGAGAACATATTCATCGCGACGTTCATTATGTCTGTGTTGCCGGTGCGTTCACCGTTACCGAAAATTGTGCCCTCAACGCGCTGGGCCCCGGCCATTATGGCAAGCTCTGTCGCCGCCGTCGCCGTGCCTCTGTCATTGTGCGGGTGTACGCTGATTATCGCAGCCTTTTTGTTCTCAAGCCTGCGGCAGAAATATTCAATTTGGTCGGCATATGTGTTCGGCGTGGACATCTCAACCGTGTTCGGCAGATTTATGATAACCTTTTCATCTTCGTTCGCACCGAGAGCTTTCATGACCTCGTTGCAAATCCAGACGGCGTTATCCGTCTCTGTACCGGAGAAGCTTTCGGGCGAATATTCATAGCGGATGTTCATGCCGGTGCTTCTCTTCATCTCATCGGCGAGGCTTTTTATCAGCTTCGCGCCGTCCACGGCTATGCCGATAACGCCCAGCATATCCGTTTCAAAGACGACCTTGCGCTGGAGAGTTGAGGTGGAGTTATAGAAATGGACAATCACGTTTTTCGCGCCTTTTATCGCGTCGAACGTTTTTCTTATGAGATGCTCCCTCGCCTGCACAAGAACCTGAATCGTGACGTCATCAGGTATGAGATTATCGTCAATTAACGTGCGCAGAATTTCATATTCCGTCTCCGACGCGGACGGAAACCCGACTTCGATTTCCTTGATGCCCACGTCGCATATCATCTTGAAAAAGCGAAGCTTCTGCTCAAGGTTCATCGGGTTGACGAGTGCCTGATTGCCGTCTCTTAAATCGACGCTGCACCATATAGGCGCGCGCTCAATCTTTTTATCAGGCCATGTTCTGTTGTTTAGCTTCACGCCCTCAAAGGGAATGTATTTTTGATAGCTTTTTTTCATGATGCCCTCCTTAAGTGCAATTGATAGTTATATGAAAAAACGCCCCGAATGTGAAAATCACATTCGGGGCGAAATGCTCGAAATTTCGCGGTACCACCCGTTTTCGATATGGCGTCACCGCCGTATCCTTAAAGCCTCTAACAAGGCCGCGGCAGATAACGTCGCCATACGCCCGCCCTTACGTGTCAGAGCGGAAACTCGGGGATGAGCTATACATACCAGGCATTACGCCGCCTCTCAGCAACACGGCTCTCTTTGGAAATGCGAAAGTATCTTGTTTCCCGTCAAAGCATTTGAATATTCAGCTTATATTTAAGTATATTATCCGGTAAAGATTTTGTCAAGCTTATTTTTCGCAGGACGGCTTATGAGGTTTTCACGTCCAATTCAAGCTTCAGCTCCGGGGAATTAAAGCCGACTATCTTTATTCTGTTTTTGCCTTTTTTAAGCGAAAAGGTTTCCGTCACACGCTCGCTCATGCTACTGTTATCGGTGTTCTCGTTTATTATAGTGACCTCGTCGTCCGGCGATATGAGGACAAGCTTCGCCTTGCCGCCGGAGGAAACCGAGAGCAGATATGAAATCTCCGCTTCTATGTCTTCAGAGGCTTCATGCTCCCAAATAGTCTCGGTTCCTGTAAAAGAACCCGCAGACATGAATAAGCCGTCTTCTCCGGAAATGCTTAGTGAACCTACCTTCGCATAGCTGTCTGACGATTGAGCAATTTTGCTGTCGTCATCATACATCTCATTCACAACGGCATTATTGCAGCCAACCAATAAAACCATGAATATGCCTATCATTGCTGCCGAAACAATCTTTTTCATGTAACCTCCAATAAGAAATAAATTTTGCATCTTATATACTATACGATTTGCAGATGGAAGTCAACCACTATACCCTCTTACTGTAGTCAACCGCCAAACCGGCGGTGGCATCGGAAAAGGCAGAGCCACTGCACATATTTCATCGTTTCCGAGCGCTCTGCGTGCGGAAGATTCGCAAGCCGAAGCGAGGTTGAAACCTGTTTTTTCGTGAGCAGCGCACGCCCGCCGCAAATGCCGTGCCTGCGGCCATGCCTGATGAACCGCTCATAGGCCTTGCGCTCATGCCGCGCTATATCCGGCTGAGCTTTCCTTGAAAGATGAAGCAACACGGCGTCCACCCTCGGCATCGGGTGGAAATCTTCACGGCTCAGGTTGGCGCAGATTTCAATATCGAAAAACGGCTTGATGAGGAGAGAATCCGTGCTTTCACACGGAAGCCCGCAAAAGCGCTTTGCCGCACCTTTCTCCACAATCAGCCAGATTTCCCGCGCTGGGTTCTCGGCCTCTGTGAGCTTTCTTATTATCGCCGTGGTTTTTGAAAACGGAATGTTCGCGAAGACTTTATACGGAGCTTTCGGCAGGCCTGCGGTTAAAAAATCCTTATTTATCGCCGTCACGTTTTCGGGCAAGCCGGCGGAGAACCTCTCGAAGAGATTTCCGTCTATTTCATAGGTGACGACCTGCCCGGCCGCCTTTGCGAGCCTTTTCGTGATATGCGCCTTGCCCGTGCCGATTTCCAATATGCTGTCATGCTTTGATATATTTGTCTTTGAAACGAGCCTGTTTATAGTTTTCACGCTCGTCAGAAAATTCTGCGAGACGGAATACTGCCCTCTATTTTGGGACATAAAAATGCACCTCTTTGATAATTAGTGTGTCAAAAAGGCATTACAAAAAAGCTGTTATAAAACAGATTTTGTAATACCCTTATTTGCGCAATTTTCCTGCGCCCACACAAATTAACATTCGGTGCTGCTCCGTTTCTCAGATTTCCTTTATATTATAGCAAAAACAAAAGATATGTCAATCGCCGCTTTCTTCAACAGACGGTACCAAACCATACACCTCGAAGAGCTTTGAGCGCATCCAGATGCCCGGGGTGATTCTGATGCTGTAGCCCGCGCCGGGCTCACACATCCAGTCATAGAACTCGGCCTGCGGCAAGCCGTGCGCGGCGAGAATCGTCATGATAATGCCGCCGTGCGCAACCAAGATTGACTCCGTTTTGCCGTCATGCATGAGATTATCCACAAGCATGCCGAAGCCCCGCAGCACGCGCTGTGAAAACACCGCGCCGCTCTCGCCGTCAGGCGGGGCGTCCTTTCCCCCGTTTTGAATCCAGTCGAGGTAATCAGTGCTTGACTGAAGCTCTTCGGGGGTTTTGTTCTCGAAGTCACCGAAATCGCATTCAGCCAGCTCCAGAATAACCTCCGGCTCGGCTTCGGGATACAGAATTTTGAGCGTATCGACGCAGCTTATCGACGGGCCGGCATAAAAGCTTTCGGCATGGGGGTATTCATAATTCCTCTTCAAATCCAGCAGCAGCTCTATGCCCTCATTGGCAAGCGGAGACTGTGTTCTGCCGATGTATCTCCCCTCAATGTTCCCCTCAGACGGCGCGTTTCTCAAAAGATGGATTATATATGATTTCATGATGTCCCCTCAATTTTCGTTTGCTAATATAATAGCGCAGATTGCGAAAAAAAACAAATTGCCCCTGCGGTCTTTACAGACTATTCTACTTTTGGTATAATATATCTTACTTTACGGCTTCAAGGCGAAGGCGCTATTTTTTTGATGCAAAAGCTATTATTCAGGCTTAAAATATACGGCATGTTTAACATGCTATCAGGAGGAAACTATGGCGACGAATGATTTCCCCAGAATTCTCACTCTTCTTCGCAAGGAACGGGGAATAAGCCAGAAGCAGGTTTCGGCTGACCTCGAAATATCGCAGGCCCTGCTTTCTCATTACGAGAAGGGCATACGCGAGTGCGGGCTGAATTTCGTGATTAAGGCGGCGGACTATTACGGCGTGTCATGTGATTATCTGCTCGGGAGATCTCCGCACAGAAGCGGGGCGGTGCTTTCAATAAAGGATTCCGGCAGCACGCGAAAAGACAACTATGAGACAGCCGTGAAAACTACAGAGTATAATAGGCGAGTTACTGTGAACACGCTGAATATGGTGTTCCGAATTTTGGAGAGAATTGATAATGAGGCGCTTACAAAAGAGATTTCATCTTATCTTTCTGCTGCTCTTTATTGTGCTTTCCGTATGCTTCATATGGCAAACGGCAAGAATCCGAAAAATATGTTTGAGGTGTCGCCCAATATGTTTGAGACGCTTTTGGGCATTCACATGATGCTTTCGCTGTCGATGTGCCGGAGACTGCTCGCCGGAGAAACGATTAACGGTGACAAAGGCGTTCGAAAAGACGCTTTACCCATACTTACGAACGAAACACTTTCAAGGAATTATCCAAACCTGGCTCCATCGCTCTTTGACTTAATCAAGGGCATTGAGCGAGATGTGCGGGAAATCAAAATTGACTAAAACTAAACAGGAGATAAAATATGTGCGGATTTGTTGGATTCATCGGCGGCGGAGAAACACAGAACGATGAGGCAATACTCAAAAGGATGACCGACGCCATCGCTCACAGAGGCCCCGATGACGCGGATTACTACACAGACGGCACAATGACGCTTGGCTTTCGCAGGCTTTCAATCATTGACCTTGAGGGCGGCAGACAGCCGATTCACAATGAAGACGAAAGTAAAATCCTCACATTTAACGGTGAGATATATAATTATCAAACGCTTCGTGCCGAGTTGATTGAAAAAGGGCATGCTTTCCGCACGAAAGCCGACGCGGAGGTCGTGTTGCACGGCTATGAGGAATATGGCGCGGAGATTCTCGGCAAGCTTCGCGGTATGTTTGCGTTCGTCATATGGGACAAGCGCGAAAAAACTCTTTTCGGCGCGCGCGATTTCTTCGGCATAAAGCCGCTTTATTATGCCGACATGAACGGCACGATGATGTTCGGCTCGGAGATAAAGGCGTTTCTGCGCCATCCGCATTTCAAAAAAAAGCTCAACGAGCGTGCGCTCGAGAACTATCTCTCGTTCCAGTATTCGCCGGGCGAGGAGACTTTTTTCAAGAATGTGTATAAATTTCCCCCCGCGCACTATTTTACATACAGTGACGGCAAAATGGAGACAGCAAGATATTGGCTGCCGGTTTTCAACGCCGAGGAGGACAAGAGCCTCGAAAACTGGGTGGACGAGATTGAGAGGACGTTTGACGATTCCATCGCGGCGCACAAGGTCAGCGACGTGGAGGTGGGCTCTTTCCTTTCAAGCGGCGTGGATTCAAGCTATGTTGCGTGCTCCGCGCATGTGGACAAGACATATTCCGTCGGCTTTGACTACGGCGAGAAATATAATGAAACAGATTATGCAAAAGAGCTTTCCGAGCTTATCCCCGTGAAGAACAAGAGCAAAACCATCACGGCGGAGGAGTTCTGGGGGAACTTCCCGAAGATTCAATACCACATGGACGAGCCGCTTGCAGACCCATCAGCTGTGGCGCTGTATTTCGTCTGCAATACTGCGGCAAGAGATTTGAAGGTGGCGCTTTCCGGCGAGGGGGCGGACGAAATTTTCGGCGGGTATAACATATACAAAGAGCCGCTTGAGCTGCCGGCATATGATAAAATCCCGTTTCCGATTCGCAAGGCCATCGGCGCCGTGGCCTCGAAGCTGCCGGCAAAGCGCGGCATAAACTTTCTTGTGCGCCGCGGAAAGAGGCTTGAGGACAGGTTCATCGGCAACGCCTATATGTTCACCGAAAAAGAGCGCAAAGCACTGCTGAAAATCAAGACGGATGCAAAATCCCCCGCCGTGCTTGCAAAGCCATTTTATGACATGGTGAAGGACAAAGACGCCGTCACGAAGATGCAGTTCATCGATTTGAACATGTGGATGGTGGGGGATATTCTCTTGAAGGCGGATAAAATGAGCATGGCGAATTCTCTTGAGGTACGCGTGCCGTTTTTGGACAAGGAAATCATGGCGCTGGGCGGGAGGCTTCCGCTGAAATACCGCGTAAACGGAGAGAACACGAAGTATGCCATGCGACAGGCGGCGGCAAGGAGAATGCCCGCGAAATGGGCGGGTAAAAAGAAGCTCGGCTTCCCCGTGCCGACGAGAGTGTGGCTTAAAGAGGAAAAATACTATAACAGCGTGAAGGCGGCCTTTGAGAGCGAAACTGCCGGTAAATTCTTTGACACCGCGAAGCTTTTGCGGCTTCTTGATGAGCATAAGAGCGGCAAAGCGGACAACAGCCGCAAGTGCTGGACTGTCTACACCTTCCTTGTGTGGTATGATGTGTATTTCGGGGAAAAAGCGGATGTTTTCCTGGCCGACGATTACGCCCCGCAGAATATCGACGCGGGTATGAGAGGTAAAAATGAAGAGAGATGATTTTCTGCCGGTTTTGCTCGGCAGCGACATAAATGTATACGGCATGGCGAGGTCCTTCCACGAGGAATACAGGCTTTGCTCCGTTGCCATCGGCAAGGGGATTCTGGGCGTGTGCCAGAACAGCAAAATCGTGCACGTTGAGGTGGTTGAGCCGAACATAGAAGACGACGAGGTGTTTGTGAAAACGCTCATCGCCTTTGCGGAAAAGCACAACAGCAAGCCTCTGTTGCTTGTGCCGTGCGGAGATAATTACATCAAGCTGCTTGTGAGAAATCAGGATAAGCTGCGCGCGCTTTATCGGTTTGAGTGCATTGACGAGGCGCTTTTGATGAGGCTTTCAATAAAGGAAAGCTTTTATGAGGTCTGCGAGGCGCATGGGTTTTCATTCCCGAAGACGGCGGCCTGCACGGCGGAGAATTACCGCGAGGTGAAGCTTGATTTTGACTTCCCCGTTATAATCAAGCCTTCAAATTCAGTGGCTTACTGGAACGCGAGCTTTCCGCACAAGAAGAAGGTTTTCATCGCGGAGAGCAAAGCGGAGCTTGATTCTATCTTAGAAGCGATTTATTCCTCGTCTTATCAGGACCACTTGATTTTGCAGGAATATATTCCCGGTGACGACAGCAACATGCGCGTGATGAACTGCTTCTGCGGCAAGGATAAAAAGGTCAAGCTGATTGCCCTCGGAAACGCGCTGCTGGAGGAGCATTCGCCGGAGGGTATCGGAAGTTACGCGGCGATAATCAACGGCTATGACGAAGAACTCAGCGAGATGATGAAGAGCTTCCTCGAGGGAATCGGGTATGTCGGCTTTGCTAATTTTGACATGAAGTATGACAATCGCGATGGAACATATAAGCTGTTCGAGATGAATCTGCGGCAGGGCAGAAGCAGTTTCTTTGTGACGGCGGCGGGGTACAACCTCGCGAAGTGGCTCGTTGAAGACGTGCTGGACGATGCGGACGCAAGCTTGACGATAGCACACGAAAGGGTGCTGTGGAGCATTATCCCGAAACGTATTATCTTCAAATATGTGCGCGATGAGAAGCTTAAGGCAGAAGCGAGAGAACTGATTAAAACAGGCAAATATGTGCAGAGCTATTACTACAGCGGCGACAGAAACTTGAAGCGATGGGTCGCGTATGTGAGAAATCAGCTGAACTATTTTGACAAATATAAGAAGTATTTCGGGAATAAGTCTTTGAAGGGATAGATTATGAAAACACTCGGAATTATCGGCGGGCTCGGGCCAATGGCGAGCGCTTATTTTCTGGAGCAGATAACAAGGCTCACGGATGCCGAAACCGACCAGCAGCATCTTGATATAATCATGTTCAGCCGCCCGAATGTGCCGGACAGAACGGCGTATGTCCTTGATAACACCAAGCCCTCTCCCGCGCCGTTTATGATAGATACGGCCCAGACTCTCGAGAGTCTGGGTGCGGATTATATCTGTGCACCGTGTGTGACCTCCCACTATATCTTTGGTGAGATTCAGTCTGCGGTTAATGTGCCGCTTATAAATATGATAGATGAAACCGTGGCGGCGCTCAAGGAAAAGGGCTGCCGGAAAGCCGGCATCATGGCGACGACAGGCACAATACGCTCCGGGCTTTTCCAGGCGGCGCTTAAAAAGGCTGGCATCGACTTTACAGTGCCCGGCGAGGAACGACAGAGCGTTATCATGGACATCATATATAATGAAGTCAAGGCCGGAAATCCTGTGGATATGGAGCGCTTCTTCGGCGCAGCCGACGGATTCTTCTCCGACGGCTGCGATTGTGTGATTTTGGGCTGCACAGAGCTTTCGGTGATAAATAACGGTCAGCTGGACGAAAGATTTATTGACGCGCTTACAGCTTTGGCGGAGAAATGCATCAAGCTTTGCAAGGATTCAGTTAATTGACTACGCCTCTCTGTGAGGCGGGTGTAAACATCGCATTAGGAGGGAAAGAATGGGCGGATTTGCAGGATTTATGGGTACGGCGGCAGCTTATGACCGCGAGGCGGCAATCAAAAAGGTGACGGAGAGAATCAGGCATAGAGGGCCTGACGGCGAGGGATTCTACGTTGACGAGAGCATCAGCCTCGGGCTTCGTCAGTTCAGCATGACGGCGCTCGGAAACGTGAGCTTGCCCGTGGCAAATGAAGATGGCGGCATGGTTATTCTGCTTGACGGCAATGTCTATAATTACGCCGATTTGCGCGCCGAGCTTGAAAAGGCCGGTCATGCTTTCTCAACATCGCTTGAATGCGAAGCCGTTCTGCACGGCTATGAGGAATACGGTGCCGGCGTGCTCGATAAAATCCGCGGCTCTTTCGCGTTTGTGATTTGGGATAAGGCTGAAAAGAAGCTTTTCGGCGCAAAGGATATATTTGGCGGAAAGCCGCTCTATTACTATCAATGCGGCGAGGAATTCCTGTTTGCCTCGGAGATTAAGGCTTTTCTCGACCACCCCGAATTCCGGAAGGAATTGATGGTTGATTTTATCCCGCTCTATCTTTCATATGAGTATCTCCCCGATGAAAACACGCTTTTTAAGAATGTATATAAGCTGCCCGCCGCGCACTATTTCACATATCAAAACGGCATTCTAGAGATTGAAAGATATTATAAGATTGAATATAAAATTGAAGAGGAAAAGAGCCTTGAAAGCTGGGTTGACGAGATTTCCCGCGAGTTCGCCGAAAGCGTGAACCTCCACAGGCAAGCCGACGCGGAAATCGGAAGCTTTCTCTCCAGCGGCGTGGATTCCAGCTATGTTCTCAATGAAGCCGCGAAGCACAATGCTGAGATAAAGACATTTTCCATCGGCTTTGATGAGGAAAAGTACAGCGAGCTGCCTTATGCGCAGGAGTTCGCAAAAACCTTGGGCGTGCCTAACATAGCTTGCAAGGTGAGCGCTGACGATTTCTTCGGCGCGGCGGCAGATATACAGTATTTCCTTGATGAACCTCTCCCCAACCCGTCGGAAATCCCGCTGTATTTCCTCACTAAAAATGCGCGCGGATATGTAAAAGCGGCGCTTTCCGGTGAGGGCGCTGACGAGCTTTTCGGCGGCTATCCGATATATTTGCAGGGCGGACATTTCGCGAACTACGTCAGGCGAGTGCCTAAGGCGCTCAGGAAAATTGGGGCAGGCGTCGCGCGGATTCTGCCTAACTTCAAGGGACGCAGCTTTATAATCCGCGGAGCAAAAGAGCCGTATCAGCGCTTTTTGCGCGCCAGTTATGTTTTCCGCGCCGATGAGAGGCAGAAGTTCCTGAAGAAGCCTATTTCAACGCTCGCGCCGGAGGAGTACAGCAAGAAATACTTCCTTGCGGTGCAGAATCTCGACGAGCCGACGCAGCTTCAGTATGTTGACATGCACACATGGCTGCCCTATGCGATGATATTGAAAGCCGACAGAATGAGCATGGCAAATTCACTTGAGCTGCGGGTGCCTTTCATGGACAGGAAAATGCTTGAGCTGGCATTGCGGATACCTTCAAAATTCCGCGCGCACAACGAAGAAACGAAGATTGCGATGCGCCACGCGGCAATTAAGGAGCTGCCCGAAAAAACGGCGAACAAGCCTAAGCTCGGCTTCCCCGTACCGCTGAATGACTGGCTCAGGGAGGACAAGTACTACGGCATCGTTAAGGAAGCATTTTTGAGTGAAACCGCCGAGCGCTTTTTCGTTACTGCAGAGCTTGTGAAGCTTTTGGACGAGCATAAGGCCGCCAAGGCGCACAACATGCAGAAGATTTGGTCGTTTTATTCGTTCATACTTTGGTATGATAAGTTTTTCGGGTGAATTGACATTTTGCCTTAAAAAATAAATATCATGCGGATAGCGAACCCCGGAGCGTCAAATTGACACTCCGGGGTTTCCTATTTAAGCTACTCTCTATTTTAATACATTCCGCCCATGTCGGGTGCTGCGGGAGCCGACGGGGGCTCTGGGATGTCCGCAACGAGGGATTCCGTCGTGAGAATCGTCGCGGCAACTGAGGAGGCATTCTGCAGCGCCGAACGCGTGACCTTTGTGGGGTCTACGATGCCGTCAGCAATCATGTCGCCGAACTTGCCCGTGAGAGCGTTGTAGCCATAGCCGACCTTCTTCGCCGTCTTGATTTGCTCGACGATGAGCGAGCCTTCTACGCCCGCATTCTCGGCTATCTGGCGCACCGGCTCTTCAAGAGCCTTCAAGACTATCATCGCTCCTGTTTTTTCGTCGCCGTCAGCACCGTCAACATACTTGCTGACTGCCGGAATCGCGTCAATCAGCGCCGAGCCTCCGCCCGCGACTATGCCCTCTTCCACCGCCGCGCGCGTGGCCGCGAGAGCATCCTCAATGCGGAGCTTCTTCTCCTTCATCTCGATTTCAGTAGCAGCACCAACCTTGATAACCGCCACGCCGCCCGCAAGCTTCGCAAGCCTTTCCTGAAGCTTCTCTCTGTCGAAATCTGAGCTTGTTTCTTCAATCTGATTTCTTATCTGGTTCACTCTGGCTTTGATGTCGGTTTTCTTGCCCGCGCCGTCAACGATGATTGTGTTCTCCTTGTCAACCTTAATCTGGCGCGCCCTGCCGAGCTGGCTCATCTGAGTGTCCTTGAGCTCAAGGCCGAGCTCATCAGAGATGACCTGCCCGCCTGTCAGCGTGGCAATGTCAACAAGCATTTCCTTGCGCCTGTCGCCGAAGCCCGGCGCTTTTACCGCGACGCATGTGAACGTGCCGCGCAGCTTGTTGAGAATCAGCGTTGTGAGGGCTTCACCCTCTATATCCTCGGCGATTATAAGGAGCTTCTTTCCGGTTTGAACGATTTGCTCAAGAATGGGAAGAATATCCTGTGTCGTCGAAATTTTCTTATCTGTTATGAGAATAAGCGGCTCATCAATCTCAGCGACCATCTTATCCGTATCCGTCGCCATATATGGCGTGATGTAGCCTCTGTCGAACATCATTCCCTCAACGACCTCGCTGAACGTGTCAGCCGTCTTGGATTCCTCAACCGTGATAACGCCGTCGGCAGTGACCTTCTCCATGGCGTCGGCGATTAAATCGCCTATCTCATCGCTTCCCGAAGAAACCGCGGCAACCTTGGCGATGTCCTTCGTGCCGGAAACCTTCTTGGAATTCTTCGTAATCGCGGCGACCGCTGCTTCAGTCGCGTTCTGCACGCCCTTGCGCAGAATCATCGGATTCGCACCGGCTGTGACGTTCTTCATGCCCTCACGCACAAGCGCCTGAGCAAGCAGAGTGCCTGTCGTCGTGCCGTCACCGGCAACGTCGTTTGTCTTGGTGGCGACCTCTTTAACGAGCTGTGCGCCCATGTTTTCATACGGGTCTTCAAGCTCCACTTCCTTCGCGATTGTCACGCCGTCGTTCGTGATGAGCGGCGCGCCGAATTTCTTGTCCAGAACGACGTTTCTGCCCTTGGGGCCAAGTGTGATTTTAAGTGTGTCAGCAAGCTGATTCACACCGCTGAGAAGCGCTTTTCTCGCGTCCTCGCCGAAAATAATCTGTTTTGCCATTGTTTTTCCTCCGTATTATAAATCGTTTGTTTGATTTAGGAAACTTTCAAAAATCGTCCTCACCGTTCTTCTTTCTTCTGCGCATATCAAGGATGAGCTTTATCACAGCTCCGCCTACGCCTACTACCATCAGCACTATACCGATAGTTTTAACACTGTCAGTATTTGAACCCGCGGGAACAAAGCTGCTGTTTCCGCCCATGACGAACATTATCACGCCGATAATCGCCAGCGCGGAAAAAAGTGTGGTGAGTTTATCCTGCCTCATATCATTCTACCTTCGCGAGAACATCACTCTGACGGACGATTGTAAACTCTTCCCCGTCAACCTTAACCTCCGTGCCGCTGTACTTGGCACATATAACTCTGTCGCCGGCTTTCAGCGTCATCTTGACCTCTTCGCCGTCAACTATGCCGCCCGGCCCAACCGCCACAACGCGTGCTATCTGCGGCTTCTCAACTGACTGCGAGGCCAGCACGATGCCGCTTTTCGTGGTCTCCTCTGCCTCCTCCTGCTGGACGAGAACTCTGTCTAAAAGTGGTTTAATCTTCATGCAAACTAACCTGCCTTTCTGAATTTGATTGAAGTATTATTTCTGACTTAGCACTCTAGCGATACGAGTGCCAAATATTATTGTAGTGATATGGTCAGCAAAAGTCAAGAGGTTTTCCCCTCTTTTTGATTTTTTACATTTTTTTAACAAATTATCGCCGGAGAACTTGCACATTTGAGAAGATCTCGCTCTGTGCGAGATACTCCGCTTTTGTCATGGAGTAAAGCTCGTCGTCGAGCACTGCTCCGTCATAACGCTTGAAGCCCATGCGCATTGTGCCCTCATGGTGAAAGCCGACCTTTTCGATCACTCGCTTCGACTGCGTGTTAATCGTGAAATGACCGATGCTGATTATATCCACGGCTTTCACTTCAAACGCGTATTTCACCATCGCGGCTAGCGCCTCGGGCATATATCCCCGCCCCCAGCAGGCTTGATTCAGCTCATACCCGATGGAGATACTGTTGACCTTGTAGCGCCTGAAGTCATCTTGAAACTTGATTTGCCCCACTGCCTTACCGCTCTCCTTTAACACGATAGCAAATGTGCCTTCCTCGGGAATTGAGCGCTCAAAAAGCTCGCGCGCTCTGAGCTCGGTGTCTACAGGGTTCATGCCCGCAGGGTTTGAGACCTCGGGATTCATCATGAGGTCTTTGAAATCGCCGAAATCATCCTTTATCCATTTTCTCAGATAAAGGCGCGGCGTCTCCATTATATTTTTCTTTTTCCAGAACATTTTATCTCTCTTTTCCGCCAAAATAGTCCTTTGCAAGAATCGCGTAGTTCGCGGCGTCACAGCGCCCCTGATTGTTCCAGTCTGCCTCGCGTGACGTGCCCTCATAGTGCAGCCCCGCTTTCAGCATAACCTTGCCGCTGTTAGGGTTGCGCGGGTCATGGCGCGATTCGATACGGTTCGCGCCAACCTCTTCAAAAAAGAAGCTCACAATGCGCAAAAGCGCCTCGGAGGTATATCCCTTGCGCCACCACTGCTTACCGATACAGTAGCCGATATGCACCATATCCACGCATTCGTCCTGCTTCACGACGCTTATGCAGCCGATGAGTTCACCGGTTTCTTTGAGCTGCATCGCCCAAAGGTAGAAATTCGGCTTTTCATATCCCGTAATCCATTCAGCGAGAACCCTGCGCGTTTCTTCAATTTTTCCATGCGGCTGCCACATGAGGAATTTGGTCACATCTGAATCATTGCACCAGTTTGCAAGCATCGCTTCGGCGTCTTCCGTTGTGAAGCGGCGAAGGATCAATCTGTCTGTTTCAAGCCGCACAGTTCCTTTATGGTTCATATTTTCTCCTTGATGAATTGTACATTGCCCTTATCGGAGCGCCGAGGTCGTCGCTCCCTACTGGTCAGCGCCCACTTACTTAAAATACATGTAAAACTGGCATTTTATCATGCCGTTATAGAGCTTGCGGCGTTTATCCGCTCTGCGGGCAAAGAGCTTTTCGAAGTCATCGTCCGGCGAGATGATGCTGTAGCTCCAGCCGCGTTTCGGCACAAACAGGTTACCCATCTGCTTGTAGATTTCGCGCGCAGATTCCTTCTCCAGCAAGCGCTCACCATATGGCGGGTTGCAGACGACACAGCCGTATTGCGCGGAGGTATCGAAATCTTTGATGTCACGGCGCTCTGCGGTAACAAATTCGGCAACGCCTGCCTTTCGTGCATTTTCAAGTGTGAGAGCGACAGCAGATGAATCAATATCAAAGCCGCTTGCCTTAAAGGAGATTTCTCGGCGCTCGGCAGCCTTTGCGGCGGCACGCTCCTTCTCCCATACCGCGCCGGAGATGTTCTTCCAGCTTTCGGCGTTGAAGCGGCGGCGCAGGCCTGGCGCTATGTTTGCCGCAAGCATCGCGGCTTCAATCAAGATTGTGCCGGAGCCGCAGAAGGGGTCGAGAAAGCTTCCGTCCGCTCTCACGCGTACAAGCTTCGCCATAGCGGCGGCAAGCGTCTCGCGAATAGGCGCCTCGTTTGAGTTTTTTCGGTAACCGCGTTTATGCAGGCCCTCGCCGGAGGTATCAAGCATTATGCTGACTTGATTCTTCATGATGAGGAATCGGATTTGCTTCTTAGCGGCGGTTTCGGGAAACCACTCAAGCCTGTATTTCTCTTTCAGGCGCTCTACGATGGCCTTCTTGATGATCGACTGGCAGTCCGGCACGCTGTGTAAATCGCTGGAGAGGCTTCTGCCCACAACGGGGAATTCATCATCTCTGCCTATGTATTCCTCCCATCTGATAGCCTTTACGCGGTCGAAAAGCTCGGTGAAACTGTGCGCTTCAAAGGTATCAAGGAGGATTAAAATGCGCTCTGAAAAGCGCGAGCGGATATTCGCGCGCGCAAGGATGCTTTCGTCTCCCTCAAAGACGACGCGCCCGTTCTCCGGCGTGACATTCTCCGCGTTCATCTCGCGCAGTTCATCGGCGACGAGCCCCTCTATGCCGAGCAGGCACGGCGCGCAAAGCTTATATCTCATGCTATCTCCCATCGGGCAAAAAATCGCCGGAGCCGAAGCCCCGGCGGTAAATCAAAGCTATCTTATCTCTCGGGAACGAGGAGACCGTAATCTCCGTTTTTGCGCCTATAAACGACGTTTATCTCACCCGAGGCATCATCACGGAACATGAAGAACTCATGGCCGAGCATGTTCATCTGGAGAATCGCCTCCTCGGGCGTCATGACGGAAACGAAGAAGCTCTTGCGCTTCGTGACGGAAATTTCATCGTCCTCTTCCTCTTCGGGAATCTCAATATATTCTTCAAAAATGCCGAAATCAATATCCGAGCTGACTTTTTTTGAGCTTGTAAGCCTGTTTTTATGGCGGCGAATCTGCGTTGTGAGCGCATTAACGACAATATCGAGAGCATCGTTCATTTCGAGCTCTGTCGCCTCCGCCCTGTAAATCATTCCGCGCTGCTTGATGGCGATTTCAACCGTCTGACGGTTCTTTTCCACGGTTACGGTTACGGTTGCCTCTGCATCTTCATCGAAGATTCTGTCAAATTTCGAGAGCTTTTTCTCAACCAGATTTCTGAAATTTTCACGCAGATTTACTTTTCTGCCTACAACATTGATTTTCATGCTTTTCACCTCTCGTTTTCAAAATAATGATTGTGAAGAACATCTTTCTATATACTTATTATACAATGAATCTAAGTGAAAATCAAATGGTTTTATATGAAAATCACAGGATAATGCTCGCGTGCCTCGTCACGTGGCATCCGAAATTCACCGCAACGGGAAGCCCCGCGATATGCGTCGGGAACGCTTCAATCAAGACAGCGAGAGCCGTGGTTTCTCCGCCGAAGCCCTGCGGGCCGATATTCGTCTGATTCACCGCAGCAAGGATTTTCCTTTCAAGCTCCGCGTAGTAATCATCTCGGTTCGGCTCGCTGATATTCCTGCACAGAGCCTTTTTCGCAAGCAAAGCACACATTTCGAAATCGCCGCCGATGCCGATACCCAGTACTATTGGCGGGCAGGGATTGCTCCCCGCCGAAATGACGCTTTCGGTGATAAAGGCGATAATATCTTCCTCCGCCGCGGAAGGAGTGAACATCCTGATTTTGCTCATATTTTCACTGCCGAAGCCCTTTGGCGCGACGGTCAGCTGCAGCTTATCTCCCTCGACAAGCCTCGTGTGGATAACCGCGGGGGTGTTGTCGCCCGTGTTGATTCGATGCAGAGGGTCGGCGACAATTGACGCACGGAGAAATCCCTCGGCATAACCCTCGCGCACGCCCTGATTCACCGCGGCCTCAAAACTGCCTTCAATGTGGATATTCTGGCCGACTTCCGCGAACACCACAGCCATGCCGGTATCCTGGCATATCGGGATTTGCAGTTCACTTGCCGCATTGAGATTCTCCGCAATATCAGAGAGAATTGCTTTCGCGCGCTCATCCTTCTCCGATTCCGGGCTTGATTTTATCAAGGCTTCCAGCTCTTCGGGCAGCCGCATGTTGGCCTGTATACATAGATTTGTCACGGCCTCCGTTATCTCTGCTGATGTTATGGTTCTCATAATTCTCCTTTTATATGTCAAACTAAAAGGCATTCAAGGGAATCTCCCTTAAATGCCCTCAATTCTTCATAATAAATTGTCAATTGTCCTTTTGCCCTTAATTGTCAATTGTCCATTATGCGCATTGCGCGTCGCTACGCTTATTGTCAATTGCCCTTATCGTCTGCCGCGTCTGGAATATCCCTTGCCGACGTCGTTGGCTTTCTTTAATTCGGAGATTTTCTCCTCGCTGTTTTGCTTGAATTTGGACATCATATCCTCAAAACTGCCGGAATTATTCTTTGATGAGGTCCACTCAAAATCGCCGGGCTTACCGGGCATGGGTGCAGGGGGCTTGCTTACAAACGGGCGCCTCTGCGGTTTGGCTTTTCTGTCATTTCTCTTGTCTGACGGAACATAGTTTTCATCGGCTTTCTTTATCGAAAGGCTGATTTTGCCGTCATCTCCGATGCTCAGCACCTTTACCTTGACGCTCTGCCCTTCCTGGAGGAAATCCTTGATTTCGCTTACAAAGCTAGACGAAACCTCCGAAATGTGAACCATTCCGGACTGTCCGTTTTCAAAACTGACAAAGGCACCGTATTTTGTAATACTTTTTACCTTTCCCTCGTAAATCCCGTCAACCTCAAGCCGCATTTATTCTTTTTACCCCGCACACTTAGTCGCTTCCGCCTACATTGATGAAAATTTTCTCCTGTGGTTTCGCATAGTTGAAGTCTCTTCTGGCCGCCCGCTCTGCGTAATCTGCGATATCTAAATCATTTTCGAGCGAGTAGAGGAGTTCGTCGTTAACATTTTGCTGCACCTTGAGATTCTCCTGAAGCTCCTGAAGCTCCACTCTCTTCTCGCTGATTTGCGTCCGCTGCGTCAGAAGCGAAACGATGAGAAAAACAGCAAAACAGGCTATCGCTAATTTCAGAATGAGACTGCCTCTATACTTTTTTGTCTTTATCTCACGCATAACTTCCCTCTGCATTTCTGTAAACTAATTGTAAGGCTTGTGTATTTATGTATTATACACTAGTCTACATAAGTTTTTCAAGTCTTTTCCAGATATTTCTTCGAAAAACTTGATATCACTACAACAAGGGGCAGTTATGAGATATTCATATCAATATTTGGTTACCATATTTTCCGTTGAATCCAGGAAGAATACCATTTTTATGTAAACTTAATGGAATTATAGCAACTGCTTTCCAATGTGTGAATCCAGCGGAAAGCTATGATACATCTGCATTTTACTACAAAAATGGCGAAAATACAAGGGTATGAGGTGAGTTGATGAATGATAATAAGTACAGCTATGCGCATAATTGACAGTTGACAAAGCAGGAGTCATAGATTATAATAAATCCCGTCGTCGTAATTGGCGATTGGAGCGCTGGTGTAGCTCAGCTGGTAGAGCAGCTGATTTGTAATCAGCAGGTCAGGGGTTCGAATCCGTTCACCAGCTCCATCCATCACAAACTTGAAGCTCTTGGCTTCTCGCATGTGATGGATTTTTCTTTTTTACATAAAGCCTATCGGATTCGAACCTTTAGGCATGGCGGCAGTCATAGCGGCAGTGCAACTGACGCTAAGCGAAGCGTGACTGACGCTAGAAGTAAGCAAAACGCAGTTTTGCGACTTTTCGAATCCGTTCACCAGCTCCATGTATCACAACCCTCAAGGGATGTGGTGCTTTTCTTTATTGCAAAGCTTATCGCCCTTATGTCCTTGCCCTTCACTATCCATTATCAATTATCAATTGTCCACTCTCCATTGCCCTTATCGTTTTCCTCTTTTGATGAAATACTTAAACTTGCCGAGGCGGATTTGCACGCGCTCTTCAAGAGATTCATGGTATTTCCTCGCAGCAAAGAATTCGGCTTCGGTTGGCGGGATTTCGCCGTATTTTGAATTGACCTGAATCCTTGCGATGTCAGCGAACGCCGACTTATAACGGTTCATCTCCTTATCCACGCGCCAAGCAAAGGCAAAGAGCGTATCACCTGTTCCGGGCTTAATTCCGAGAATGCGAAGCTGCAGCATTATGTCTTTAAAGAGAATATCCATCTTCTGCGAGGGCGTTCTCTCACCGCTCTCGAGCTTCTTGTTCATCGACTTTCCGCGGCGGATTCTGAAGAAAATCAGCGCCGCGAGTATCAATACGATAACCGAGACGCTTACCCACACGATAGTCATGAAGCGAGCGTTTTCGGCGTCATTCAGATTTTGCTCGTCTTCGCTTTCAATGGGTGCAGGCGTAGGCGTGGCGGCTTCGGGCGTCGGTGACGGCGTGGGCTCCGCTTCATCCATGCCTTCAAAATTGACGTTGGGGTTGGCCTCGGAATCGTTCCAGCCGAGTGGGTCGAAATCCACCCAGCCGATTCCCTCGAAATATAGCTCCGCCCATGCGTGAGCCGTAGAATTGAGCGCAAAATACGTGAAGCTGATTACCTCGCTCTGCGCGGGAATATCCGCCTGCGTGAGCCCGAAGCCCGTGACATAGCGGGCGGGGATTCCGGCGGTGCGCGCCATCATGACCATCGCGGAGGCATAATAGGTGCAATAACCCTCGCGCGTGTTGAAGAAATGCTCAACGAAGTCCACGTCAGGCGGAACTTCGCTCGGCGTGAGTGTGTACGTGAAATTACCCGTGAGATATTTTCTTATGGCGACGGCCTTTTGATACGGCGTGAGAAGTTCAAACATGCTTTCAAAATCCAAGGAATACATATTCGTGGTAATAGTTTGCCCCTCAGGCGAATTCCCGCCTATTATTACGTCGCTTCTGTCGTCTTCATTTTGGAGAACAAACGAGCCATAGCCGGTGTTTTCATCAAAAACGAAACCGCCCGCAGAATTATATCCCTCCAAAAAAACTTCTTCCCCGTCTTGAAGCGCCTTTAAGCCGAGTTCCGGAAACATTCTCTCAATGCGGCCTTTTAAGCCCGCAGGCACATCGGTATAGCGCTCGAGCATTCCGTCAAAGGCTTCGTCCGGCTCGTCAATCAGCGCCTGCTCAAGCTTGACGAAATCTTCATCAAAGCTCTCAGTTCTGTATCGCCATGTGTCAGCCTGAACTGTCATCGTAGTTCCTGCGGGGAATCTGCGATGATTATATGTTTCACCGCGCATATTGAAATAGATTTGCTTTTCAAGCCCGTTATGCTCAAAGTCAAAGCTCGGGTTCCAACCCGGGTTAAAAATCGTGGTGTTGCGGTCATTGAGATAGGTCACCTCATACTCCGCGCGCTCGGTGAGGATTTCATACAGCTCTGTGGCAATGGTGGTGGAGTAGTTTTTGCCTGCGAAAACTCGGCTGCGGTATGTGTCGGCATTCAGGCCGTTGAAGCGGATATCGCCGTCATTTATATCCCTGTTGGTGCGCCAGCTTGTGCCTGTGTATTCATCGAAAACCGCACCCTTAAAAAGCGGAGGGCGGTAGATGGATTCAATTTGCAGAACCCGCGCCGACGATGGAGACACCGGGCCGCCCAGAGCTCCGTTGTTAGGCTGGAAGCCTACGGACGACAAGCTGAAGTTTGAGCCCGCTCCCGCACCCACTTCACCACCGAAGGGGTCAATCATGTTAGAGATGTCATCGGCGAGATAATTGAGGTCTTCAGACTTCCAGCCCGAGGTGTCCTGCGGAATGACCAGCTGAAAAAGAAGAACTACCAGCGCGGCAATGGGAATGGCGAACAATTGCATATACACACGCGATACGCGGGGCGTTTTGCTTTCGGGTATGCCGTCTTTTTTGCCTTGCTTTCGCTTTTTCCGCTCGAAATGGCGAACGTAAATCCGCGGTAGCAGTATAATCAGCCCCGCTACAGACAGCAGGATTGAAAGGATTATATCCACATCGCGCCATGTGAGCAGCAAGATAAAAAAGGTGACGTTTGCCGCGAGAATCAAAATAAATGAAAACGTATAGCGCACCATGATGAAGACAAGCAAGCTCATCAAGACAGCCACGCCGAACAGAAGCATGTCGTCGCCGTTCATGCTCTTAATATATTCATCGGGCGGCGCGCCCTTAATCAGAAGCCAGTCAATATAATAGCGTATATATTCAAGCAGAGGCTCGATGTTATCGGTCTCCCGAAGCCAAATGTAGATGGCGAAAGCGATAACTGCCAAAAGCGCGGGGGCAATCCACCATCTGATGCTCAAGAGAAAGTATGCGATGACAGGCACAAGAACATACCACAGGCATGTGGCTATGGGCAGCTCCCAGTAGGACACAGAGATATATGCCGTGTACATACCCAGTGCGATGAGATAAATGCAAAGAAAATCCACCGCCGCGGTGAGGCCTTTTTCTCTCAAGCCGACGCTTAACGAGCCTTCTCTTTTAATTGCCGAATGTTCCGTTATAACGCACCTCCCAGCTTTGAGACTATGTTTTCACCGAAGATAAGATTTGTGCAGTTCACGCGCGTGGACGGCGCCGCGCTTTTCTGCTCGGCGTCGCTTATGCAAATCAGGCTCAGCCGCGCCGCGCCCGGGAGAAGGCCGAGGAGATACTGCTCAAACTTTGGCTCTTGCTTATGCGTGATGAAGTATACAGTGTCGATGTTTTTTTCCGTCTTCTCTATGGCGCGCAGAACTTCAATCGGGCGGGTTTCGCTCGAAAAAGGCAGCTCTGTTAGCTTTTCAACAAGAATATTCAGGCTCTGGCGCTTCGACTTCCATGTGTAATACTTGCTCAGCGAGATGTCTGTAACATGCGTTGCGTAACCCATCGAGGAGGTGGCCTTGGCTATCGCGATAGCACTTTCGCACGCCATATCGGCATATTTAAGGCAGTTTTCGCCTTCAAAGCCGCCGACGGAGGTATCAACAATAATAAGCGCGACAGATTCAATCGGGGCGTCATAGGTCTTGACGAACAGCTCGTTTTTCCTGGCGGCGGCCGGCCAGTGGATTCGCTTAATCGGGTCGCCGATTCGATAATTGCGCAGGGCGGCGAAGGAGTCGCCGAACTCCGCGATTTCATTCGAGATGGCCACCTTCACGCGCATGTCGTCTTCAATAAACTTGCCGCTTTGAAGATTCAGCACGCGCGGATATACGCGCTGCCTCAGCAAGGCGTAGTGATTGCGCTTGTCAAAGTCGTAGGTCATGTGGAAAAAGCCGAAGATGTCTGTCACCTCCAGCTTTGAAATCCCCACGCGGTAGATGCCGCGATATTTGCAGTCTAAAGCCAGATTGAAGCTTACCGAATAATTCGGCTTAAGCTCGACCTCAAGCTCTTTATCCTCCTGCGTGGGCATGAGCCTCACATGCAGCTTCATATCCTTGAAGCCGAAGGGCTTGTTGTTCTCGACGGTGATGTTCAAGGAGGCATCTCCCTCTTTTGCAACGCGCTCCGCCGAAAGCTTTTGCGTGAAATTCAGCTTCCAGTATGTCCAGAGATTCAACAGAAGAGCAATCGGGGCAAGCGCAAGCACAATGAAAAAGCACAGGAAGAATTCCCTTCTCCCTGTGAGAAGCGCAAAAAACAGAAATATGCCTAATATTGCAATGTAGAAAACATGTATTCTTCTCATTAGTCTATTCCGGGTACCGGCAGCTTTTCCAAGATGTCTTTGATGATTTTCTGAGGCGAAACCTCAAGGATAACGGCAGAGGCCTCAAGGATAATTCTGTGCGCGATGACAGAGGCCGCCATCTGCTGAACGTCGTCCGGTATTACAAAGCTTCTGCCGGAGAGCAGCGCTCTGCCCATTGACGCGCGCAACAGCGCGATTGAGCCGCGCGGGCTGAGGCCAAGAGCGATGTCGCTGTGGCGCCGGGTGGCCTCTGCGATGGAAACGATATATTCCTTTATCTCACGCACGCTTCGCACTTCGTCCACCACCTTCTGGATTTCGACGACGTCTTCGGCTGAGCACACAGAGGAAATCTCTATTTCGGTGAATTTATTCTGGTTGGATTCGAGAATGTTAACCTCATCCTCCTTGCCGGGGTAGCCCACAGAAATGCGCAGCAGGAAGCGGTCAAGCTGAGCCTCCGGCAAAGGGAAGGTGCCCGTCATCTCAATTGGATTCTGCGTTGCGAAAACGAGGAAGGGCGCGGGAAGGTCGTGGGTTTCGTTGTCAACCGTCACCTGATTCTCCTGCATGGCCTGCAAAAGCGCAGACTGCGTTTTCGGGCCGGTGCGGTTAATTTCATCTGCAAGCAGAATTTGGTTCATTACCGCCCCCGGGTGGAATATCTTTTCGCTCGTTTGCATCTGGAACATATTGAAGCCTGTTATGTCTGACGGGAGAACGTCCGGCGTAAACTGGATTCTCTGAAAAGAGCAGCTCGTGCTTTTCGCAAGCGCCGAGATAAGAGTCGTTTTCCCCAGACCGGGGACGTCTTCAATCAAGGCGTGCCCGCCGCAAATCAGGCAGATGAGCACCTCGTCGATGACCTTGTCTTTTCCGATTATTCTCTTGCTGATATTTGCCCTTATTTCTTCAAGTAATGATATTGCCTGTTGCTTATCCATTCTTCACCTCTGCGAAAGATATAATTACAATAATGGTAATCTTTTCATAGTATAGCACAACACCTATATAATTTACAGCTTTTTGTTGCAAAGCTGTGAACTTTCACGAAGAATTCACAGAAAAATCACAATTCGGGGCGAATTTCGGCACCCAAATGTCATGACGAGTGGCGATTATGACAGAAAAGCAGCAAAAAAGCAAAAATATTTCATAAATTATTGATATTTGTGTAGACTTTTTCCCGCCATGTGATAAAATAGATTAAACAGATAACTGCTGTTGTTATGATTGATTATGCGATTGAGGGGTGTTGATATGAGGAAAGTTTTCTGCGTAGTATTGTCCGCGCTTTTATGCGTGGCGTTGTTTGCCGCGTGCGGCGAGGGTAAACCCGCTTCCTCTGTCGTCAGCACGCCTTCGTCTATGGCGACGATTCCCCCAACGCCCACCGCACCCCCGCAGATGGTGAAGGTGGCAGTGGTGAAGGGTGCGGAGTCGGGGCTCAATGTGCGCGCAGACGATTCCACAGATGCCGAGGTTCTCGGCACAGCCGAAAACGGCGATAAATTCATCCTACTTGTGGCCGAAGCGCAAAACGGCTGGTACAGAATTAAGTTCGGCACAAGAGATGCGTTTATCTCTTCAGAATACGCCGAGATTCAGGAAATCACAAAGACGGAGGCAGACAGCTTGGACAGCGATTCAAGCTCCGGCACAGAAACCACTCCCACGCCGAACCCGACGTCCGGCGATACCTCCGGTACTGATGCCGGTGTCACCAGCAGCGCGCCAAGCGGCAATGAGAGTACACCGTATAACGCCAGTGACGAGGACGGAGAAACCTAAAGGTGCAATGGATAATTTGTAGGGAGTGACGACTCGGCGCTCCGATAAGGATAATGCATAATTGACAGTTAAAGGCATAAGGCCAAAAGATAAACTATATTAAACGGGGCATTTGGGGGCGACCTTAAATGCCTCTAACTGCGGGATAAGCTGCAATGCTTTGCGCGATGATTAGAAGGGTAAGCTTGATAAGATAAACGAAGGATGGCTGGGTGAATTACTGATTGTCATAATTTGGTTGACATATTTCTTAGGTAGTATATATAATTGTCTTGCTCATCTTTATATTTAATGGCTATTATCGTTTTCATTGGTGACATAATTCAGTTTCCATAATATATAATTTATTTCCATAATTCAAATGCAATGGAAGGAAAATGACATGAATATCCTTGTGGTGGGTGCGGGGCTTCTCGGAAGAGCAGTCGCGGAAAGCCTTGATAGCATCGGGCATGATGTGGCAATAATTGAAGAGCAGAGTGACAAGCTTCAGCTCCTCTCCCCTGATTTTGACGGCGTGGAGTATATCGGATTTCCTCTGGATTTGAATGCGCTGCGCAATGCGGGCATTGAGGATTGCGACGTAGTGGCAGTGACCACCTCTGACGACAATCTGAATATCACGGTTGGGCAAATCGCGAAGAATTATTTCAATATCAAAACAGTCGTGGCGAGAATCTCCGACCCGTACCGCGAACATATCTTTGAGCGCTTCGGGCTTAAAACGGTCTGCCCGACTAACATGGCCGGTGAAAAGATTGTGGATGCCATTGTGAATCCGCTTCAAAGCGCACAGGTGAATTTCGGCAGCAGCACCGTATCTCTTTATGAGCAGCGTGCAGGAAAGGCATATGTCGGAATGACAGTCTCGCAGATTGAGGAAAAGGCTGGGACGTTCGTTTTCGCCATAGAGGAGCAAAACGGCGTCTTCAAGTTCAGAAGCGAGCTCACAAAGGAAATTATCGTGGAGGACGATGTAATCATTTTCTGTAAGAAAATAGACTAGAAGCGCAATTGACAGTAGACTTTGCCCAACGGAGCGCCGACGCGGCGCGCCGTTAAGGGCAATTGGCAATTGATAATTAAGGGCGTTAAGGGCAACAAGCTTTTCGTTAAAACTGCGATTGAGAGGCAACAATATGAATATGGTAATTATCGGCGGCGGGAAAATAGGACAAGATTTGGCGCGCATGATGCTTGAAAAGAAGCATGTGATAAGCCTCATTGAGTGCAACCGCGCGCGCGCCGAAAGGCTCGCAAATGAACTTGACGCCGAGATAATAATGGGTGACGGAACGAACATCAAGGTGCTTGAAAAGGCGCACGCAAAAGGCTGCGACTGCCTTATGGCCGTCACCGGAAGCGACCAGGATAATCTCGTTGCGGCGCAAATAGGCAAGAATTATTTTGGGGCAAAGAAGGTCATAGCGCGGGCAAGCAACCCGAGAAATATCGAAACCTTCAGGGTTCTCGGAATAACAAACACAGTCAGCAGCACCGAAATTATCTCCAAGATGATAGAGCAGGAGGCGGATTTATCCAGTATGCATCTGCTCGCCACACTCAACCAGGGGCAGGTCAACATATCGTCAATGAAGGTGAATTCTGATTCCAGGATAATCGGCAAAGCGCTGCACGCAATTGATTTTCCCAAAGACACTCTCATTATTTCCATTATAAGAAACGGCGACTTGATTATCCCCAACGGCTCATCGGTGATTGAATTCGGCGACGAGGTTATTGCCCTAAGCGATGATAAGACGCGCAAGCCGCTCGTTAAAATGGTATGTGGAAGAGATACTTAAAGGTTTTTTTGCATTAATATTTATTTTAAGAATAATTATCAAAAGCGCTTTACTTTTCGGATATATGGTGATATACTGTGTAACATTGAAGTGCTGTTTCGCTTCGATAATCACTGACAATATATTTCAAAGACTACTGGAGATAATTATGGAGCAAAAGCTCACAAGAGAAAATTTCAGCCGTAAACGAACCGCAATTCTCAAAACTCTACAGGAAACCTCCTCGCACCCCACAGCTGACTGGGTTTATTCTCAGCTTCGTCCGCGCTACCCAAACCTCAGCCTTGGCACTGTATATCGCAATCTGAAAAAGCTTTGCGAAACAGGTAAGTCGCATAGTGTCGGCGTGGTTAACGGGCAGGAGCATTTTGACGGTAATATTCAGCCGCACTCGCACCTGATTTGTGAAAATTGCGGAGCAATTCGTGATATTCAAGAAGCTTTCTTCAATGAAGACGCGCTTGTGCAGGTTTCTAACAAGCATAGTCACTTAGTTTATGTCATTCATGAGGCAACTGTTGTTTTCAAAGGCTTCTGCACGGGTTGCAGAGGCGGAAAAGGCGATGTCGTTGATGAAAGCACTCTCCCCGGTGCCTAATAACACATGCGAATTTATGTGTTGACTAAAGCTTCGTAAGATGATAGAATTGTTGCGATATAGGGGAGTAGTCGGCGCGATAGCGTGGCTAAGTCAACAAACTGAATGATTTTATCATTCTGGTTTAGCTTGAAATGACCAGACCTGTGTTCTTTTTGTGGACACAGGTCTGTTGTTATATAATCATCATAATATATCGAAATTGGAGGGTATTATGGAGTTTCTGTGGGAAGGCCTGATGTCGATAACATGGCAGCAGGTTGTGATGTACGTAGTCGGCGCGCTGCTTATCTGGCTGGCGGTGAAAAAGGAATATGAGCCTTCACTGCTGCTTCCGATGGGCTTCGGCGCGATTCTCGTGAACCTGCCTTTTACGGGGGTTCTCAATTATGAAATCGGTGGGGTTGAAGCCACCGGAATTATCGAATGGCTGTTCAACGTGGGCATTGAGGCTTCAGAGGCCATGCCGCTTCTTCTGTTCATCGGCATAGGCGCGATGATTGATTTCGGCCCGCTGCTTTCCAACCCGAAGATGTTTCTGTTCGGCGCGGCGGCACAGTTCGGCATTTTCCTTACAATCGCGTTTGCGGCATTGCTTGGCTATGATTTGAAGGACGCTGCGTCCTTCGGCATCATCGGCGCGGCAGACGGCCCTACTTCCATTCTCGTTTCGCAGGTTCTGGATTCAAACTTCGTCGGCCCCATTGCTGTGGCGGCATATTCGTATATGGCGCTTGTGCCGATTATCCAGCCGGCGGCCATAAAGCTCGTCACAACAAAGAAAGAGCGCAGAATCCGCATGACATACAGGCCCGCAACCGTCACAAAAACAACGAAGATTCTCTTCCCCATTATCGTGACGATAATCGCGGGGCTTGTTGCGCCGGCTTCTGTTTCGCTCGTCGGCTTCTTGATGTTCGGCAACCTCATAAGAGAATGCGGCGTTTTGCGCAGCCTCTCGGAAACGGCGCAGAACGTGCTGGCGAATCTCGTCACGCTGCTTCTCGGCCTGACAATTTCGTTCTCGATGAGGGCAGAGCAATTTGTGCGGCTTGACACGCTTATCATTATGGCGCTCGGGTTGTTCGCGTTCGTGTTTGATTCCATAGGCGGCGTGTTGTTTGCAAAGCTGCTGAATCTCTTCAGCAAGGAAAAGGTCAACCCGATGGTCGGCGCGGCGGGTATCTCGGCTTTCCCGATGAGCGCGCGCGTCATTGAGAAGATGGGCATAAAGGAAGACAATCAGAATCATCTGCTCATGCATGCCGTAGGCGCCAATGTTTCGGGGCAGATTGCCTCTGTGCTGGCCGGCGGAATCGTGCTCGGCTTCTTCATGTGATTGAGGTAATGGCATGAAAATAGGAATCGGTTTACACGTTAAAAACAGCGCGGAGGCTGTTGAGCTTTATATTAAAGCTTTCAGCCTGGAGCTTGGGTATCATGTCAAGAACGCTGACGGCTCTTATTTCCACTCAGAGCTCTACAAAAATGATGAGGAAATGCTTAATGTCATCGAATCCGATGAAAACGCTGTGACCAACAACCTCGTCCAGCTGGGCTTCCAGTTTGCCGATGAAGCTGAGCTTCGCAGGGCCTTTGACATTCTGCGCGAGGGCGGAAAGGTTAAGACAGAGGTAGGCCCGCTGCCGTGGAGCCCGTGCTCTGCGGAGGTTATTGATAAATTCGGCTGCTGGTGGTATCTGACAGTACCGCAGCATCATCCGGAAGATGATTTTGACCCCGCCGCCCCGTGGGATGCGAGCATGTATAAAAATCCGAATCAAAAATAATTTAGTGCTTTATAGTGTTAAATTGCTAAATCGGAAGAATAAAATCGAATTGAGAGTGTATAATTACTGCACTCGGTTTGGAGGACATAATGTTTTCACCTGAAGCTATGGCTAATTTTATGACGGCGCTTGAAATGATGGGTAAAGGAATGCTCGGCATTTTCATCGTCCTCTCGATTATCGCGATTATCGTTTTCATCTTTGCGCGCGTCACCTCGCGCAAAAAGAAAGACGGCGATGTGAGCTGAGTGGCTTTTGCTGCCGAGAATTTTTTGCAGAGGTATAAACAGGAAGAATATGAAGATTAGTTTTTCTACACTTGCCTGCCCTAACTTGAGCTGGCAGGAGATTATTTCCGTTGCGTCGGACATCGGCTTTGACGGAATTGAAGTGCGTGGCTTGGGCGATGATATTTTTGCCTACCGCGCAAAACCCTTTGTGGACAGTGAAATAACGAAAACGATGCAGAAGCTCGGCGATTTGAAGCTTGCCGTGTCTTGCTTTTCATCTGGCTGCTGCCTGAAATTCGCCGATAAGCGCGAGGAAAACCTTGAGGAAATCACAGGATATATCGAGCTTGCGGCTAAAACCGGCACGGAATTCGTTAGAATTCTCGCAGACTTGGACGTCATGCCCGACGGCGACGTGGACGATGATTTGGTCGTTGAGCAGCTGAAAGCCCTAGCTCCGATCGCAGCGCTGCACAACGTCACCTTGCTTGTGGAGACGAACGGCGTATACGCGGATACCGCGAGGCTGCGAAAAATCCTTGAGCTGACCGCCAGCGACTCCGTCGCAGCGCTCTGGGATATTCACCACCCGTTCAGAGTGATGAACGAAGAGCCGGAGGTGACCGTGCAGAACCTCGGCGCGTATATAAAATACGTGCATGTAAAGGACAGTGTCATAAATGACAGAAAAATTGCGTATAAGATGATGGGCGAGGGTGATTTACCCATCGGCGAGATGATAAACGCGCTGCGCTCAATCAATTATGAGGGCTATCTTTCGCTTGAATGGGTGAAGCGCTGGTCTGCCGACTTGGAAGACGGCGGCATCGTCATCCCGCAGTATTTCCAGTATATGGGCGAGTTCCTTGAGACACGGAAAGCTCACAGCGAACTCCTCTGGAACAGGGCAAAAACCGGCCAGTACATATGGGAAAAAGAGGCTTTAATTGACTTGACCTTCCCCCAGCTTCTGGATAGAATAGTCGAGGAATTCCCCGACCAATACGCTTTCAGATACACAGAATTTGACTATCAGCGTACATACAGCGAGTTCCGCGATGATGTTGACAAATTCGCGCGCGCACTGATTTCCCTCGGCGTGAAGCGCGGAGACAAGGTATCAATCTGGGCGACGAACGTTCCGGCCTGGTTCATCTCATTCTGGGCAGCGACCAAAATCGGCGCTGTGCTCGTAACGGTGAACACGGCGTATAAAATACACGAGGCCGAATATTTGCTGCGTCAAAGCGACACGCACACGCTGATTATGATTGACGGCTTTAAGGATTCCGATTACGTCGGCATAATCAAGGAGCTGTGCCCCGAGCTTCAGACGCACAAGGCCGGCGAGCCGCTTCATTCTAAACGTCTGCCGTTTTTGAGGAACGTCATCACGGTTGATTCCACTCAGCCCGGCTGCCTTACCTGGGAGCAGGCAAACGCCTACGCCGACGATACACCGATTGAAATCGTATACCAGCGCATGGCAATGATAAACCGCCACGACGTGTGCAACATGCAGTATACCTCCGGCACAACGGGATTCCCGAAGGGAGTTATGCTGACGCATTATAACGTCGTGAATAACGGCAAAAATATCGGCGACAGAATGGATTTATCCACCGCGGACAGATTCCTTATTCAGGTGCCGATGTTCCACTGCTTCGGCATGGTGCTTACGATGACGGCAAGCGTCACGCACGGTTCGACGATGGTGCCGATTGCGGCGTTTTCGCCCACTAAATCTCTTTCGGCAGTGAACAGCGAAAAGGTTACGGCAATTAACGGCGTGCCGACGATGTTCATCGCGATGCTGGAGCATCCCGATTTTGAAAAGACAGATTTCTCTCACATGAGAACCGGAATTATGGCGGGTTCGCCCTGCCCTGTTAAGGTCATGGAGGACGTCTTGAATCAGATGAACATGAAGGAAATCACGATTGTGTTCGGTCAGACGGAATCCTCGCCCGGCTGCACAATGTCTAATTCTGACGACGCGGTTGAGGTGAAGGTGAACACGGTCGGGAAGCCTCTGCCTGGCATAGAGTGCAAGATTGTTGACCCCGACACCGGCGCGGATTTGCCTGACGACACAGACGGCGAATTCGTCGCACGCGGTTATAACATAATGAAGGGCTATTACAAAATGCCGGCCGCCACGGCAAATGCGATAGACGAGCACGGTTGGCTGCACACCGGCGATCTCGCGCGGCGCAGACCCGACGGCAATTTCAAGATTACCGGCAGAATTAAGGATATGATTATCCGCGGCGGGGAGAATATCTACCCCAAGGAGATTGAGGATTTCATTTACACCTATGATAAGGTCAAGGACGTACAGGTGGTCGGTGTGCCGGATAAGCAATACGGCGAGGAGATTCTCGCGTGCGTCGTTTTGAAAGAGGGAATATCCGCGACGGAGGAGGAAATCAAGGAGTTCGTTCGCGCACACATGGCGAAGCAGAAGGTGCCGAGATATGTGAAGTTCGTTGATGGCTTCCCGATGAATGCCGCCGGAAAAATTCTGAAATACAAGATGGTTGAAGACGCGGTGGAGTATCTCGGGCTTAAAGACGCAAGCGAGATCGAAACGGCGTGAGGGCAGATAACACATAATTGACAATGGACAGTCGAGAGGCATATAACAGAGGAGATTCCTCAGTTATATGCCTTTATTTTTCCATTATCAATTATCAACTGCCATTCTCCACTGTTCATGCACCTCTTTGCCGAGAATCGTGAGGGCCTTCGCGGGGCAGCTTGCCACACATCGGTAGCAGAGCGTGCATCGGTCGTGTCCTGCGGCTTTGCCGTTTTCCATGCTGAGGTTCTTCATCGGGCAAAGCCCCTCACATTTGCCGCAACCGGTGCATTTTACCGTATTGACATCCGGCTTTGATTTATATGACGCTGTCTTGCCTCGAAACCACAGTCGCTGACCTAAAAGACCGCCCGCATGGTTGATGAAGCTCAAGCCCTCATGCGGCGGCTTGCCGTTTTTCAGGCTTTGAGCGGCTAAGGCTATTTTTTTATCCGTCTCGGCTATTCGGCTTAAATTCTCTTCGTGCGTCTTCTTCATCATCTTGACATCGCAGGTGCTATCAGGCATCATGAGATGAAGCCCGCCCACTATTTCTGCGCCCGCCTTTTTGAAGAGGCGCGCCGCGCAGCCTGCTCCATCGCCGCTGAAAAGACCGAGCGTAGCGATGATAAAAACCTTCTTGCCTCGAAAATTTTCTTCATTTCCAGTGATAAAATCTTTGACTATTCTGGGCGTATTGCTGAAGTAAACAGGATAGCCAAAAACGACAATCTCTTGTTGTGCAAGCCTACTCAACACATCTGCTTCTTCAATTGATGCGACAACATTTTTTCCGCTGAATTGCTTTACAAATTCTGTGACGCAATGCCGTGTGTTTCCCGTGCCGCTGAAATATATTCCTATCAGAATTATCCCCTCTATTCTCATTGTGATGGGAATATCATAGCATGAGTATCTTAAATCCCGCTTACGAGTTGCCGAAGATTTTCTTAATTGAATCCTCATATGGCGGGCGGAGGATTCCGTGCTCGGTGATTATCCCGGTGATTAAGTCGTTATCGGTCACGTCAAACGCCGGGTTATAGATACTGATTCCCCTCGGCGCCATGCGCTCTTTATACCACATCTCGGTCACCTCGTCCGGGCTGCGCTCTTCAATCGGGATTTCCGCGCCGGTCGCGAGAGAAATATCAATTGTTGAGCTTGGCGCACAAACATAAAACGGAATGCCGTAATGCTTGGCGAGAATCGCGACGCCTGATGTACCGATTTTATTGGCGGCGTCGCCGTTGCGCGCAACTCTGTCACACCCGACGAGGATTAAATCAACGAGGCCGTTTTTCATGACGATTGACGCCATATTATCGCAGATGAGCGTTGTATTGATGCCGTTTTCATGCAGCTCATAACTCGTCAGGCGCGCTCCCTGGAGCAGCGGGCGGGTTTCATCGCAATAGACGCGCAGGTTCTTGACACCCGCCTCGGTTGCGAGGTAAATCGGCGCGGTGGCGGTGCCGTATCTCACGGTGGCAAGTGTGCCCGCATTGCAGTGCGTGAGAATCCCCATGCCGTCCTTTATCAAGGGCAAGCCGTGTTTTCCGATGGCCCTGCAGACCTCCGCGTCTTCGTCGCGGATTCTGATTGCCTCGTCATGCAAAACAGCGATAATTTCCCGCACGGGCTTATCCTTGCTCGCCGCAACACTGCGCTCCATTCTGTCCAGTGCCCAGAAGAGATTGACGGCGGTAGGACGGGCGGAAGCGAGGTATGCCTTTTTCTCCATGAAAGCCGCATAGAATTCATCATAGTTGTCCGCCTCAATCTCACGCGCGGCAAGATAAACTCCGATGGCGGCAGCAACACCGATAGCCGGCGCGCCTCGCACCTTGAGCTTATATATGGCGTCCCAAATCTCCTCCTGTGCTGTGAGCGTGAGCATTTTCGTCTCATTGGGCAGCAGGGTTTGGTCGATTATATACAATCCGTTCGCATTTTCATCTAAATCAACTGTGCTGAATTCTTCAATCCTCATTACCGCTCTCCTTTGTGATCTCCTGTGCGCGCCGCCTCTGCAGCTCAGCGACCTCGGCCTGCGTGAAAACATTCGCTTGCTTCAGAATATACTGTGAATAGAGCGTTATGCGCGCATAATGTTCGAGCGCCTCCATCGCGTGCCACGCGAAGGTGAGGTCCCTCCCCCATGTCACCGCTCCGTGATTGGCGAGCAGCAAGCCGTTTCTGCCGCTGAGATACGGGATTATCCCATCTGAAAGCGCCGATGTGCCGGGCATGGCGTAAGGCATGACGGGTACGTCACCGAGAATCAGCACGGCTTCTGAAAGCGTGGGCTTGTCAAGCGGGATTCCCGCGACGGCAAACGATGTTGCGAACGCCGGGTGAGCATGGACGACAGCCCCGACATCGGGGCTGTTTTTGTATATCGCAAGGTGAATTTTCAGCTCGCTCGTGGGCATATATGTGCCTGAGAGGCGGTTACCGGATAAATCGCTTTCAATCAGCATTTCGGGCGTCATATGCCCCTTCGAGACATTCGTCGGCGTGGCTAGCACGCGGTTCTTGCCGATAAGGCAGCTGATATTGCCGTCATTCGCGGCAACGAACTCGCGGGCGTACATTCTCCTGCCGACTTCGATTATTTTACTGACCGCTTCGTTTCTGTCCATATATTCCGCCATGGTTTCTCCTCTTAAAAGAAATCGGTAAAGGCCACGTCAGGGATGTTGAGCTCTGTTATGAGCTCACCGAAACCATTATGCTCCAAGCTCAACTCCGTAACCGTGCCGCTGCCCTGATTAGCGGCAAAAAGCGCCGTTTCATCGGTGGAAAGCGCAATCATGCGCGGGTCATTGCCGAAGCACGGGAATTCAAGCATATTCGTGAGCCTGCCGTCTTCCTCAATATCAAGGCGATAGAGCATATCTATTCCGCGCACTGAGGCGAAAAGCGTTTTGCCGTCTTTTGTGATTTGGATTTCCGCGGCTATTGTGCTTTCTTCTTTGGGCAAGGTGAGTGAAATTTCGTCAATGTAAGTGAATGTTCCGTCGGCATAGTTGAAGCGCATAATTTTGCAGCCCAGCTCGGTTATCAGATACGCTTGCCCGTTCGGGTGGAATTTCAAATGGCGCGGGCCTTCGCCTGCCTTGATTTCCGTTTTGACGGCGCTGCTCTCTATTATCTCCCCCTGCGCGCCTGTTCTATATGAAAACAGGGCATTTACACCGAAATCAACGGCTATCAGGCGCTCATCGGGCGCAAAAAGCACCTCATGTGCGCGCGCTTGTGTTTGCCTCTTATGCGTGCTTTCGCCGCGGTGCTGAATATTTGAAAGCTCAGCGCCGAGGCTGCCGTCCTGATTCACGGCAAAAGCGATGATATTCCCTGCGGCATAATCCGCGCCGTATACCGCCGTACCCTGCGGATTCAGGCACACATGGCAGCACCCGCCGCCTGTGCCCGAGGCGCTGTTAATAAGCTCTGTGCCGCCTGTCGTGAGAATCCTGTGAGCTGAAATTACCGCGCGGGAATCATCTTCATTTGCGGCGTAGATTATCTTTTTTGAAGGGTGCAAAGCCAGAAACGACGGATTGACGCATGCGCTGTCCACCCCCAGCAGTTTCGGCTCTCCTCCGCTCAAATCATAGCAGGAAATCCCGCCGCAACTCTCCTGATTATAGCCGCCGGTATAGAGATATTTTCCCATGTTTCCTCCTAATCGCTCACCTTCAGGCGAATCACGTTCCACGAGGCCTTGGCGAGCTTCACGTCAAATTCCGCGCCGTTGATTTTTGTATCCGCTGAACGGGGCTTAATGATTTCATTATTCGGGAGATTGACCGCGTTCAAATCGAAGCCCGCAAGCTCGATATGCTCAATCAGCGCGCATTTTCCGAAGCTGCGCATATCACAGCCGAGCAGCATGTCTTCCTCCAGACTGCGGTTGACGGCGAAAATCGTGACCTCGCCCTTTTCCGCGTTATAAACCGCGGTGCTTTCAAGATAAGGCACATCCGTGAAGTTACTGCCATCGTATTTATCTGAAGCCGTGACTGGATTCAGCGCCGTTCCGCGGCCGTAAAGCGACATGTGCATGAACGGCCAGTAAATTGACTGCCTCCATGCCGCGCCGCCCTTTTCTGTCATAACCGGAGCAATGACGTTCACAAGCTGCGCGAGGCATGCCATGCGAACCCTGTCTGAATGCTTTATCAGCGTGATGAGAAGCGTGGCGGCAACGAGGGCATCCTCAAAGGTATAGGTGTCCTCCACGAGCGGCGGAGCGATTCCCCACGGCTTGTTCTTCATGATGTCGTCGTCCTTTTGCAGCGAATGGTACCAAACATTCCACTCATCAAAGCTAATCATCATCTTCTTCGGGCTTCTCTTCTTTGCCTTGATGAAATCACAGACGGAAATCACGGTCTTGATGAAATCGTCCATGCGCAGGGCTTCGGCGAGGAAATCCTTGCTGTCAGTGCGCTTAGCGTAATATTGGTGCATTGAGATGAAATCCACATCGTCGTAGGTATGCTCAAGCACGGTGGCCTCCCATGCGGGGTATGTCGGCATTTCGGAATTTGAGCTGCCGCAGCTGACGAGCTGGATTGACGGGTCTACCTGACGCATGGCCTTGGCAGTTTCATTTGCGAGCCTGCCGTATTCCTCCGCAGTCTTGTGCCCAAGCTGCCACGGGCCGTCCATCTCATTGCCGAGACACCAGGTTTTCACATCATACGGAGACTGCACGCCGTTTTTAACGCGCATATCGCTGTAAAAGCTGCCGGAGTGAACATTGCAGTATTCAAGGAGATTGCATGCCTCGGTTATGCCGCGCGTGCCGAGGTTGACTGCCATCATCATCTCGGTATTCGCTTTTTTGCACCACCGCGCGAATTCATCCACGCCAACCTCGTTGGTTTCAATCGTCCTCCACGCCAAATCCAGCCTGCGCGGACGCGAGGCAACCGGGCCCACGCCGTCTTCCCAGTTATAATTCGAGACGAAATTTCCGCCTGGATAGCGGACAATCGGCACGCGCAAATCGGCGACAAGGTCAAGCACATCCCTGCGGAAGCCGTCTTCGTCGGCAGACGCGTGACTCGGCTCGTAAATCCCGGTGTAAACCGCGCGGCCGAGATGCTCGATAAACGAGCCGTAGATACGCTCGTCTATTTCGGCAAGCTTGTATGATTTATCAATTACCATTTTAGATTTTAACATAAATTCGCCCTCCTTTTGGTTGATGTTATTCTATCAGAATTTAGCTGTTAAATCAATCCGAAAAGCCAATTGACAATTGAGAGTTGATAATGGATAATGGATAAATAATGGGGAGTGACGATTCGGCGCTCCGATAAGCGAATTCAGCTGTTTGAAAGGGGAAATATGAACAATAACATCAAAGCCGATATAGAGCAGGGCAAAACGGCTCTTGGCATTGAACTGGGCTCGACGCGTATTAAGGCCGTGCTGATTGACAGCCGCTTTGACGCCGTAGCCACAGGAGGCTTCAGCTGGGAGAACCGGCTGGAAAACGGCGTCTGGACTTACCGCCTTGATGACGTCTGGGCGGGCGTACAGGAGAGCTTTCGCGCACTTTGCGCCGATGTGCGGGAAAAACACGGCGTGGAGCTTGAGAATATCGGTAAAATAGGGATTTCGGGCATGATGCACGGCTATCTCGCCGTTGACAATAACGGTGAATTGCTGACGCCGTTCAAGACATGGCGCAACACCGACACCGAAGAGGCCGCAAAGCTACTGACGGCTGAATTCGGCGTGAATGTTCCGATAAGATGGACGGTCTCTCACCTCTTTCAGGCGGTAATGAACAGCGAGCCTCACGTGAACGAAATCTGCTTCGTGACTACGCTTGCGGGCTATGTGCACTACAAGCTCACAGGCGAAAGGATACTCGGCGTCGGCGAGGCCTCGGGCGTGTTCCCCATAGACAGCACGAGCAATGATTATAATCAGGATATGATTGATAAATTTGATAAATTGATTGATAAAAAATATCCTTGGACGCTTAGGGATATATTCTTTGAAGTGAAGCCTGCCGGAAGCTATGCGGGCGACCTCACCGAAGAGGGCGCTGCTTTGCTTGACCCAACTGGCAAACTTAAGGCAGGAATCCCGCTCTGCCCGCCGGAGGGCGATGCCGGCACGGGAATGGTTGCGACGAACAGCGTAGCCGAGCGCACGGGGAACGTCTCCGCCGGCACCTCGATTTTTGCCATGATGGTGCTGGAGAAAGCTCTCTCGGGGGTTTACCCTGAAATTGATATGGTCACCACGCCGGCGGGAAAGCCAGTGGCGATGGTTCACTGCAATAACTGCACATCTGACATTGACGCGTGGGTGAGGCTGCTTTCCGAGGCTATCGGCGGCTTTGCAGACGGCGCGGCAAAAGCGGATATTTATGATTTCTTCTACAAAAAAGCCCTTGAGGGCGAAGCGGACGCGGGCGGGATTCTCTCCTATAATTATCTTTCCGGCGAGCCGACCACAGGCTTTGACGAGGGGCGGCCATTGCTTCTGAGATTGCCGGACGCCGAGCTGAGCCTTGCGAATTTTGCGCGCAGCCTCATATATTCAGCCATGGCGACCCTGAGAATAGGCATGGACATTCTGAAAGAGCGCGAGGGCTTTTCGCTCTCCGAGCTGCTGGGGCACGGCGGATTCTTCAAGACAGAGGGCGTCGGGCAAAGGCTGATGGCGGCAGCGCTGGGGGTGTCTATTTCAGTAATGGAATCCGCCGGAGAGGGCGGCGCGTGGGGCATTGCGTTGCTTGCGGCTTACCTCGATTACAGCGATGAAAGCCTCGAGGCTTTCCTAGAGAGAAGAGTGTTCTCAAGAAACGCTGCGGTGAAAGTAGTGCCGGACAGCACGGAGGAAGAAGGCTTTAATCTTTTCCTTGAGCGATATAAGCGCGGGCTCGCGATAGAGCGAAGCGCCGTGGAGAACACATAAAAAAGAGCGCCTTACGGCGCTTCTTTTTATGCGTCTTTCTTGCGGGTTTGCGAGAAGTCAATGCTGCCGTCGGGCAGAAGCAGAATTCCCTCATTCTCGGGGCTTTCGGCGAAATAGCTTTCGTCGCAGTAAATCGGATAGAAAACGCAGGCTTCTCTTATATAATTCTCAAGTGAAGTTAGGATGTTTATATCAAACATTGAGAGCTTCAGGCGTTCGTCAAAATCAGGGTTATTAAGCAGGCGCGGAGATGCAGTCGAGTCAAATTGCTTCAGAACGTCCAGTGGAAGCGTGCCGTTTGAGCGCAGGGTATAGAGCGCGGCCTGATAATTGCCGTTAATTATCCGGCTTTCATACTCATCAGCGGGAAGCGGCTCGATGTTGAAAGCATTGCCAAGGGAAGCGTTCCACGCGGTTATAACTGCATTGGCGAGGCTTTGCGAAAGCTCATCATCGGGGCAAATAACGGTGATGGAAGGGATTCGCTCAATTTCAAGCTGTGCGAGGGTGGTTTCAATGGTGTTTTGCAGGAATTGGTCGGCCTCGGGATAGCTGAACGATACATACCTCTCTCCGCCCCACGTGATATTCGGGGGCATTATGCATGTCGCCTCAGTCAGCGTGGCGGGGATTCTCGACATAAGCGCCTGGCGGTCAATGCTCTTCATATAGACGGCACGAAGCGCCTCGCTTTCAAGAGAAACCTCGCTGTAGCCGTCATCTAAAATAACGTTGGCAGTCGGGTTCATTATGACTCCGCAGAGGCAGTCTTCAATCGCCTGTATTTTACAGCCGGCGCCTTCCATCTCCGCGGCACTTTCTTCCGCGATGCCGAGAATTTCAACATCGCCATTTTGCAGTGCGATGAGCGGCTCTTCCCTGTAGCCTTCTTCGTCGCTCATCAGCATTCTCACGCCTGCAGGAGCAACCGAATGCTCTCCGCGGTAATTGTTGGTGCGCGCGAGGTCGATGTATTTTTCCTTTTCCCACGAATAATTCGTTTTGAACGTGAACGGGCCGTTTGCAAGAGTATACACGCAGTCAAGCCCGTAATAGCCCTCTGTGCTGTGGAAGAACGCCTCATTGCAGGGCATGAAGCGAGGTGAAGCGGTCAGCGCGGGGAAATCAGCGTAGCTGTGTTCCAGCTCGAAAACCACGGTTTTCTCGTCCTTGGCATATACGCCCAAGCTTTCAGCAGAGGCTTCGCCGGAATTCACAGCAACCGCGTTTTTTATAATGAAAAGCTCGTCAATGGCCGTCGCCTTGGTTGCGGGGTCAAGCGCGCGGCGAATGCCGAAGACGAAATCCTCCGCAGTGACGGGCTGCCCTTCGCTCCACTTTGCGTCATCGCGCAAGGTGAATTCAAAAACTGAGGCGTCAGCATTCTGCCGCCATTCATTTGCGACGCCCGGGAGCGCCTCGCCGTCTTCACCGATTCTGCAAAGCCCCTCAAAAACCGCGTTAATCACAGTGAATTCCGATTCATTCACGGCTGTCTGCGGGTCAAGCGAATAAACATTGCCTTCAAGAAGATGCGTGAGCTCGGCATCGACTTTATATGGGCTGCACGCTGAAAAGGACAGCGCAATAAGCGCTGCCGACAGTAAAAGAGAAAGTATTTTTTTAACGTTTATGCCCAGAGAATTCATTGAATCACCTATCAGATAGCTTAGGCATAGTATAACACGGTTATGGACAATTGACAATAAGCGTAGCAACGCAGATAATTAACAATTATCCATTGATTGTAATGTGCGGGCAGGCATGGAAATCCGCACCTATATGCGAATTGTCAATTGTCCATTAAGAGTAGAGACCACCGTTTCGGTTGCCCTCAAATTCATTCCTTCACGTCCAGCATAAGCTCTTTGAAATCCGCCGGTTCGCTGGTGTTCACGCGCCTGATGTCCGCTATGAGCTCCTCGACGTCAGCTTCTTCTGTCGCCCAGCTTGTGCAGAAACGGACGCAGGTATGCTTTTCGTCGACAATCGCCCAGGTGGAATAGACATATTTCTCTCCGAGCTTGGCTATGACGTCGTTTCGCATAATCGGAAATTGCTGGTTCGTCGGCGACTCTGCCAGAAGCTTCAAGCCCATCTCCTTGCAGGCGTCAGCTATTTTATACGCCAGCTCGTTTGCTCGCCGTGCAATATCAAAATAGAGGTTATCCGTAAATAAAGCCTTAAACTGAATGCCGAGAAGCCTGCCCTTAGCGAGCATTCCGCCTTTTTGCTTGATAATATAGCGGAAATCCCCTTTCAGCTCATCGTTTATGATTACAACTGCCTCACCCATAAGCGCGCCGACCTTCGTGCCGCCGATATAGAAAGCATCACAGAAATCGCACATATCCGAAAGCGTGACGTCATTGCCGCGCGCGGTCAAGCCATAGCCCAGCCGGGCGCCGTCCGCAAAGAGAACAAGCCCCCATTTATCGCAGACCCTGCGTAAATCGGCAAGCTCCTGCTTGGAATAAAGCGCGCCGTTTTCCGTCGGGAATGAGATATAAACCATCTTCGGCTTGACGATATGCTCAAAGGCCTCGTCCTCAGCATGCCGCTTACAGGCTTCCTCCACCTGCCGCCAGTTGATTTTCCCGTCCGCACCGCCGTCAACTGCAAGAATCTTATGCCCTGTGGCCTCAACGGCACCTGTCTCATGTACGTTGATATGCCCGCTTGAAGCTGAGAGCACGCCCTCGTGCGGGCGCAAAGCATGGCTGATTACCATGAGGTTCGCCTGTGTCCCGCCCACGACGAAATGCACATCTACATCCTCACGTGCGCAGGCTTTTTTTATAAGCTTCCGAGCCTCGGCGCAGATTTCATCTTCGCCATAGCCGACATACTGCTGCATATTTGTCTCATTCATGAGTGCCATCACGGCAGGGTGCGCGCCCTCGTTATAATCGCAGTTAAAAAGTTTCATGCAATCCTCTCTTAATCAATGTCGGTTTGGATAATCATTCATTGCCCATTGCCTTTAACGGAGCGCCGAGGTCGTCGCTCCCTACGTAGGGCAATGCCTACTAGAGATAAAACACACGTCGCTTCGCGCCACCCCGCTGGGCAACGCCTCTTTACAAAAGAGGGTAAAAATCCTTTGCCCTTAACGCCCTTAATTATTAATTATCAATTATCAATTGTCAATTGTCCTTGTCGGCTTCCGGCATAAGTTCTGCCGCCATAACCTCTAGAATTTCCTCAAGCTTCAGGACATCTTCACCGGAGAAGCGTTCTCTCACGCGGTTCATGACAGTGTCAAGGTAATTCGCGGAGACATCGTTGTAAGCGTGAAATTTACCCGTAACGCGCAGAAAGAATTCGCGCTTGTCTTCCTGCGAGCGCTCCTTCGTCACATAGCCTTTTTTAATTAGGTTTTGCACCTTGTATGCCGCATTCGCCTGTGAAATTTTAACGAAGCGCGCAAACTCAGCTATCGTAGGCTCTTCAAGCGCTCCGATAACCTCCACACAGAAGGTCTCAACGGCTGTGAGGCTGGCCTCACGCGTCTCGAAGCGGCTGAAAATGCTTCTGTAAAAATTGAGCTTGAATTTATTATATACGATTCGAAAGCGCCGCTCAAGAGATTTCTCAATTACTTCGGTCATCTTACTCCTCCGCGTCCTTAATGATGAATGTGAATTCGGCTTTGCAGGCGAGCTCTCCCTCCACCTTGGCTACGGCCTCGCCCACGCCAACAGGACCTCTTCTTTTCGTGAGGCGGCACTCCATTTCGAGCACGTCACCCGGCACCACCTGCCTGCGGAACTTCACTTCCTTGAAGCCGCCGAACAGCACAAGCTTGCCCTTGTTCTCGGGCTCTGTGAGAATGGCGACGGCGCCTGTCTGCGCCAATGCCTCGACGATAAGCACGCCTGGCATTACGCTTTTCTCGGGGAAATGCCCGAGAAAGTGCATTTCATTCGCGGACACACATTTTATCCCTTTTGCCCAGCTTCCGGCCTCTCCGTCGATGATTTTATCCACGAGCAGAAACGGATATCTGTGCGGTATTATCTCTCTGATTTCATCATTTGAAAATTTAAGCATATTATTCTCCTTAAAGGCTCATTCAGCCATCATAACGCGAGATGACAATCGACGCATTATGCCCGCCGAAGCCGAGTGAATTTGAAAGCGCGTGCCTGATTTCCATCTCCCTGCCGGTGTTCGGAATAATATCGAGGTCACAGTCCGGGTCAGGCTCTTTGTAGCCGATTGTCGGCGGGGCGAAGCCGTGCTTCACCGCCATCGCGCAGGCAATCGCCTCAACCGCACCAGCCGCACCGAGCAGATGCCCCGTCATTGATTTAGTTGAACTCATCGCGGCTTTATAGGCATGGTCGCCGAGAGCCGTCTTAACGGCGATGGTCTCACCCTTATCGTTGAGCGGCGTAGAAGTGCCGTGAGCGTTGATATAATCTATATCGGCGGGGTTTAACCCGGCGTCTTCTATCGCAAGAGTCATGGCTCTCGCGCCGCCCTCTCCGCTCGGCTCCGGCGCGGTGATGTGATATGCGTCACAGGTTACGCCATAGCCCGTGAGCTCGGCGTAAATCTTCGCGCCTCTCGATTTCGCGTGCTCAAGCTCCTCAAGCATAAGAACCCCTGCGCCCTCGCCCATCACGAAGCCGCTTCTTTCCTTATCAAACGGGGTTGACGCGCGGGTAGGGTCTGTTCCCTCGTACAGAGCTTTCATCGAGGTGAAGCCTCCCACGCCGAGAGGCGTGAGGCAGCTTTCGGTTCCGCCTGCCATCATGACGTCTGCATAGCCGTGGCGAATCATGCGCATGGCGTCGCCGAGGGCGTTGTTGCCGCCTGCACAGGCAGTCACCGTTGCCGAGCAATGCCCCTTAAAGCCCGAATTTATGGCAATTCTCCCCGCCGCCATATTTATAATCGTCATGGGGATATAGAACGGCGAAACTCTGTCAAAGCCCTTCTCCATGCCCCTGCTGTATTCTCTCTCAGTAACCGGCAGACCGCCTATGCCCGCCGAAACAATCACGCCGCAACGGTTCATATCGGCATTATTGGATATTATGCCGCTGTCTTTGAGGCATTCGTCTGCGGCGATGACGCCCAGCGCTGTGAATCTGTCCATTTTGCGAAGGTCTGCGGCTTTGATATAGTCTTCAAGATTTATATCTGCCTCGGCACTGACCTTCACTTTGCTTTCCTTAGCGTCAAACGCCTTGATGAAATCTATGCCGGACCTTCCGGATTTGAGGCTTGCCCAGAAATCCGCCGTGTTATTCCCGATGGGCGTAACGGCGCCCATGCCTGTTATCACTACTCTTTTGTTCATACGTTATTTTTCCTTTCAGCAAAAATGAAAATTACATCGCCATGCCGCCGTCTACGCAAATTACCTGCCCCGTGATATACGCCGCTTCCTCGGAAGCGAGGAAAGCCACTGTATTGGCGACGTCCTGCGGGCTGCCGAGCTTTGCGAGGGGTATGGCGCTCATCATGCTCGCCTTCACCTCATCGGAGAGAACCGCCGTCATGTCTGTTTCGATGAAGCCCGGGGCGATTGCGTTTACCGTAATACCCCTGCGGCCGAACTCCTTCGCCGCGGTTTTCGTCAGGCCGATTATCCCCGCCTTGCTGGCGGCGTAATTTGCCTGCCCGATGTTGCCCATAAGCCCGATAACGCTTGAAATGCTGATGATTCTGCCCGCCCTCTGACGCTGCATGATTCTGCCGGCAAGCTTCGTGCAGTTAAATGTGCCCTTGAGATTGACGTTAATCACGGCGTCAAAATCCTCGGGGGTCATCTTCGCGATGAGCATATCGCGCGTGATTCCCGCGTTGTTGACGAGAATGTCAACGGTTTCAAATTCGGCCTTCGCGCGCTCGAAGAGCTTTTCGCAGTCTTCAAACTTCGTGACATCTCCCTCAACCGCGACGCATTTCACGCCCAGCGCCTCGCAGGCTTCAACTGTGGCTTTAACTTCTTCCGGCGGGCCGATGTAATTGGCGACGATATTCGCGCCCAGCGCCGCCAATGTCTGTGCGATAACCTTGCCTATTCCCCTGCTTGCGCCCGTTATAACCGCCGTTTTTCCCTTAATGCTCATGGTTTTCTCCTTTTAGCTCATTTATCACTTTTTCAAAATCTTCAACCGTCTCGATTGAGAGCGTTTTAATCTCCGGGCAGGTTTTCTTCACGAAGCCTGAAAGCACCTTGCCCGGGCCGATTTCAACCGCTGTGTCCACGCCGAAAGTGTGAAGTCTCTCTATGCTTTTGCCAAAGAGAACAGGAGACTGCACCTGCCTTACAAGCAGCTGTGCGATATTCTCCGAGGGCTGCAATATATCCGCCGTAGTGTTGAAAACCACGGGAATTTCCATGTTCCCAAAGTGAACACTCTCAAATTTCTCCCCGAGCAGCTCACCCGCCTTTTTCATGAGCGGCGTGTGGAACGGCCCGCTCACATTGAGCGGCAGAACCCGCTTCGCGCCCGCCTCTTTTAACAGCTCCGCGGCTCTGTCGGCAGCCTTGCTTTCTCCGCCTATCACCACCTGCCCCGGGCAATTGAAGTTCGCCGCCCAGACGTTTCCGCCCGCTTCGGCTGTCACGCGGGCTGCTTCCTCATCGGAAAGCCCTAAAACGGCATACATCTTGCTTTCCATACCCGCCGTTGTTTCATGCATCACTTTGCCCCTGAAGGCTAGCAAGTCAAGAAGCGTGCTCTCGTCAAACACTCCCGCCGAATAGAGGGCGTTATACTCGCCCAGCGAAAGCCCGGCGGAATAATCTGGCGTAATCCCGCGCTCCTTGAGCAGCTTCGTCACCGCCATGGCAAAGGCCGCCATGCAGGGCTGTGTGTTGGAGGTACATGACAGCTCCTCAAGCGAGCCTTCAAAGCAAAGCTTTTTGATGCTCACGCCTGAAACGGGCGTATCGAAAACCTCTCTGATTTGCGGGAAGTTTTCATAGAAATCCTTTCCCATGCCAACTCTTTGGCTGCCCTGACCTGCATATAAAAATGCGAGTTTCATGCTTTTCTCCTCAGAATTTAAGATTGGCATTCAGATTTTTGAACGCCGTTTCGCAATCGGTCATCAAAGCTTTGAGAATTTCCGCGACGGGTTTTCTCTCGCTGACGAGCCCCGCGACCTGACCCGCCATGAGCGAGCCGTTCGAGGTGTCGCCGTCGTATACGGCTTTGCGCAGGCTGCCGAGCGTGAATTCTTCAAGCTCCTCTCTGCCCGCGCCCTCTTTTTCACGTTTAAGATACTCACGTGCCATCTTATTCTTGAGAATGCGCACGGGCACGCCGCCGATTCTCCCAGTGACAGTGGTATCGGTATCCTTCGCCTCAATTATCGCGTTCTTATAGTTCTCGTGAATTGGGCATTCATCCGCGGTAAGGAGCGCCGTGCCAATCTGCACGCCGCACGCGCCGAGCGCGAACGCCGCAAGCAGCTGCCTGC
>QMCD01000221.1_pt1 | contig 51227 bp, 39 predicted proteins | sample 1821841 | NCBI WGS metagenome assembly QMCD01 (sample SAMN01991225, study PRJNA193472) | Termite gut metagenome, whole genome shotgun sequencing project. | isolation source: worker | host: Macrotermes natalensis
TCATACCCCGAGCTACGCTTCGCTTGCGCGGGGTTATCCAAATGTAAGTCCTCCGGACTTGGGAGCTACGTCTTAGGTGTCATCACGGATAATCATTTAATAATTTTATTAACCGTCTCATAGTTAAAATAATAAACAAAAAAGAGACAAATGGTACATTACCGTTTAGGGTGATGCAATCCGAAAAAGGAGTAATTTTATATAGTGAATAATCAAAAAAATGGGCAACTTTCACGATTCCTCGTTTCTGTTGCCCATTTTTTTAATGTAAACTATAATTACATACTCATTCCGCCACAGCAAGAAATTACCTGTCCGGTAACATAAGCCGAAAGTTCGGAAGCCAAAAACGTAGCCACATTCGCCACATCTTCCGGAGTTCCGCCACGACGTAACGGAATTTTATCCGACCAATCCTTACGTACTTCTTCCGAAAGATTTGTAGTCATTTCGGTAATGATAAATCCGGGAGCAATAGCGTTTGCACGAACGTTGCGCGAACCTAACTCCTTGGCAATTGATTTTGTCAAGCCAATCATACCGGCTTTGGATGCCGAGTAGTTTGCCTGTCCACCGTTTCCGCAAACGCCTACTACAGAACTCATGTTGATTATACTGCCCGATTTTTGTTTCATCATAACCGGCGTACAAGCATGAATAAAATTAAATGCTGATTTTAAATTCACATTAATCACGGCATCCCATTGCATTTCGCTCATACGCATCATCAAACCGTCTTTGGTTATTCCTGCGTTGTTTACCAGCACGTCAATGCGACCGAAGTCTTTCACAATTTCGTTTACAACGTGGTGTGATTCTTCAAAAAGGGCAGCATTAGAGGCATATCCCTTTGCCTTGACACCCATTGCAATTAGCTCATTTTCTAATGCTTTTGCATTGTCATCAATGTTCAAATCCGTAAAAGCGATGTTGGCTCCTTCTTGTGCATACCTTATTGCAATTGCTTTTCCAATACCACGCGCAGCACCTGTGATGAGGGCTGTCTTTCCTTCTAATAATTTCATACGATTATACTAAATTTATATATTCTTAGATTTCCGCGCAAAAGTAATAAAATTATCTGTGTTGTCTATCAAATCACCATGCAAAAGTCGCAAAAAAATCCTATTAACTTAAAGAACAAAAGCACAAAGATACAAAATTCCGCCCTTCGTACCTTCTGCTTTCATACCTTTAAATACCTTCACCTTCCGGTTCAAATGGATACCGGATGCGGTGCGGACGGTAATTTTCGTCTAACGAAGCGAATACAAATGTTGCCTCTACGGCTTTTTCTCTCACTTCACTATACATTTCTTCCACATATATTTCAACTTTTACGGTCAGTTTTACCGCCCCTGCATTTTCCACATAACCAAGCACCTCTACAATAGAGTTAGAGTGAACCGGACGTAAAAAACGAACTTTATCGGTCTGTATGGTAAACATGCGCCGGCGCGTGAAACGGGTTGCCGTGATGTAAGCGACCTCGTCCATCCAGCGCATTGCTTCACCGCCGAAAAGCGTTTCGTTGGCATTCAGTGTATTGGGGAATATTGCCTTGAATTGGCGGGTGATGCTTTGTTCTATCAAATGTTCCATTTTTAGTTTTTTTGCAAAAGTAAGTCTTTTTGTAATATATTTCCCACAAAGGCACAAAGGGCACAAAGTTTTTTTCAATAATTTCTTTGTGTACTTTGTGTCTTTGTGGGAAAAACTTCTTAATCTTTCCCGATTTCGATGCTTTTATTTTTGCAGTTTTTCAATTTACTAAAAATCAATATTTTATATTTTTACATCACCATTTAGCATTGTCGAAGTCAAGAGATGTTCCTTTTTTTGTTTTTTTACAAAATCGTAATAATATTTCCCACAAAGACACAAAGGGCACAAAGTTTTTTCAAGAATTTCTTTGTGTACTTTGTGTCTTTGTGGGAAAAACTTCTTAATCTTTAATTTTATTTTTCCGGATATAAAGCTAACATTGTTAGTTGGAATATTGTATTTTTGTGTTTTATAAATTTTTCACTATTATATGAAAGTAATTTTTGAACAAGAATTCGAGGTGCGCGACTATGAGTGTGACCTGCAAGGAATAGTTAATAATGCTGTTTACCAAAGTTATATGGAACACACGCGGCATCAATTTATCAAAGCAATGGGACTTGATTTTGCAGAGCTGCACGCCAAGGGTACTGATGCCGTAGTGGCGAAAATTGAAATTGCGTATAAACGTCCGTTGAAAAGCGGAGATAAGTTTGTGTGTAAATTGGGACTGAAAAAAGAGGGAATCAGGTATGTCTTTTTTCAAGAAATCTATCGCCTGCCGGATATGGAACTTTGTACGAAAGGGAAAGTTGACACAGTCAGTATCGTAAATGGACGGCTTAACGAATCACCGGATATTGACAAGGCTTTTGCAAAAGTAATAGAATGATAAGTACATCACTAAAATTAATTTATATTATGTGTAGTCTATAAGTCTTTATTCATTTGAAAAATCGAATAGAGTTACATATTCCCTGACGGGACAATATGTTGGTAGAAGCCAATTTTTTCAATAAATAATATAAACTAATTTTGAGAACATACTACACCTTAAACAATTGCCATTTTAAATGCAAAATCGCTTAATTAAGAACGGGAAAAAGGGCAAAAAAGAATCTATTTTCATCCTTTTTACCCTTTTTCATCCTTAATTAATTCGCACTCGCGCTTCCACTTTCGTTTTCTTGATCGTTCACCTTCAACGCACTCGGTACACCCGGAATGGTTTTCATGATGTCTGTCACCGGCGCGATAGAGGATACTAAACTTGTCAACAAGTTGGTTAATGTACCTCCTTTTGTCGTATCCATTACGTTGACATTGCCCAAGTTGATATGCTCGAATGCTTTTACCTGTTCGGCGGCAATCTCTTTCCATTGATCTACCATCTTCCATTGGATAGCTACTTGCGGGTTGTTTTCCGCTACTTTTACCATCGCTTCAAACCCTTCGGCTTGCGCCATCAACGAGGCTTTTTCGGCGGCAGCTTTTGCCAAACCTTGTTCCTTGATAACTTGTGCCTGCGCCAACCCTTCGGCTTTCACGGCTTCTCCCCGGCCTTTACCTTCGGCGGCAAAAGCATCTGCTTTACCTTGTGCTTCAATACGTTGTTTATTGGCATTTGCTTCGGCTTCTTTTTCGAGTTTCAACTGATAAGCTTGTGCGTCAATCAATTTTTGCTGCTTGGAAACTTCCGCAGGAACGATTTGTTCGGCAGTCAATGCGGCTTCCATACGTTTTGCGCGGGCTTCTTCTGCCTCTTTGCGGGCTAACTCCTTGTTTTTTTCAATTTCGGCTCTTGCACGCTCGTCGGCTGATTGTGAACGACCTTGCGCTTCTGCTTTAATTACTTCCAACTCGGCATTAGAAACCGTTACTTTTTTCATTGCTTCGATTTCCCCGATACGTGCGTCCGAGTTATAAATGGCAACGTTGATGTCTCTGTCTTTTTTCGCCTCTGCTACTTTTGAATCCCTTTCGGATTCGGCTTGTGCTACCGAAATATTTTGATCCCGGTGTGCGTTGGCAATAGCTACCTGCTCCTCTTTTTTCGTTTCGGCAATAACCGAATTTTTGATTTTCAACTGTTCCGCTACTTTAGTTTCCCCTTCACGCTCAGCATTGGCAATCTCAATATTGGCTTGGTTGATCGCCTTTGCCTGGTCTTTCTTACCCAACTGGATAATATATCCCGCTTCATCGCGAATATCGGTAATGTTGATATTAATCAGAAGCAAACCAATTTTTTTCAATTCTGTATCAATCAAACTTTTAGCCTTTGCCAAAAATTCATCACGGTCGGCATTCAATTTTTCAATGGTCATATCGGCGATAATTGTACGCATCTGACCATACACAATATCGCGCACCAAATCTTCGATTTCGGCTCGTCCCAAACCTAAAATACGTTCCGCTGCTGCCTGCATTACATCAGGTTCGGTACTAATACCTACCGTTACGGTTGTCGGCACATCCACACGAATGTTTTGCGAAGAAAGAGCCTTTTGCAGATTACATTCAAACTGCAAAGGTTTCAACGACATATAAGCATATCCTTGCAAAACAGGCATTACAAACGCCGCTCCGCCTTGAATACATTTGGACGATTTATTTCCACCGGTTTTACCGTAAATAACCAAAATCTCGTCCGATTTACATTTCCGGTAACGGGATAAAATACCGATAACCGTCAGAATAATAACGAGGACCAATACCCCGATAATCGCACCTAAGTTTTCCATCTTTCTTAAATAAAATTTAAATGATTATTGTTGATTATTAGTTAGTTTTACTTGGATAAACTACTTTTCGAGTTCCCGAAACTTTGAGCTTCTGTCCTTTTTGCAGGTCAACACCTTCGGGACATCGAATCGCTATCGTTACCGGGCGGCCTTCTAACGAGATAAATACCTCGCCTGTGCGTGAAGTGCTATCCCAAAAATAAACTTCGGCATCCAGCTCATGAATTTCTTCGGTGTATTGCATGCTTTGGTGTGCTTGTTCGTAGATGAACTTATACACAAAATAAAGCATAATGGAAAAGACGACACCGGTAATCACGCCAAAAGCGACGGAAGCAACCGTAACTTCCTGCATCAACGTCAGAACAAGTGAAAAACCGATGCAAAAATGCAAAAGACCTTTGAACGAAAAAATATCACTTAAAATCGTATCCGGACCTCCATCTAAATCCACATCCAATTCACCAAACAAGAGTGAGATGACAGAGGAAATCACAAAAAATCCTCCGGACAACAATAACATAATTTCGTACCAAGTCATAGTGTTTATTTTTAAATTTTCTCAAAGATAATAAAAGAATTAACATTACAGGTACCGGTTAATTCTTTTTTAAGGGGTTATTTTACTTATCAATGAAAACACACAAAAATTGCAAAGAGATAACGAATTTACAATAATAAAACGTTGTTTCTTTGCAACCTTTGTGCATTTATGTTAATAAGAAAAATAGATTAATTTTTAATCAAATTTTTCCCTGTCATATCTTTTGGCTGAGGAATTCCAAGCAACGCGCAAACAGATGGTGCAACATCAGCTAAGATTCCGTCTTCTACTTTTACGTTTTTGCTATCGCTAATATATACAAACGGAACAGGATTCAATGAGTGTGCCGTGTTTGGTGTTCCATCGGCATTAACTGCGTTGTCGGCATTCCCGTGATCAGCGATAATGATTACATCGTATCCGTTTGCTTTTGCCGATTCAACCACTTTTTCGACACAATTATCTATGGTAACAACGGCTTTTTCGATTGCTTCGTAAATACCGGTATGTCCGACCATATCGCCGTTGGCAAAATTCAACGCAATGAAGTCGAATTTCTTTTTATCCAGCTCTTTGGTCAGTGCACCGGCAACTTCGTAGGCACTCATTTCGGGTTGCAAATCATAAGTGGCAACTTTTGGCGAGGCAATCAAAATGCGTTCTTCTAACTCGAACTCGCTTTCGCGACCGCCGGTGAAAAAGAATGTAACATGTGCGAATTTTTCTGTTTCGGCAATACGCAACTGTTTTTTACCGGCTTTTGAAACGATTTCGCCCAAGGTATCTTGCACATTGTCTTTGTCGAACAAAATATAAACGCCCTTGAACGAAGAATCGTAAGGGGTCATTGTGAAATATTGCAGGTTGGGAATAGTCATCATTCCTTCTTCCGGCATATCTTTTTGTGTTAATACAATAGTCAATTCTTTAGCACGATCGTTGCGGTAGTTGAAGAAAATAACCACGTCACCTTCTTCGATTTTTCCAAGCGGTTTACCGTTTGCATCCACATGAACAACCGGCTTGATAAATTCATCGGTAACTCCTTCTGCATAAGAGTCTGCCATCGCTTGAACCATATCGGTACACGGTTTTCCAACCCCTTTAACCATTAAATCGTATGATTCTTTCACACGTTCCCAGCGTTTATCTCGATCCATTGCATAATAGCGGCCAATGATAGAAGCGATTACTCCGGTGTTAGCTGCCAGCTGTTTTTCCAGCGCTTCGATAAAACCTTTTCCACTTTTCGGGTCAGTATCACGTCCGTCCATAAAGCAATGTACAAACGTTTTATCCAATCCATATATTTTTGAAATTTCGATCAACTTGAATAAGTGATCCATCGAGCTATGTACGCCGCCATCGGATACCAAGCCCATAAAATGGATTTGCTTTCCTTTTTCTTTAGCATACGAGAATGCTCTTTTTATTTCCGGATTCTCAAGAATGCTATTGTCGCGGCAAGCTATGTTGATTTTTACCAAATCCTGATATACCACGCGTCCGGCACCGATATTCAAGTGTCCGACTTCCGAGTTACCCATTTGACCATCGGGCAAACCAACATTTTCGCCCGAAGCCTGCAACTGCGAATGAGGATAATTTTTCAGCAACGAATCCCAATAAGGGGTTGGCGTAGAGTAAATAACGTTTGATTTTGTCTGATTTCCAAATCCCCATCCATCAAGGATCATGAGTAATACTTTTTTGTCCATTTTATCTATTTTAGTTTTAATATTTTAATTTTTAGGAGTCGCAAAGTTACTAATTTTGGATGAAATACGCTCAATTTTCAAATAATAAAGAAAACTAAATGGCAAACCTGAAAAAGGCTTGCCATTAGATGTATTTTATACGTTTACCGAACTTTTCTTTTAGTAAGTTATAACATTAACTTGACGTGAGTTCGATATAAGAAAATATTGTCAAAATATATACGTTTCTTATTGTTATCCCATTAGGGATAAATCCGGTTCTACCGAGCAATACATTCCTAATGAAATATGTAAGTAGGAATCAACTATTTACATAAAATATTATATCGAACTCACGTTAAATTACATTGCAGAAGCAATAGTGAGAAATAACAAAAGAACTCCACCAACAATGGATCCTGCTATTATCCAGCCCGTTTTTTTCTTTGGCTGTTCTTTTGTAAAATCAGATTTTTCGCTTGGATCATATATTCTTGCCTTGTGAATATCACTTGTATTTTTTAACCAAGTAGTATCTTTTTCCTCTATATTTCTAAAACTCTTGTATCTGGCCGGATAACCGGTAACTTCTACCGTGGCAACTGATCCTTTCGTCGTAACCGTAAAATTGGGTTCTATCAGTACATCGGCATCTCCCGAACGGCTTAATACATCTTTAACAGCCTCGTTTTTTATTGCTTCAATACCGCCTAAAACATTTGTTTTGTCCGATGCCGTGCCTTTCGCTTTTGTTTGCTGAATATCCAAATCGGCAATTACAGTTTTTTGTATGACTCCGGTATTTACTATACCCATTGTTTTTACAGTATTAGTTCTATGTATAGAACAACTCGAAAACACTACGGCAGAAATTACAGCCAAAACAGTTAAATTGGTAATTTTTTTCATTTTTTTACTTTTTTAGATTATACAATATGCTAAATTCTTTCTTTTTTACATCCTAACTGTTACAAAATTATGTAATCAATTATTTTTTTCATTTTAGAAATTAATTCATGGCAAATATATTACAAATAACTGTAAATCAATTTGTTTTCGATGGCAATGATTGCCTGTTTTCAGGCAAAATGAACAAAAAAAATGGCATTATTTGCCATTTTTCTACTTGTTTTGCAAATTTTCATTGCAATAAGTGTGCAGGTAGTTGAAAAAATTGTGCTGTAGAGCTAAACTGATTTTCATCAATAAATTGGTATCAATATGATCTTTTTTAAGTGTTTTACAAAAACAACTTGGATCGCAACTCACTTTATCTGCAAGCCATTTTTTTGTCCGCCCCTCCTCTTTCATTTTGAGGCAGATTATTTCTCCTATGTGTAAATCGTTCATATATAAAAAAGCGTGAAACTGTTCGTGTATTGCTTATTCATACTGAGGTATCGCCAAACACCCGTCACACCACTATAAGCACGAACAGTTCACGCCCGAAGACGTGAACCTCCGCAACCTTATTCTCGTGTGACTTCAAATTGGCGATTTTCAGTAATGAGAACAAGAGCTAAAAGCTCAATTATTTTAAAATCAATATTTTATCTATCTATTTTTATTTTTTGCCAGTCTATTCCAATTTGATTTTCGCGTAATAAATGTTAAAAATTCCAATATAAAAAAGTACGGATGCATCATCCTGATTTGTGATAGCTACCTAAATAAAAAATCTCCGGAATAAATTTTAAAAAATACTTTTTTATCTATTTTAGTTATAATATTTTATTTTTGAAATTACAAAGATAGTAAATTAAAATACAACCACAGCCACAGTTCGATGTATCTCTGTCAATTTAGCCATAAATGTTGTATCACGGCTTGCAATCTGCATATTGTATTTGTTTGAATATTAATAAACGAATAAGCCGGAATACCGAGTGCTGTTTCAAACATCATTGCCGTTGCCGGCGTAAGAGGTCTACACTCATTAAACATTTTGTACGATATTCCCATTTGCTTTGCGAAAAAACTTCGCGAAATTTTGTGGTATTCGATTTCATCTTTTAAAACCTTCCCCGGATGTGTGTGGGTAAATCCAAATCTTATATTCTATTTACGAGTTGCAAAGTTACTAAATTTGGCCGAAATACGTTCAATCTTCAAAATAATAAAAAACAAAACGGCTGCAACAAACTATCAAAACAAAATGACAAGTTATCTTAATATTAGAGTGGAAGCGTTGTATTTTCTCTTTTTAGATTAATAATCGGAGTAATATCCAAATACATTTGGCGAATTTCATCATTCAAATCACTATCGGAAAAATACTCAAACTGCATTTTTTCATAGAATCCTACCGCATCTTTATAAGCATCTACCAAAATAAAATTACAAGCACATTGTTCATTTTGCTTAATGGCATAATCAATAATTGTATCCATAATTTTCCTACCTAAACCTAATTGCTGTGCTTGCTTTGAAATTGCTAATCTGCCGATTTTGATTGCCGGATAATGTTTCAAATGCCGTTTAGAATGAGGAAGTAAACGTCGTAAAAAATTTTTAATTGCATTTTTCGATAAAAACGACAGATCCTCTATCCGAAAACTATCATTAAAAACACTATAATACGCATACGTTGTTGTTTCATTTTCAAATATAAACGTAGTTGCCAATAATTCTTGTTGATAATTCTTCGATTTTTCTAATAAAAATTCATTCAAGTCATCATCTCCACAGTTAAAAGATTTGATTATTGTAGAGTTTTCAATTTTGGTTTTTCTGATATTCATTATTGTTTATTCGTACTTATGATCAATATGAAAAAACTGAACTGACTTTTCTATTCTCGACAACATTTCTTTATCTGCCTTTTTATATCTGTTTTCCTCCAATTTTTTGTAGAAATTTACAGCATCTTTTCCCCAAATAACGGGCGTAGGTTTAATATCTCTTGCCATAGCTTTTACTTTTAAATTCAAATTACAAAGGAAACAAAAGATTTTGACAGTAGAACAAAAACACCAAATATTCCAAGGCAACCGCACGAAATTTAGGTAAAATGAAATATATTGAAAATCAAGCAATAAAAAATTGATAAATTTCTCAAAACACTTAAAAATGACATAAAATGACATAAAATATTTTATGCTATTTTTTATATATTTAGTTTTTAAGCAATTACAAAACGGAAAAAAATTTCGTGCGGTTGCCCTGCAAATATTCTACAATCTTCATTTTTTTAATTATGCCACAGAAACATAAAAATAAAATTCTTAGCCTAAATTCTCCATGTTATATCCGGCACTACTCAACTACTTCCAGCAATACCGGCATTTCATTTTCCGCATACATTATTTTCAACGCATTTTCCAATGTCGCTTCATCCGTTGCACGAAGAAATTTCAACTGATACAAGGCGGCTAATTTTTCGAAGTCAATCCGGTGCGGGGTTTCAAAATAAGTATTCATTTCCGGAAGTTTTGAAGTTCCCTCCAATTTACGGAAAATACCCCCTCCCCCATTATTGACAACAACCATTTTTAAACGAGGAGAAAGGTAGTTATTCCACAAGGCGTTGCTGTCGTATAAAAAACTTAAATCGCCGCTGATTAATGTTGTGACACCTGCATTTAAAGAGGCAGAACCTGCGGCAGTAGAGGTAGATCCATCGATGCCGCTTGTTCCGCGGTTGGCATAAACAGAGATAGAATTGTGGAGCTTGAATTGCTGTGCCAGACGGATGCTCATTCCGTTACTAAGATGCAAATCCGAATTTTCAGGAATTGATTTCATTAACAATGAAAACATCTTTAAATCATTCCAGTTTGCCTGTCGTAATTTTTGATCTTGACGTAACAGCAATTCCTTCTCACGGTTTAAATAGATCGTTTGGTAAGCGCTTTTTTTTGGTTGAAGAAACGGCAATAATTGTGCAAAAAAGGTTTCCGGGCTAATATCTATCCGATGTGTCAGGCATTGAAAAGTATCAATAGAGGTTTCTTCCTTGCCGATATACCAATGTTCCGAAGGCGGATTGTTGCGTAAAAACTGCTTGGCCGATTTGGAAACAAGCGAACCGCCGAAGCTAATCAATAAATCGGGGCGAAAATCAGGCATTTCACATTCCGAAAGAGAGGAGAAAAGCGGTTCGAGTGCCGTAACCGTATTTCCGGAAGAGAGATTGGCTATCAATTCCGTTAAAACCGGCACAAAAGAAAAATGAGCAATCATATCCAGCGACAATCGTAACTGCTTCGTTCCGTGCATAAATCCGGCAAGTATCATAACCTTTTCGCTTCGATTAAGCCGTCCTGCCAAAGATTGTATTGCTTCCTCTTCCAATTTTTCCGGCTGTATCGGACAAATAACACGCTCTTCTACAGAAAATTCACCTGTTTCACATAATGGCTCACTTAATGAAATATTGATATGCACCGGTGCTTTTCTTCCCGACAAAGCGGTTATAAAGGCATCGTTTATCATTCGATTGGCAAACCAATGATACTCCTTTGTATCTGTATTTTCCGGCAATTGATACGATTTTTTTACGATGTTGCGCAATGCCTCAAACTGGCGAATGGTCTGGCTATCCTCTTGGTCAATCCATGCTTGCGGACGGTCTGCCGAAACGACAATCAAAGGAATGCGCTGATAGTAAGCCTCTGCTACCGCCGGAGCATAATTAAGCAGCGCTGTTCCGGAAGTACAGACAAGCACAATTGGCTTACCACTTTTCTGCGCCATACCGAGTGCGAAAAATGCGGCACTTCGTTCGTCTACAATTACGCGGCAGTTGATTTTTATTTCCCTGTTGAATCCGATTACTAACGGGGCATTTCTTGAGCCAGGAGAAAAGATGACGTGTTCCACATCGTGTTGAACACAAAGGGACACCAATATGCGTATGATTTGTTTATTGGTAGTTTGATTCATTTTTGCATTGGTATTTTCCCACAAAGACACAAAGAACACAAAGTTTTCTTAGTGAATTTCTTTGTGTTCTTTGTGTCTTTGTGGGAAATATGTAAACTTATTTCTCTTTCGTTAGTTCATCATTCAAACTTCACGTAATCTTCCGACTGAATTTTCTTCTTACCCGGAATAGAATAAGAAAGCATCAACTCCTGTGCATTTCCAGACAATTTTGAAACGGCTCCAAATGCCCAGTCAAAGGTGTATCCGATACGGAAATTGCGATATTCTACACCAACTGTAAATCCAACAGGATTTGTTTTAAAACGGTCATGAATATCGGGATGGTAAGTGAAACCACCCCAAAGAAAACGATCGTAAAATCCGGTTACGTTCAATTCTACTACGTCTGTTTTTGCACGGTGCATGTAAGTAAGTGCCGGTGCAATTTCAAACGTTTCGCTCACAGGGAACATATAACGAGCATATCCGTAAAAATGTCTTCCTGCGATCAGCGTAGTAGCATTATTGTTGGTAATGTGCGTAATAGAAGCCCCTAACAACATACGAGGACTTGTCAATTCCACCCCAAAATCAAAATCGGGTTTGATTTTAGTCTCTTTATCTGCCGGAACGTCATTCTGACCTAACTCCTGCCAATCTTCCCAGCTATATTGCCAAGGATCAATGTAAGAATACTGAATACCAGCACCTAACCCCATAGAAAGAATCAAGTCGTCATTCAGTCTCACAATATAGGCGTATGTTATCTTTGCATTTGTCGTGCTGCGGGCAACCCCTATATTATCATAAAAAAGAGACAAACCGAAGCCGGAATTTAATCTATCATTAAAAGTCTGCGCGTTGAGTACAAATGACTTTGGAGCATCTTTTATTTCAATATATGAGTATTTACCCAACAAAAAGAGGTCCAAGTCGGTCACGTTACCGGTTCCCGCCGGATTTTTATTTATACGAGAGAAAAACTGCTGCGACAAAAGCAAATCTTGCTGTGCATTTACCGCCAAGCCCATCATCACGAAGCTAACTAATGCTAATATCTTTTTCATTACTATTTTCCTCCTTTAATCGTTGTTAATAATTTTAATTTCTACACGACGGTTCAACTCATGTTCTGCTTCGTCCTCAGCATCAGGCACTACCGGTTGTCTCATACCTCGTCCGGCTGTTTGCAAATTAGCTGCCGGAATACCTCTTTCGATCAACTTCGCTTTCACAAAGTCGGCACGCTGTTGAGATAGCTTCATATTATATTTATCCGAACCACGCGTATCCGTATGTCCTTCGATTAAGAAGTGTGCACCCGGGAACTCTTTCATTGCTTCTGCCAGCTCGTCCATCTGTACAATATCCTCTGCTCCCAAGTCTGATTTATTAAATCCGAAGTAGAACAAAATCCAGTGGAAGTCTTTCGGTTCAACCAACATCATGTCACTCAACAATTCCGGTTCTCTATCCGGTTTGATTTCAATTGCACGGTAAATATCGGAAGAGCCTTTACCTCCTGTTCTTTTTGAAATAAAAAACGGCGTATTCTTAACAAACACCAAGTTATAATCATCAGCATTTGAATTCATTTCCTGAATATTTTCCGGTAATCCCCAAGTATTACCCGTTTTGTAGGAAACATACAAATCCATTCCACCTTTTCCTCCGGCACGATTAGAAGCAAAAACGAACGCCGAGTCTCCAATAACAATACCGTAATCTTCACGAGATTTAGTATTTATATTGTTTATACTATCGCCCACACTCTGAGGGAATCCCCACAAATCAGCCTTTTCTCTTTCAATATACCACAAATCCCTATCTCCCTTTCCGGCTTTAAACGTTCCTGAAAAATAGATTCTCTTTCCGCCATTTGCAATTGTCGGATTGTAGAATCCGGTTGTTGAACTTTCCATGTATACCCAGCGTGCAGCAGGAAGGGTAGAATTTTTTTCATATTTAACTACAGGCATTACACCTTTAATTTGCAACTTGGTTATATTCGTCCACTGACCGCCGGAAAAACTCGCCTCATACAACTCATTTCCACTTTCGCTCTTTTTCGAAAAATAAAGCTTTCTTCTTGACTCATCATAAGCGAATGTTCCATCAATGCCTAATCCCATCAATTCGGGACAAACAGTCAATTCCCCTACATTCATATCCTTGGTAGGAGTAAACATATACGCTGTATCGTTCCGGAAGAAAACCACAGATCCCTTCATATAGGGCGACATTGGCCGCTCAGCATCCGGCTTATTCTTATCCGAAGAGTGAAACTCGTAATACCCCGGATCAAACCGAACAGCATACGCGTTATAAACCGCGAACATCGCCAGAAATACAATAAATATTTTTTTCATACTCATTTTATTTAACTATTTAATTTAAAATTTTGCTACTTCAACTGTTCCTCTCATTATTCTTCCACTCTCCATGATAATACGATAGAAATAGGTTCCCGGTTCAGCCAATACACCTCTATAGGTACCGTCCCAACCGTTATCGCCTTCAAATATTTTCTGCTGGTATCTATTGAAAATCTCTACTTTATAACCCGGTCTTCTATCCTTAGGTCCCATAAATACGTCGTTCATTCCGTTTTTGTTATATGGGGTAATGATATTATTTATCAATTCCAACACTTCCAACTCGGCATCGGCATTAAGCGAACAATGCCCAACAGTAGTAGTAACCGAGAAAGTATAAGTTCCCTCTTGTGCTATATAGTCAGAAGTTGTTGTATTTTCAGGGGTCGAATTATTCCAGCCAATATCATTGCTCCAAATATACGGGGAATTTGCTTCTGCATGCGGAGTAATAACAGCTGTCAACTGGGTATTTTGGGTTATTTCAATCACATCCGGATCAATGACTAACTCCAATTTAGGTTTGTGAGTAACCGACACTTCAATTTCGCTATCACCTCTTGCCTCTCCACACACTTCATCTTTTACCATAGCAGTATAAACTTCAGTGTCAGAAATTTGCACGATTCTTGTTATCACATCGAAGCCGTTAACCGCATCAACCATATCAAACACTCCATTTTTGTACCAATAGATGCTATCCGGTCTTCCGTCTAATACATTTACTGTCAGAGTAACTTCCCTGTATGGTTCATCCAAACAAATATTATATTCGGCATTGTTGTCAGGTGTTGAAATTTGAAGCGGCCGGCGTACAGAAATATCAAGTTCTCTCGTATTCAAGTCAGTACAAATGCTATCGCCTCTATCTTTGTATGTTGCCGTAACTTGAATGGTTTCCGGCATAAAACGATCATAGCTTGGCATAGGATATGTCGCTGATGTTTCGTTTCCAAGGTTAACTGTCTCTCCATTTTCTCTAATCAGTTTCCATTCAAAATGGATATTCGAGAGGTCGGTTATTCTTTCATCGTCAACGGTAACCGTCAATTCAAGCGGATCTTCGGTAGAACAAAATGCGGACCCTCTATCTCCGATAATATTAATCGTGGTCGGAATCAAGTTCGTACCAAGTTTCACGGCATCCTGATGGTCACACGCATCTTCTTTGGCGGCAATTACCGTATATTTCAGCCATTCCGGAGTAAGTTCGATTTTACGTTGAGCCGGCTTGTCAAGTTCTACCGGTTCTTTTGAAATCTCCTTTTCGCCGTCAAACCAAGTCCACGTATAACCACCGGTAGTACCTCCTTTAATTACGGCGGCTTCCAATATAACCGAATCTCTGCATATCAATCCATCGGAGATAATATTACCGTCCAAATCTTTCACTTTCAAGTCTATTGAGATGCTATCGCGAATATCATAACTCATTTTAGCCGAATCACTAAACGCTTCACAAAGTTCGTCGAAAGCAAAGACACGCACAATACCACTTCTGCCTAATGGCATAGTTATACAGTTTTGTTTGCTGTTCGTCTCATTTTCTTTGATAACTTCATCTTTTTCATTCAGTACTTCCCAATAATATTTCCACTCTTGCGCTACCGAAGGATTCAGGCTGAAACATACCTTTGGCGAATCCAATGCGCAAGTATCAACGCTAAGATCAGCTCTCAGGTCTAATAATTCAAGCGGCTTTCTTGCTTCAACGGTTCTTTCCTGTGATGAACGATTTTTCCCGCAAATTATATCGTTGATGGAAACCATTATCTTATCGCCTTCTTTTATTGTAAGAGCATATTCGGCAGAAGCTGTTGATTGCACTTCTGTTCCATTCACTTTCCAAGTATATATAATATCCTTTAAGTCATTCGGATCGGTATGTCCCTTAACGGTTGCTTTAATTGTTTCTTTTCTACCGTCTTCGCAATACAAATCGCTCAACTGGAAATCAACCGACAATGGTTTTCTTGCCTTGAAAATAGACGTATCCGCATTACTATTGTTTTCTACATCAATAGCGGATCCGACAGGCGAGTAACAAATACCTCCGTCTGCCACTTCTACCATGTATTTGTAGTTTCCATTATCAGTAATATTATCCGTGATGCTGCTTGTATTCGTGTTACTTGTCGTCTCGTTTATTTTGACAGGAGCGGTACCGTTTTGCCACTTATACCAATAATAAGTACGTTCCGAACCGTCATCCGGCGTTAGAAGAGTGGCAGTCAAGGTCACTTCTTTTGCAACAGCCTCTCCTTCTTTATTTCCTTCCAGGCATAAATAACCGCCATTATCAATCTCGTCTCCACTTAGGGACACTTTAAAATCCACTTCAAAGTGTTCATTTGCCCGGACGGTCATATTTTCGGAACGCAACTCGTCACACTCTCCTATTGCCTTTACATAGAACGTATTCTCTCCGGATTTCAACGATACTGTTTGGCTGGTAGCGGTGCCTGTGCCTATCAATTCATCGGTACTGTTATACCATTCGTATCTAATAGCTCCTTCAGTCGGTGCTTCAAGTGAAATGATTGTCTCTCCCGTCTTTTGGCCAACTTCAAGACAAACCGGATCTGCTTGTTGAATTTGGATCTCTTTATCTTTTACAAGTATAAAAGTATAGTATTTTTTATCCTCAATCACATCGCCGCATAAAGCATCTTTTATGCTAAGCTCTACTTGCCCATTACCCTGTACATTTCCAATTGTAAAAGTAATTTCGGTTGTCTCTTCTGTTGTTGAAAAAGAACCTGTTTCCGGCGAACCTTCGTGCGTAGAAGTCCATACATATTCAATTCCGGCTCTCGGATTGGTTATGGTTGCCGTAAATGTAAGTTCATCGCCAACGCAAACCGTATCGTTCCGCAACGAAGAAGATACTATATTTTCTATTTTTACCGGGTAATACGCATCGAATGAATTATCGTCAACGTTACCGCCTGCAGTAGCATTGTGAGATGTAAAGCAAATATTATCTACTGCAACTACTCGATACTGGTATTTTCCTTTTTCGGTAATTGATACTTTCTTCGTATTTTCGGCAGCCGGATTGCCCGGCATTTCAACGAAAGCTGAACCGTTCCATTCATACCAATAGTAGGTTGGCTCCGGATCTCTGTTAGCCGGGTCAAGAACTGCTGTCAGGGTAACTTCTTCGCCGCTTTCACTCGACAGGCATAATTCATTATCTATTATGTTTGATGAAACTTCCAACTCTACGGTAAACGGTTCATAAAATTTGAATGGGATCTCTAATGAGTCGGTACATTTCAAATCGGTTGTTACAATCAATGTTCCTTCATTTGGAATACTTCCGCTTTTGGTTAATGTATAGCTACCAACGGCATCGCCTTCTAAAAGTACTTCGCCTGTTTCCTTCAATATCCATACCCAATTATAACCATCAGATGCAGTTCCGTCTATTTTTCCCGAAACCTTTATGTCTTTGCTTGCATCGCTGCAAATTTGAACCAAATCCGGTAACGGATTTCCATCCGCTGTTGCACTGATATTGGATTTTACTATTCGAGGCAACACTGTTAAGTTTATCGCAAGACTATCATTATGCGTACCGCCTTCCTTACTTGATCCGTCATAGTAGCATCCGGAAAAAGTGCCGAAAGCAAGGTAAAATTCCCTCGACACTCCATCCCACGGAACATTTGCCGGATTTTCAAAATATTCTTGATATTCTGTCTTTAATCTATTCAATAAGATTGCCGATATTTCTTTTTGAGTTTCCTTATCAATCTGATCCTCAGTTACTCCAGGTTCAACTTCATCGGTAAAAGAACCTTCTATTTCCTTTGCGCTACTTCCTAACTTAGATAGATAATACCATTTTATATCATCCAAAAACGGATCCGGGAATGGGACAATTTCCTCCGGACAAATCACCGTATCTATCGGATCTGGCTCATAAGGGTGGAAGTTTATTTCAATAGTATCTCTTAAAAAGAATTTTGCACATTTATCGGTTTCCGTCAACGTGCCGTTAATAACTTCCTGTACAATTTCAGCACTTGAAGCAACAATCATTTCGACCTCGGTTCTGCCTTTAACCGTTAACAACATCTTAACACTATCTGTAACACTGATGAAACTTCCGTCTTCAAACGGCAACAATACCCCTTGCTCAACAATATTTCCGTCAACATTGAAACTTGTTTTACGGAAAGCAAAATGTGGAGTCGGGATATAATCTTCCAAATTAACCGGAATCAACTCTCCGTCTTCTCCTTGATATACAGGTTTAGCACGTAATATAAACTCTTCAGTAAGTGAACAGGAAACAACTTCTGTTGTTTCTGATCCATCTACAACCAAATTCACACTCGGAGTACACAGCGTAATAGAAATATCATCAAACAAAAGGTCGTTCCCGGCTCCACTCGGCGCATTGTTTACTAAGCGGAACAGATAATCTCCTTCCTCAGCTGTGAATTGGCACATCAACCGCGCCCAACCGAAATTTTGATCTTCGGTCATATTAGCAGCTATCCTTCTCCTAATATCTCCGGAAGAAACGCTCTTTACAATTGTTTCCTCTCCAATATCATTAACTTTAAATATATCCAATCTGACATTTACCGGAAAATCGCTGCCTTCTGCCTTTACCGCATTATTAATGAAAGCCGAAAAAGTTACGTTTACACCGTTACATTTTACCGGTATTCTCCGTTCATAAATTGGTAAATTAGTAAGATCTGCAACGTTTATAAAGAGCATAGCTCCTTTATTGGTAGAAAGTTCATCTTCTATATCGGCTTTAATATCTTCGGGATAACCGTCAGGAACATAAAGCGTGTGGTCTTGAATATCTCCCCAATATACATCTTCTCCGCAATCGCCAAAACCATTACCCGGTGTTGGAAGAATAGAGAAATATCCATCTTCTACGCGGAAAAAACCTCCTGTCGACTTGTGAGGAGCATTCTCATCACAAAACGCATAATTTTGCGTATCATACATTGCGTAAGTATGGTTCACCACACTACCATCCGGGTCGGGTGCCCAGTATTTCTCAATTGGGTTATTATTAAAAATATCCGTATGATCAATATACTCATTTTCCTCTTTAACTTTTTGCGCATACACATTTTCGTCTCTAAAGAAACCAAAATTATCATAATAGACAAGCTGCTCATCTCCTCGACATTCGTTCAAAATCACACGCACCAAAACCTCTTCCGAGAAGTGCTCTTCGCTACATTCGCCTTCGTCAAATGCTTTCAGGCGGTATAACATTCCTTCTTGAGCGGCAACTTCTACGGAAATATCACTTCCTTGTACTTCTACAATTTGTAAATCGACCCAAAAAGAGTCAACATCAAGACTTCTTCCCTGCAAGACGTAATAATCATAAACCGCAGTTTCCGGAAGGGTTATATTAAAAGAAAAATTATATCCTTGATTAATCTGGTGTTCCAAGTCGTTTAACTTAATGAAACTTCCGGCAGTAGAGGTTATTTCCGGAGCCGGCAAATCCACAATTATGTCAAAAAGAACCGTCACTCTTGAACTTCCAAATACATTTCCGGATGCGTCCAGCACTTCAACGGTGTAAATTGCCTCTTCCATTACTTTGTCGATACTCAACGCAGCATCATTCTCGCCGTCTATAAGTACGTTGTTTCGATACCAGCGATATGCGGGTGCAAAATCGGGCAGCGGACAAACGTATGCTGCCAAACTAAGCGGATCACACTTCCGAATAGTTGTTTCACCTTTAATTACCACAATGGCTTCCTCCAAAACAGGAAGAGTACTGGATATTATAATATTTTTAGGATTCCGCATATCGGCATAGAGGGTAAAATCATGAAGTCCTGCATTCTGAAATTGAACCTTATACCCTTCATTTCTAATACTTACGCCATTGCTCGAAATTGTACTGTTTTCTCTATCCAATCTTATTAGATCATCATCTGAGCTTCCAACTTTTTTTATTCCAAAATCAGCATAGTATTGCCCCTCGCCAAGTGTTTGTACTTTTATTTCAAAAATGGCATCACATTCATCAAGCGCACAGATTGTACCTGTAATTCTACCTGATTGTAACACTAATTGATAAGGATGATTGACACAATCATACATCTCAACGGTACCGCTTACCGGCATATTTTCAGAAACAACACCATCTGTTACAGAGACATTTCCAGTATAAAAGCCTCTGCTCGCGGCATTCATTCTAACCCACACGGTTCCTCCTACGGATGAAAGCGTAACAGAATTGCCAAAACCGGATGTTTCACCCTCTATGGAAATTTCAAAATTAGCAGGTGCATTCACCGTTATTTGATCAGCCGAACAGGCGGATACTTCAAATGATTTAGCTTCGGAAGGAGCGCTACCTTCCCGATATAAAAATCCGGTAAGCGAAGTTTCGGACAATCGGATCCCTTCTATTTCTTCGACCGTTCCACTTACTGCGACAAACTTGGATTCCGCTCCCGAAGTTGCGCATTCGATATTCCCTGCGGGTGTAGTACCGTCTTCATTACCTTCGGCTAAACGCACATACACAGTTTGCTGTACGCGTCCTTCAACCTGTTCAATAGATAAGGACGGAAAAAAATCTATATTATCTGTAGAGTATTCGTAACCGTCTAACGGTTTTACTTCGATATTATCAGTCAAATCACGACCGGAAACAATAAACGTTTGAATTCCGGAAACTCTATCGGGACACGTTTTAAAAGGATTTAACTGTGATTGATTCAAAAAGATTTTAGGAGGAAACGAAGATTCGGCAGAGAAAAGCACCTTATCACCGGCAAAATCAAGATAGATTCTAAAAGTAAACCCATGCCTCTCCCAATCGCAAAATTCTCCGGGAATCCCAAAATCCAACGTTCCTAATCCTCCGGAGAGAGTTGTAACTATTTGTCCATTAGAGGTTTCAAACTGTGTATTTCCATACGGTTCCACCATATATGCAACTCCATCTACCTGAATCGCAAGACCTCTATCCGCACAAGCATAATCATCAAATGTTACATCAACAAAGCCGCCGCCGGTTAAGGTTGATGGAGTAATGCTCCATCCCCAGTTATTACCTGTAAGAGAAAGCGTAATTTCATTCTGCGCATGAACATTTCCTACAAACAATAACATCAGCAGCACAAAAAAAACTCTCCCAAAAGAGTTTAATCGACTTTTTTTATTTGATTTTTCGTGTAACATTATATTCATATATAAAAGATTTAATTCGATTCGACTTTACATGTCCTTAGTTTTACCACAAAAAGCAAAAACCAATGAATATACTCTACTCATTTCGTTTTTAATTTAACTTTCTTTACTAAACTTATCTTGATTTCCGGTAAAAAAAAGCAACTATCTCTTTCTGCCGTAGAAAATACCTCATCAATTGCTACAAAACGCAGCAACATCAAAAACAGCCGTCAAATTTAAAAGAATAATTTTAATTAAACAAAAAAAAGAGTAGAATTTTGCATAGATATATTACATTGTTTTTTAATAAATTTACATTTTTTACAAACTCCTCCTTAAAAGGAAGAGTTTAATCACTCCATTGTTTGTAAAATCCGCTCAATTTCAGCGTCTGTTTTTACTAATTTTTCTTTACAAAACTCAATTAAACCGGCGGCTTGTTTTATTTTTCCTTCCAAATCGTCTATATCCAACCGGTCGCTTTCAAGTTCTTTGAGAATTTTCTCTAATTCTGCGGTTGCTTGCTTATAGGTTTGTTCTTTTTTTGCCATTGTAATTTTATTTAGCGGGATTTATAATGTTTTAAACATCAATCCTTTCTGGATTTTTATTTTATTTCACTCTGTTTTTTTCCGTCAACAAAAATAGTTGTAATCACATCTCCCTTGTTCAATTCTTCAACACTGTATACTGTTTTTCCGTTCTTCACGGTTAGGGAATATCCTTTTTTCAATATATTATAAGGAGAAACGAGCAATAGTGTTTTTTCATACAATTCTACTTTATGTTGCTCGCGGGTCAAAAAATGGCGAAACAATAATCCCATTTTTTGTCTTATCTCCTGCACATTCCGCCGTTCTTTTTGCAATGCAAAAATAGATTTTTGTTTGATTGTTTCGCTTATCTGACCTAAATAATATTTTTCCTTTTGCAAGGATAAATTCAGCCGCCGGGAAAATTGTAAGGTTAGATTTTCGAGATAATTTTTCTCTCTCGTTAAAAAACTCGAGACCTTATCCAAAATTTCATTTTGCAAAAAAAGCAACTCATCCTCTGTTTCCGTCATTTTTTCAATCAGAAAGGCGGCAACAGCGGTTGGTGTTTTACAACGGGTGTGCGACACCATATCAACTATGGATTCATCGCGTTCATGCCCAATACCAGTAATGATGGGCAATGGAAATTGGGCGCAATTATCCGCCAGCTCATACTCATCAAACGCCAGCATATCAGTCGTTGCCCCTCCTCCACGGATAATTACTACTGCATCGAAAAAACCGGCGTATGTATAGATTTTATCCAAAGCATCAATGATTGAGTCTGCTGCTCCATCGCCCTGCATCACTGCCGGGAAAAGCTTTACATAGAATTTATACCCTTTTTTATTTGACTGCAACTGATTCATAAAATCGCCATAGCCGGCAGCCGAGAGAGAAGAGATAACCGCAATCCGGTTGACAAGTCCGGGAAGCTCCAGCAACTTGTTCATTTCCCAAACACCGTCTTCTTTCAGTTTGCGAATCGTTTCCTGACGCTTACGCGCCAAATCGCCCAGCGTAAAGGTTGGATCTACATCGCGAATCACGCAGTTGAATCCGTAAACCTCATGAAAATTAACGGAAACTTCCACTAATATTTTCAGTCCGACAGTTAGTTCTTGCCCGGTTTCCGATTTGAAGTAAGGCTTTAACATCCGGTAAGTATCTGACCATATCGCCGCCTTTGTTTTCGCCACAATAAGTTTTCCGGAAGAATCTTTTTCGATTAGTTCCAAGTAACAGTGTCCGTTGGCGTTTTCACGGATTTCGCTGATTTCGGCACGCACCCAATAGCCCCGGTCGAACGTGCGGTATAGCTCTTGGCGCACGGCGAGCAGGAGGTCTTTGAGGGATATGGAAACGGGGTGTTGCATATTTTCTTTAAATTGTTTACGATTTCTGAATGTTCGTATTTTGTCTAAATCAGCATAAATATCTTTCTGATTTAATCCGTGCGTTTTATTTGGAAATATTTGTAAAAGAGTTTTACCTGAATTTTTGTAACAGTTTCGCGAAAACAAAAATTACTATCATTCAAGAGTACTTTGTAATGTTGATTGATAGTATTCCGTAACACGATTTCAAGTACACCCAATAAACCATAAAATTTCTGACAAAGTTTAATAGCGATACAGTATCAATGCTTTGTGTTTATCAGCATTACAAGCAATTTTGTATTTCCCTATTCTCGGTATTGACAATGCTTTTTCGTATTCTTCGTATTTCATTCTATTTTGTATTTTTCGAGAATGATATTTTGCAAATATAATAAATGTTTTGTATCTTTGTAGCGTAATACCCTGTTGTCCCTGTTAGCAGTAACATACTTCAGGGTTTTGTTTTATACTTTTCTGTCGAAAAAACAAATATATCCAGACTTTATTTAAGATCCTCAAATATTTCACATTTCATCATTCGGATTTTCGCGCCTTTATGCTTGTAATCACACGGGATGTTGCCTATTTTTATTTTTTCGATTTTACTTTTCTACCGAAAAATAATAAGTGTCTATTCGATAAGGTTCCGGAAACCATTCTTTCGCTTGTACATTAAAATTGTACCATTTTTCGATTATCCTATCTTCTTTCAACTCATATTCCTCTTTCCAATTAAGAATCCATTCTTTTGTTTGATAATGTTTTGTATACACAATTTTGCTTCTTGCAGTCATTTTTCCGTTTTCATCATATACCGAACTGATTTGCTTTGATATGGGATAAAAGTTGATACTATCTTTTTCCGACCAAAGATTATATTCTGTTTCTTGCAACAGATTCCCGTTATTGTTGTACGTATAAACAGTTTTACATTGTTCATTCCAAACGCTTACTTCATAATTCCATAAGTAATTTATTTCTTCTTTTTTCGTTCCTGAACTGTCATAAATAAAGTTGGTTTTCGTTCCCCACGATAATTTTCCTTCATGAAACGACTGTTCTTCTATTTGGGACACACTTAAATTTTCATTATACACGCGTGTTTGTATTTTTGCTGTATCTACCTGTTTTTTATCCGGATTCCACCTACAAGAAAAAACTTTGTATACACCGGATATATTATAGTAAGAATCTTCTTCTATATACTCAATCCAGTCTTTTTTTCGAGCATGTTCCGTTTTTTTATAAAAAGAATATTTCGTTTTTTGCAACAAATATCCTTCCGGGGCATACCTGTAAACCTGTCTGTTTCTTTTATGTTTGTCATGACTTAACTCTACTATTTCTAATATGTTCCCTTTTGTATCATAACTGTATTTCCACTTATCTTTCCATTTACTTTTATATTTTCCGTATTCATTATCATATTGTTCTGCCTGATAATATTCTTCTATCTTATTTCCGCGAGCATCATCTTTATAAGCTATTTTAACTGTTTCCCTTCCTACTTCAGAATAATAGTCATAGCGCACGCTATTTTTTGCTACCAGTCTATTTTTTTCATCATAAGTAAATGCTGTTTTTTCAAGCAGATGTAAATCATTTAAATCGCGATTAGAAATACGATATAAAAATTCGCGGACTTTTTTTCTTTTTTCATTGTATTCAGACTTTACTTTAGATAAACGGAAATCCGAAAGATATACCGTTACAATACTATCAACGTCTACGTCTAACTCCAAACTATCAAGATGCGAAATCCTTGTCCATATCCCAAACGAGGGAAGAATAGAAAGGGTTAAAAACAGTATGACAGCTAATATTTTCATAAATATTTTCACATTTCATCCTTCATGCGTTTGTCCTTTCGAGCCTTCGTACCCGCAATTATTCCTCCTCCCAACACACAGCCGCCATCATAAAAAACAGCCGACTGCCCCGGTGTAACCGCACTTACCGGCGTTTCAAAATGAACCCGCAAATAGCGCTCATCTACAATTTCGACAGTCGCAGGTCCGGGTTTTGAACGGTAACGGATGCGGACTTCCACTTTTTTATTCTTTTCAACACCGGCAGGATTAACCAGCAAATAGTTTTCGACCAGCATTTCCCAGGTTTCGAGCTGCTCTTTTTCGCCGAGCATAATGGTATTTTTCCCCGGATTGATTTTCAACACATAAACAGGATAACCTAAAGCAATCTCCAACCCTTTCCGCTGCCCGATGGTGTAGAACGGGAAGCCTTTGTGCATTCCCAATTTTTTCCCCTGTTTATCAACAAAATAGCCTCGTCCCGGTTTTTCGTCAATAGACGGAATATTTTCCCGGAGAAAATCGCGGTAATCTTTTTCTACGAAACAGATTTCCATACTTTCGCTCTTTTGGGCCAGCTGGTCAAATCCATTTTTTATCGCTTCTTCTTTCGTCTTCTCTTTGGTCATTCCGCCGAGCGGCATCATTGCCCGGCTTAATATTTCCTGCGAAATACCCCACAAAAAATAAGACTGGTCTTTTTTATTGTCCTCGCCTTTTTTTATGTAGAAAAAATCACCTTTTTGTTCAATTTGGGCATAATGTCCTGTGGCAATGTACCCGCAATTACGCTGGTCTGCCAAGTCCAGCAACAGCTTCCACTTTATATGTTTATTGCATTCTACACACGGATTAGGCGTTCTGCCCAACAAGTATTCATTGGTAAAGTAATCAATTACTTTCGTTTTAAATTCCGGGCGCACATCCAAAACGTGATGTGGAAAATCGAGTTTTTGCGCCAAATTTCTTGCTTCAAGAATATAATCAGGTTCATCGTTTTGAAATTTTGCAAAACTTCGCGGCGTATCCCACATTCGCATCGTAACTCCCTCGATCTGAAATCCTTGCTGCAACAAAAGCATACAAACGGTAGAACTATCCACACCGCCGCTCATTGCGACTAATATCCGTTTTTTTTTATTTTCCACAAAAAATATAATTTATGATCAGCATTGTACATTAGTTGAAAGACGGCTCTTTAAATCTTCCTTTATTTTTTTCGCGCTCATCAAAGGTACTTTCATACTTTTTCTTTAATTCCTCATCGTTCAACAGCACTCCGTCTTTATATTTCAATGTTTCCACAATTTTTCCGTTTTCGTAGAAATTCCAATCGCCATCTCTTTTGCCTGCTACATAGCGGCCTTCTGCTACCGGCTTGTCATCTCCTTCATAAAGCTTGTAAAGACCGTCTTCCACATCATCCTTGTAAGAAATTTCCGAATAGAGTTTACCATCGTCCAAAAAAGACCTGCGCATGCCGGTTATCTTATCATCCTTGTAAGGAATTTCTTCCAATATTACTCCTTCTTTGTAAGCGTATGAAATTCCATTCTTTTTTCCATCTTTGAAATTTTCCGTCAGCACAAGTTTATTTTCCGAATAATAGCTCCACACTCCTTCTTTTTTCTTTCCGGCATATTTGCCGGTTGCAGCAAGGGTTTTTCCGTTTTTCTCATACATTTTCACTTCCGAAACATCTCCGGAAACGTAATTCTGCTCAATCTTTAACTTTCCCGACTCATAATAATGCTTAAACAAACCAACCGGATTATCGTCCTTGAATGTGCCTTCATACATCAATCCGCCATTGGGATAGTTTTTAGACCAAGCGCCTTGTTTCTGTCCCTTTCCGTCTGTTATATTTTGGGCAAATAAAACTGAATTTGACAGCAATAACGCCACCACTGCCATTAAAATTATTTTTTTCATCTTGAAATTCATTTGGATTAAAATATCTCTGAACACAAAGATACAAGAATATGCGCTAAAATAATTACATTTGCAGAAAAAATGAGTTATGATTGAAATAATACCAGCCATTGATATTATCGACGGAAAATGCGTGCGCCTATCGCAAGGAGATTACGAACAGAAAAAAATATATAACGAAAATCCGCTGGAAGTAGCAAAGATGTTTGAAAACGCAGGCATCCGCCGGTTGCACTTGGTTGATTTGGACGGAGCCAAGGCACAACATATCGTAAATTATAAGGTGCTGGAAAAAATCGCGACCGGAACTTCGTTAGTAATTGATTTCGGCGGTGGCTTAAAAAGTAACGATGACTTGCGCATTGCCTTCGAATGTGGCGCGGAAATGATTACCGGCGGAAGTATTGCAGTCAAAAATCCGGATGTTTTCGGCTCGTGGATAGAAAAATTCGGTGCCGGAAAAATCATTCTCGGCGCAGATGTGAAGAACGAAAAAATTGCCGTCAGCGGCTGGATGGAATCAACAGACATTGATTTGCTACCGTTTATCGGTTCTTTCAAAGAAAAAGGAATTAATAAAGTGATTTGTACCGACATCGGCAAAGATGGAATGCTGCAGGGAACAGCTGTTGATTTATACAGGAAGATTTTAGACAAATTTCCCGGTCTTTACCTCATTGCAAGCGGCGGCGTAAGTTCAATGACCGATATAGAAATCCTCGAAAAAGCAGGCATTCCTGCCGTCATCACCGGAAAGGCAATCTATGAAGGCAAGATAAAAATGAAAGAATTAGAAAATTTTATAGAAAAAAGTTCCATATCCTTTAGTTAAGAAAGACGCGAAGATTAAAAAATTCCTTAATTAAACGACATTGAAAAAAAGTTTGTAATTTTGTAGGTATTAAAAATTTAATCCGGCAAGTATATGACAGACAATAGAATGCTGATAGAATACAGAAACGTGTACATAAACCAACAGGAACAGCCTATTTTTAAGGATGTTAGCCTACGAGTGTATGAGAAGGATTTTATCTATTTTTACGGACGGGTAGGAAGCGGGAAAAGTACGCTGTTGAAGTCCTTTTACTACGAGGTTCCTGTTTTGGCAGGCATATCTAACGTGCTGGAATACGATTTGCACAAGATTAAAAAAAGACATATTCCTCATTTAAGAAGAAATCTCGGCATTATTTTTCAAGATTTTAAGTTACTGATAGACAGAAGTGTATATGATAATCTAAAATTTGTACTTCGTGCCACCGGAAAACGCACGAAGACTGAAATTGAAGTACGCATAGCCGAAGTGCTGAAATATGTCGGAATGCCTAACAAAGGCTACAAAATGCCTCACGAGCTTTCGGGCGGCGAGCAGCAGCGCATTGCCATTGCGCGCGCCCTGCTCAACAATCCGCGTGTACTCTTAGCGGATGAGCCGACCGGAAATCTCGATAATGAAACCGGAAACGCTTTAATGCAGCTGCTGCACAAAATTTCGCAGGAAGGAACTGCCGTCATAATGGCTACCCATAACCCGCTTTGGGCTGAAAAGTATCCGGGACGGATTATCCGCTGCGAAGACTGCAAGCTAACTGAAGAAACTAATCCTGAAATTTGAAATATTGAAATAATTAATCATGAAAGTTATAGATTTAATAAATAACCACCAATCAACTGCGTTCTCTTTTGAAATATTACCCCCATTAAAAGGCAACAGCATCGACATGGTTTACAAAACAATTGACACCCTCCGGGAATTTGACCCTAAGTACATCAACATCACTACCCATCGTAGCGAAATGGTTTATAAAACGACCGAAAACGGGCTGTACCAATGCGTCGCCGAACGACACCGTCCGGGAACCGTTGCCGTTGCCGCCGCGATCAAAAACAAGTACAAAATCAACGTTGTGCCGCATATTATTTGCAGCGGATTTTCCAAAGCGGAAACGGAGTATGTACTGATTGACCTGGATTTTCTGGGTATTCACGACTTGCTGGTTTTACGCGGCGACAAGGCCAAGCACCAAAAAGAATTTACCGCATCGGAAGACGGCTACGAGCACGCCTACAACCTGCAACAGCAAATCAACAAATTCAACAGCGGTTTTTTCGTAGACGGAACGGCACAGTTGCAGAAAAAAGAGCAGGCATTTTCATACGGAGTTGCCGGCTACCCCGAAAAACACGATGAAGCTCCCAATTTGGATTCGGATATTTACTGGTTAAAGAAAAAAGTGGAATCAGGAGCGGATTATATCGTTACGCAAATGTTTTTTGACAACCAAAAATACTTTGATTTTGTAAAACGTTGCCGCGAAGAGGGGATTACCGTTCCGGTTATTCCGGGCTTGAAACCGCTTACATTTATGAATCAACTGACGGTTCTTCCGAAAATATTCCACATTGACATTCCCGAAGCCTTTGCCTTGGAATTGAGAAAATGCAAAACAGATGAAGAGGCTCGCATCGCAGGCGTGGAATGGTGCACGCAACAAGCGTTGGAACTAAAAGCACAAGGCGTTCCAAGCATTCACTTCTACTCGATGATGGCGACTAAAAGTGTGAAGGAAGTGGCGCAAAAAGTTTACTAAAAAGGCCAATAACCAAACAATATAAAATACGCTTATCAACAATATTACCACCAATACTAAAGTCAACGAATTTTATAAACACAAAGGTCTTAAAAAACTAATAATAATTATTTCCCACAAAGACACAAAGAACACAAAGGTTTTTTGACCTTTGTGTTCTTTGTGTCTTTGTGGGAAATAACTATTGTTAGGGGTAATATGGCAGATAAGCATAATATAAAATACGGCATTAAATTCTTTTTAGTACTTATTGTGCAACATTCTTGCTTGGTTTTTATCCGGGAATTCTGAAAATATTGTACTTTTGTACTCTTAAACGATTGCTTGTAGCAAGCAGTAGCAAAAATATATGGGAGCATTTTTATTATTTCTATTGGTTTTTCTGTTGGTAATCATCCTGATTGCATTCAGTTTGGTGGGCAATATTTTGCGCGGTATTCTGGATTTCTTCGGAATAGGCTCTCGTAAACAGAGCCGTTTTTCGAATAAAAACCATTCGGGAGAAGACGCAAGACCACATCAATCGGCAGAAGGTGCTAAGAGAATGCGTAAATTTAAGAACGCCGCCGAAGATACCGACTATGAAATGATTGAACATTAAAAAAACAATGCTTTATATAGCTGTTCTTCGAAAGAAATTTATTACTTTTGACATCGAAACATTTTTCTCTCATAATTACCACAATTATTTGAAAAAATAATGCCCAAGTGGTGGAATTGGTAGACACGCTGGTTTCAGGGACCAGTGACCTTACGGTTGTGCAAGTTCGAGTCTTGTCTTGGGTACAATATAAAACTAACTAACCTACTGAGAGTTTGCTGTATGGGAAGCTACAAAATACAAAAATTAATTCATACCGATGAGTATGATGAGTATTATAGTTCATTAGATGAGCGTACAGCTGCTAAGTATGATGAGGTCATTCTTTATTTGGAAACGATCTACATTTTGAACAAAAAGTTTGTCACAAAGTTAAAAGAAACAGAAGAAGGAATTTTTGAAATGCGTGTTTCCGCCGGAACAAATGAGCATCGAACTATTCTCTTTGCCATTGACCACGAGAATATCATACAGGCAAAAACTGTAGTTTTATTAAACAGTTTTCCGAAAAAAGAGCAGTAAAGATTATAAAAAACAGCTTAAAAAAGCGATTGACACTTTAAAAGATTTAGATGATGATACGGAAATTAAACCCTGATAAATTAGCAAAATTGCACGATACAAGCGCAATTTTAGATCGTAAGTACGGAGAACGCGGCACTGCTGCGCGTTCCGCATTCGAAGAAAAAGCGTATATTTCATATTATACCGGAATTTTACGTGACAAACACAAAGAATTGAAAATAAATCAACAACTTGTCAATAAAACCGGCAAAGAATACAGTTACACCGTTCACGTTGGAAGAAGAAAAATAGATATGCAGATACCGGTTTTTTTTAAATTTTAATGTATTGGGGATTGGACTTATACTCAAACTATAAAAGAGCAAGTTTTAACCTGAAACTTACTATATCATCTACATCGAAGAGCCGCTGTTATGGCAAAATTGCGGAGAAACATTCTCAACGCATTTGTAAAAGAGTCCGTTGAACACAGATTAGAACACGTCTATTACTATGACACCAAAACATAAACACATACTTTTTTCCCTATTTTTTCTATTTTTTACAGGAATTGCTTTTTCTCAAAAGATTGACTTGAATAATGTATTAAAGCCCGTAATCTCAACTCTAAGAGTTGAATATCCGGTACTGACAAACATGCAACTCGTTGCAAGCAACTTCCATATTGACCTAAAAAAAGAAGAAATACAAATATATTTATCTAAAAACTTTGAAAATATTCCTTTCCGGGAGGAAAATGTACAAGCCTTATATGAAAATATCCGGACTGTACTCCCCCACCCTTTGAACAAATATGAAATTAGCCTTTTCATCTCCAACTATCCCATAGAGGACTTTATCCCCAATTATTTTTTGGACAAGAAAAAAAGAGACAAAAACAGGGTTCCACCTACACTACCGGAAGAATATCCGGTTGTAAAAAATGAAAGCAAGCCATACAAAGTAACAAAAGGATTAAATAACAAGCACTTAGCTTTATGGCATAGTCACGGCTGGTATTACAATATAGCACAAAACACATGGCAGTGGCAACGTGCCCGGCTATTTCAAACGGTAGAAGACATATACACAATGGGGTATACACTCCCCTACCTGATTCCAATGCTGGAGAACGCAGGAGCCAACGTGTTCGTTCCGAGAGAAAGAGATATTCAGCTGAATGAAGTGATTGTCGATAATGATCTTAAAGACACGCTTTCCTATAAAGAAACCGGCGGGAACAAGGTAAAATGGGAAACCGGGGAGTTACCCGGATTTGCCGATCCGAAAGAGGTATATTCCGAGTTTGAAAATCCTTTCTTATATGGAACCTTCCGGGAAATCAAAACAAAGAAAAGAGAATGTGCCTCCGTCGAGTGGACACCGGATATACCGGAAGCAGGAGAATATGCCGTACACATAGCTTACCACACACTGCCTGAAAGTACGCGGGATGCACACTATACGGTCTTTCATTCGGGGGGGAAAACTGAATTTAGCGTGAACCAAACGATGGGCGGCAGTACATGGATTTACCTGGGAACTTTCCGGTTTGAAAAAGGAATAAACCCGGAAAACGGGAAAGTGCGGTTAACGAACAAAAGCAGGGAAAATAATAAAACGCTGACAGCTGATGCAGTCCGTTTCGGAGGCGGATTCAGCAATATCGGCAGGACAAAAATCATCAACAAAGTGGCTGAAATACAGACCAGCGGAAAAGCGCGTTACTTGGAAGGGGCGCGCTACTGGCTGCAATGGGCAGGATTCCACGATAGCATTTACAGCCCAAACAACAATAAGGATGATTACAAAGACGATTACATGAGTCGCGGCGCGTGGGTAAACAACCTGATTGGCGGATCGGTAAAGCTCCCAAACGATAGCGGGAAAAATATTCCTTTGGATTTAGCTATGGGATTTCATACCGATGCCGGATTATTTCCTAACGATTCTATCTATGGAACCATGACAATCTATATGACCAACACCAATAAAGGACTATTCAAAAACGAACAAAGAAGAATCGCATCAAGAGACCTTGCCGACTTGGTACAAACCGAAATTGTACAGAATATACAGACTCACTTCCGGGAAGATTGGCGGCGCAGAACATTGACCGACCAATCGTATCACGAAGCACGTGTGCCGGAAATCCCGTCGTTCTTGCTGGAACTGCTCTCACATCAGAATTTAGCGGATATGAGGTACGGGTTAGATCCCAACTTCCGTTTCATGGTAAGCCGGGCAATCTATAAGGGATTCTTGAAGTTTATCTCCACCCAATACGGCATGGATTATGTGGTTCAACCTCTGCCTGTTACAAATTTCAGCATTGAGTTTATGAACGAAAATGAAGTTTACCTCAATTGGAAAGAGCAAACGGATTTACAAGAACCAACTGCCAAGCCCCAAAAATACATCGTATATACCTCTATCGAAAACGGCGGCTTTGACAACGGAATTATGGTAGATGAATCTCAAGCGGTCATCACTATTGAACCTGGGAAAATATACAATTTCAAAGTTGCTGCCGTGAACGAAGGAGGAGAAAGCTTTACTTCCGAAATATTATCCGCATGTAAAATGCCCGGTACAAACAAGACTGTTTTAATCATTAACGGTTTCCACCGCGTTTCGGCTCCGGCGTTTTTCGACCACGGTCTGCATGCCGGATTCTTGGATGAGGTAGATCCGGGAATGCCCGACAAGTACAATATTAGTTACACCGGCAACCAATACGTTTTCGCAAAGGATATTCCATTCAAAACGAATGAAGATCCGGGATTCGGAGCCAGTTATGGTAATTATGAAAATAATGTAATTGCCGGAAACTCATTCAATTATCCTTTTATACACGGAACAGCTATACGAAATGCAGGATATTCCTTTGTCTCGTGCAGCGATGAAGTTATTACTCCGGAAAATGTGAACCTGAAAAAATATTTCGCCATAGACTTGATTTTAGGAAAAGAGAAAGAAACTGAAACCGGAATGGAAAAAAGATATAAAATATTCAAAGAACCTATCCGGGAGGTGCTGACAAAATATTTAAAATCAGGCGGCAACCTCTTTGCAAGCGGTGCTTACATCGGTTCGGATATATGGTTGCGTGAAGAGTGTGATTCAAGCGAAATCAGATTTGCAGAACAAATACTACGATACAGATGGACACAGGATCGTGCTTCCGGAACAGGAAAAGTAGTCAACCGCTTCGACTTTTTCCCTGAATTTAAGGCAAATTACACTATTTGTACGACCCTCAATAAAAATCAATATGCCGTAAAAGACCCCGATTCCATAGAACCTGCCAACGGCTCTTTCCGTATCCTGTCATACGAAGACACCTACCTTCCGGCATGTATCGCCTACAAAGGGAAATATAACTCTGTAATCTCCGGCTTTCCTTTTGAATCCATTCAGACAGAAAACGAAAGGAATACATTTATGACGGAGATTTTGACTTTTTTTGAGAAATAGCACTTACTAAATCAAAAATTATTCGGGGCAACCGCATCTAATTGTCATAGAAAATGTGAATTAAGGAAAAAATGTGCCGGTAGGCACAATATGGTGGTAGAAAAGCGTATCTTCCTCCATCCCGCGTTAGGTACGTAACATGAAAACATTTTGTACCTAACGGCACAAAGACAGAGAAGACGATAATATTTCTACCAGCATATTGTTCCTAACGGAACAGTAAGAGGCTGTTTAATATAAAATGATAACATTTTGATGCGGTTGCCCTTAAAATTATTCCTGTTTTGTTCTGATTTCTAAAATAATCCGTATTTTTACAGGCCAAACTTCCGAAAAACACCAACTTTGATCCATAAAACAAAGATATATGAAGCAAATTGAACGAAAAGATTATATGAACACGCTTATTGGGGGCTGCAAGATAAAAACCTAAAAAATTTCTCACAAGCATAAGGCATTGCAGACAATCCTCTGTATAATACAAATGTACCGGAATATTTGATTGCGGACAATGTTGGCGAAAATCAAATCGTTTATTGGATCCGAGGTAATTTTGGGAACCGGATTTGAAGTAAAAAACAAGATTTATTAAACAAAGTTTAAACAAACTACAGATTTATGAAGAATATATTTTTTATTATAGTCGCTGCATTATTAATGGGCGGATATGTAACCGCACAAAACAAAAATGCAACTGTGCGAGACGGTTCAGGCCGCAAACTTGGTACAATTGAGAGTGATGGCGATTTGCGGGATGCCAATGGTAAAAAAATCGGAGAAATAGAAGAAGATGGTGATATTCGTGATGCCTCAGGTAAAAAATTGGGTAGAATTGAGAGCGACGGCGATGTGAGAGACGCCTCAGGCAGAAAACTTGGTGTAATAGAGAAAGACCGCGAAGTGCGCGACGATTCGGGCCGGAAACTCGGAAAAGTAGAAGACGACGGAGATGTGAGAGATGCTTCGGGCAAGAAAATAGGAACAATCAGTAATCCGGATAACTTTCAAGAAGTGGCATATTGGTTCTTTTTTAAATAATGAAAACACATTGTCAAAAGAAATTTTTAAGAGTTTAAATCCCGTTGTCAATTATATGCTACGGTAAAATGCTCTTTATCAAAGTTATCAAGCGAAATTCGTATTGTGTAACAGAGAAACGTAAAATAGCGTTCTTCACGTTTAAAATAAAAATTAATTTTTAGCTCATAAAATAAAATGAAAATAGATTGCTTTATAATACATCAGTCGGCAGAAACGACAGAAAGCATAGTAGACCAACTGAGAAATGAACCCGGAGTAAATCAAATATTTATTCTTTCCTTAGACAAAGCAATTTCCGTTCCGGAAGGATGTCAAAATCTGCCTGCCGACTATCCGGAAAGCAGCAGCACAATGGCAAAAATAGCTGCCGCAGTTCAGACGGAGTATATGCTGTTCTTCTCAAAAGGTTCAAATATACAATTAGGACAGCACGCTATCAGCCGGATGTCAGGCATTGCTGAAAGCTGTCAGCCGGGCATGATTTACTCTGATTATTATGCTCAAAAAAACGGGATAGTCGAAAAATGTCCGTTGATTGATTACCAGTTGGGCAGCGTGCGTGATGATTTTAATTTCGGTTCCCTGCTGTTCATCCAGACAAAAGCGTTGCAGCAAGCCGTATCGGAAACGAGAGAGGAGTACCTCTTTGCAGGCCTGTATAACATCCGGTTAAAAATTGCTCAACAGAACGAAATTTTGCACCTAAACGAATTGCTTTATACCGAATTCGAAAACGACAGCCGGACATCAGGCGAAAAACAGTTTGACTACGTTGATCCGAAAAACAGAGCTGTGCAAATCGAAAAAGAAAAGGCGTGCACCGAACACTTGAAAAATACCGGAGCCTACTTGGAACCGGTATTCAAACCGATTTCATTTGACCAGTATCCGTTTGAGTATGAGGCTTCCGTCATTATTCCGGTAAAAAACAGGGTTAAAACCATTGGAGATGCAATCCGTTCGGTACTGATACAAAAAACCGGTTTCAAATTCAACCTGATTATCATCGACAATCACTCTACAGACGGGACTTCCGGACTGATTGCCCAATTTGCAGAAGCAGATAGCCGGGTGATTCACCTTATCCCGCAACGCAACGACCTTGCTATCGGCGGATGCTGGAACGAAGGAGTGGAGCATGCTTTGTGTGGAAAATTTGCCGTACAACTCGACAGCGATGATATTTACAAGGATGAAAACACGCTGCAAAAAATTGTCCAGGCATTCTACGAACAGCGATGTGCGATGGTTATCGGCACCTATATGATTACCGACTTTAACCTGCAAATGATCCCTCCGGGAATTATCGACCACCGGGAATGGACTCCCGAAAACGGACGAAACAACGCATTACGCATCAACGGGCTTGGAGCACCGCGTGCATTCTACACGCCAATCCTGCGTGAAATCAATGTACCTAATACAAGCTACGGCGAAGACTATGCCCTCGGTTTGGCGTTCTCTCGAAATTACCAAATCGGACGCATTTACGATGTACTCTACCTTTGCCGCCGATGGGAAGGAAATTCAGATGCCACGCTTGATATTGAAAAGTTGAATGCGAATAATTCATATAAAGATAAATTACGAACCATAGAAATATTAGCAAGAAAAAGAAAATAAAAAACAAGGCTGTCCCGAAAGACCACAAATGACACGGATAACACGGATTTTCGCAAATAAAAAACGAAACAAATTTGATAGATAATTAATTATCAATAAGCCAGAATATCAGCTAATTATTTCCCACAAAGACACAAAGCCCACAAAAAAACTTAGTGTTCTTTGTGTCTTTGCGGGCAACATCTATCTTTTTTGTACCTTCGCGTTCTCCAACAGGTAAGCAGGGCAAGATCCCCGGTGGATCATAAGCTGCCGGGAATATCCATATCAAATCTTTTTCATACCTTTGGCTTTATGAATACACAACAAGAGATTGAAGAATTATATTCCGGGCAGTTGAATGAATGGGAGCAGTTCAGAGAACAGGTTCTACAGTTAAACAAAGTTGAAATACATTCGTTCGATTTTGAAAATTATGTAATAAAAACACAATACAATCCGGCAAGAGCAGTTTCGTCCAATGCCAGATTAGACGAAAAATCCATTGCTGCCCGGAAATGTTTCCTTTGTCCGGAAAACAGGCCTGCCGTGCAGCGGGAAGTCAGGTTGAATGAAAATTTTATTGCCTTAGTTAATCCTTTTCCGATCCTGAAAGAACATTTCACCCTACCTCTTATACAACACCGGAAACAGGAGATTTTGGCCTATTTGGATGATATGTTGGACTTTGCCCGGAGACTCCCTGATTTTACCATTTTTTACAATGGTCCGAAAGCCGGAGCCTCAGCTCCTGACCATTTACATTTTCAGGCAGTAAGAAAAGGACAGCTGCCTTTTGAGCAGGAATATCTGTGGATAGAGAAAAAAATTCTGACCGAAGAGGGAAACGGACGGATAAGCGCATTGCAAAATTACGGCCGGGCGTGTTTATTGATACAGTCGCCAGACAAGAAAACAATATGCACGCTGTTCAAAAAAGTGTACTTTTCGCTTGCGAAACAAGAAGGCAAGAAGGCAAGAGAGCAAGAAAAAATGACGCCTGACACCCTTTCAGGTTTTGCTGAAGAGCCGATGATGAATGTTTTTGTCCTGTTTGAAAATGAACAATGGAATCTATTCATCTTCCCAAGAAAGGCACACCGCCCATCTTATTTTTTTGCCGAAGGAAACGATTATAAAATGATTAGCCCGGGAGCGATTGATATTGCCGGTATTTTTGTTTTACCCCGGAAAGAGGATTTTAATTCGGTTGGCAAGGAGATTATTGAGGACGTTTTGAAGCAAATTTAATGCCGGGAGTTGTAGGCAGGTGATTGGATTCTATTACTTACTCCAACTCACATACACCGCAGACAAGGGCGGATGCCCTGCGGTTACTCAAGACGTTGGACGCCGAACGTTCTTCCATTGACACTACCAACAACAGAGAATTATCTCGCATGCGGCTGAAACGACAGAACGCATTAGCGCTCAGATTCAGGTTATTAAAACAATTAATGGCAGAAGTAAAATTGAAATAAGAAGTGATACAATAATAAATATGTTTGGAATCTCTTTATAATATATAAAATTATGTCCAACGACAAACCACAACCGACAAACAGCCAATTTATCCTCTATCAAGACGACAACGGCGTAACCAATGTCAATGTCCGTTTTGACGGTCAGGATGTCTGGCTTTCGCAACAGCAAATAGCCATGCTGTTTGATACCACGCAACAGAATATCAGCCTGCACATTAACAGCATTTTAGATGACGGCGAATTGTCGAAAGATGCAACTCACAAGTATTTCTTGTTAGTTCGTCAGGAAGGTAGCCGGTCTGTAAAAAGACAGATTGAGCATTACAATTTAGACATGATTATCGCTATCGGTTATAGAGTGAAATCCCAAGTAGCAACACGATTCAGACAATGGGCAACACAGCGGCTGCACGAATATATCCAAAAAGGATTTACAATGGACGATGAACGCCTCAAAGGAAACGGGAACCGCTATTTTCGCGAACTGTTGCAACGCATCAGGGATATTCGTTCGAGCGAACGCAATCTGTACCAGCAAGTAACCGATATTTACGCGACATCAGTAGATTATGACCCGCGAGCCGATGTTACCCGTCAGTTTTTTGCTACCGTACAAAACAAAATGCACTATGCCGCCCATCAACATACGGCAGCAGAAATCATCTATCAAAGAGTTGATGCCGGTAAGCCAATGGTCGGTATGACCAACTTCAAAGGCGATTATATCACTCGGGATGATGTCAAAATAGCAAAGAACTACCTGTCGGAAAAAGAATTGCAAGTTTTAAATTTATTAGTTTCCCAATACCTTGATTTTGCCGAATTACAGGCGATTGAGCAACATCCGATGACTATGCTGCAATGGATAGAAAAATTGGACAATATCCTGTCGGTCGGCAATCGCCCCTTACTGAACAATGCAGGAACCATTTCGCATCAACAAGCCATTGAAAAGGCAACACGAGAATTTGAAACATATCGCCGTAAAGAAATGCTGCAATACGAAAGCGATTTTGACAGGGCAATCAGAGAATTGAAATCTCAGGCAGATGATAATTGCAGCAATACATCAAAAACATAAAACATCAGTCTTATGAATCAAAATACCGAATACGAAAAGTTTGCCCAAGAAATTTACCAAGGATTAATTCATTCCAACGGTATTCATACTGTTGATGTTAAGCACAATATCAAACTTACCGGTAAATCCGGACAGGAACATCAAATTGATGTGTATTGGGAATATGAACTTGCCGGGGTTAAACAAAAAGCCGCTATCGAATGTAAAAATTACAAACACACAGTTTCCATCGGCAAAGTAAGGGATTTCTATGGCGTTTTATCTGATTTGAAGAATGTTATCGGCATCATGGCAACAAAAGTTGGCTACCAAGAAGGAGCAAAAAAATTTGCCGACACTTATGGTATCAATCTAAAAGAATTAAGAACTCCCAATGAAGAAGAATGCGTAATAGGAGAAATCGAGTTTCATTTGGATATGAATATCCGACGATGCCTCTTTTTAATAGATGAAGACTGGGCAAAAGCTAATAAAATAGATTTGCAATTGTACAGGAATCGCCTCAATAGTATGAGTTTTCCTCCGAAAAACGAATGGGCAAACTCCGATTATCTTCCTTTAGAAACCAAAGATGCCAAAATTTTTGATAAAAAAGGAAAGGTAATCACAACTTATGATGAATTAGAAGCTAAACTGCCTCAACAGGCAGAACACATATACGACTTTGAGGATGCGTATGTAGATACTCCTTCTTGCTTTGGACGGGCAAAAATTAAAGCAATCAAATATATCCACAAAAAGGAAAAAGAAACGAAAGTTTTTGCTCTTGATGCACGGGATTTTATAAAAGCAATACTTAAAGATGCACTAAGTGGTGAAATAAAATATCTGAGATTTTAGGATTCCCCATACCCCTTAATCCTTCCCCGGTTCAGTGTAGCGTATAAATAATGATAAATGAGCCATTCGGCGAAGTTTCTAATTTCGTCAAGTTAAAAAATTGTTCAAATGCAGGGGCATTTGTTTAACGCGACATAGCAAGATGCTATGCAGAACGGGGGACAAGGGCGGATGCCCGGAAAATAAAAAGACTTTTGAAGACACATTCTCTTCTTATATTTATGCAGCTAATCGGTACTGCATATAGTTATTTTTTGGCTATTTCACGCAAAAAAACAATCTCTTCGCGCAAATGTGCTACTTCCTGTTCCAATACTTGAATTAACTTTTGAGTAACTTCGCGGTTTTCCTGGTGGTAGTAGGTTTCAATGTCTTGATTGGCAATGAGTGTTCCATTGTCGTGATTATTACTTTGATAAAAAATATTGGTCGATTTAGAACCAATTAATTTATTTACGGGAGTTTGCAAAATTCCGGAAATTTGGAATAACCGTTCTACCGTGAGCTTTGTTTCGTTGCTCTCTATTTTTCGATAGGCGGAAGTCGAAATATTCAATTCGTTTGCCATGTATTCATACGAAAAACCTTTTAGGCTTCGTATATCTTTTATTTTTTGCAATACCTCTTCCATAAATCCCATTCAATTAAATTTCCGCAAAAGTAACAATTTTATTGAAATAGTAACGATTTTTTCCGTAAAAGAAACAATCACGTCTCTCTTTTTATATTTACTTTGCCGCTCTTAAAAGTAAATTAACATTTCGGAAGAGCCTGTTTTAATTACTTTTGAATTTGTAAGCTGTTTTGAATTATAACAATCTTTGCAGCTTTGCGCTTAAATAAAAAAGCGCAAGCGCAAAACCTTAAACGCGAAGCCGCAAAGTACGCAAAGATTTCTTAACTAAATGACATTGAATATTAACATATTAAGGATCAAACCGGAATTAGTTCATATTATCGACAATGTATATAATTATTGATAATCAGCAATTTATATTTTTCAAATAACTAAGAACATGTTTAAATTAATTATGCGAATCAGGAGTTGAAAAAATGCGAAAAAAGGTATATCACCCTTACGCTGAAGGCGTTTAATATGGATAACCCCTTACAAGCGAAGCGCAGTTCGGGGTATGAGGAACGGCTATCTCTCTCCGGATTCCGGTGGAGTTCAACCCGTTGCGGGGTTGGTTGGAAGAGTAGAGACCGGCTCTATTGCGAACTACCTCGAGCTGCACTTCGTTTGCACGAGGTTATCCGGATACAAGTCCTACGGACTTGGACGCACTCTTCAACTCCTGATGCGCTTAATTAACTCAAACAGCTTCTAAAACTATTTTATATTTAAAAACAATACATCACATTTTATGAAAACATTAAAAAAACTATTCGCAACGGCTTGTTTCATTGCCTTAACCGTCAATTTAACGGCACAAACTACTTGGACAGGCAACGGCAGCAACATCTATCTGAATCCGTTAGCCGGAAGAGTGGGGATTGGCACAGCAAGCCCGTCAGGAAAGCTGCATCTTGTTCATAATCACGCCGCCTCAGAAACTTCGTATGGCATGTACTTAATTACAAACAATACATATCCGGGCCAAAATGCAACTTACGGCATACGCTCTGCGTCTACTTCCGGAGTAAACAATACGGGAATTCACTATGGAACTGTTTCAGTTGCAACCAATAACAACACAACATCATCTTCTGCCACATACGGATTCTATACGAATACCGCTTCTCAAAATAAAGGGCATACATACGGTTATTGGTCGGATGTGAGTAACACGAACCCCGCATTAACATCAAACGTATATGGAATTCGAGCTGCCGCCAAAGCTGCATCAACCACAGCTCCTGTATACGGCATCGTTACTGCTGTTTCCGGAGGAAGCACTTTGTATGGTCTTTATACCGGCACCACTAATAATAATGCAAGCACTTCTAATTATACATACGGAGCACGAACCATCGTCTCTTCGCAAAACAAAGGGGCCGCATTCGGATATGATACGGATGTTAAGAATACAAATACCACTTCAACTGCCGGTGTATACGGAATACGCACTGTTTCAAAATCTTCATCAAGTGCATCCACCGTATATGGGATACACGCTGCCGTCTCGGGCGGAAAACAAAGATGGGCAGGTTACTTTACCGGCGGCGATATGTATGTTTCGGGCAATGTGGGTATCGGAACAGCAACTCCGCAAGCCAAGTTAGATGTCGCAGGGTCGATTAATATAGGTCACGACATAAGGCTCGGTACCGGAAACAAACAGTTTATTTTTCATACTCAGATGAGCAACCCCAATGATCCTCCCATTGTTTTCATTGCTCCCAAGCTATCAAACAATACAGGTTTTGATTGGAACAAGCAAATCATATTAAAGAATGACGGATCATTATTAATGAGTGCGGGAAGTTTGGGTGTCGGCACCGGCAACATAACCCCGGTAGCCAAACTGCAAGTAAATGCAGAAGGGAATCCTTCAAACCTGGAAAATAATATCAACAATGGTTTTGCAATTAAAGGAAGCGACCAGGTCTTATACATGGGGGTAAATAGTACAAACCATGTGAGTTACATACAGTCGGTGAATACCGGAACCTCTGTTGCCCCGTTATTATTAAATGCAAGAGGAGGCAACGTAGGTATCGGCAGAACCGATCCTTTCTACAAGCTCGACGTTAACGGCATCGTCCGCGCCCACGAGATAAAAGTAAACACCAACACCGGAGCCGATTTTGTGTTTGCCGAAAACTACCCCCTGCGCTCGCTCAACGAGGTATCCGGTTTCATTCAGGCCAACAAGCACCTGCCCGAAATACCGCCGGCTGCCGATATGGTTGCCAATGGCGTGGATATGGGAGAGTTCCAAATAAAGCTATTGCAAAAAATTGAAGAATTAACACTCTATGTAATAGAGCAAGACAAGCAATTAAAAGAGCAAAAAAAGCAACTAATGCAACAGCAGGAAGAGATCGAACAGTTAAAAATCAGGTAATATAATATTTGTCTTGAACCACGATTTACACAGTCTTGAACCACGATTTTCATAAGATTAAAAAGATTGTCAAGATTTTAATTTCGCAATCTTTCTAATCTTAAAAATCTTGTAAGAACCCCGGTTCAAGACAAGAAAAGACAAGAAAAGACAAATTCAAAGAATACAAATCTTATGAAATACAAATTCAAAATAGCGTTCCTGTTTATTTTTTCAGGTATCGCAAGCACCCTATCCGGTGCATCCATTCAATTTGAATACGATGCTGCCGGAAACCGGACAGTTCGTAAAGAAATTACCCTCCTGAAATCGGCAGTTGTCAAGGAAGATATTGAAGATGAAGAAGAGATCGAAGCCGGTGATGAACCTTTGGTATTCACAGAAACACTGGCTCAATCGACCATCTATATCTACCCTAATCCGACCAAAGGGTTGTTGAAAGTAGAAATAAACAGCAACGGCGAAAACAAGCCGGTAAGCCTGCAAGTGTATGACATAAGCGGGAAAATATTGCTGCAACAATCAAACGTGGCATCATTTGCTGCGCTCGACCTCAGCAACCAACCTGCCGGGGTTTACATACTAAGGCTCATTTCGGATACGGAGAAGAGTGAATGGAAAATTATTAAAGAGTAAAAAAAACATGAAAATCAACTATTTCTTTATATTATCATTTATAGCCATATATTTCAACGCTCGACTGCAAGCACAAGAGCCAAGGGAAAATTGGACATTGGAAGCACCCGAAAGCGGGAACAAAACGTATGTTGCAAGAGAAGAGATTTCATTAAAACCGGGATTTGCCTACAAGTCAAGTCCGGGTAATGAGTTTACGGCAAAGATAGACCCGATGCTGCTGTTCCCCCCAACAGAAAATACTTATATTGACCGGAACGGTGATATTACAACTTCCCCTGCACAAGGCGCGGTAGTCGGCAGTGCTTCGGGAACATTTGACGTAAGCCCCACCGGAGCGGCAACTTATAGCATACAGATTGAAGTCCCGCCGGGAATACAAGGCATGCAGCCCAATATCTCTTTGGTTTATAACAGCCAGTCGGGTAACGGAATTGCCGGCTGGGGTTGGAGTTTAAGCGGATTATCGACAATAACACTCGGCAGCAAAACTATTTTCAGCGATGATGCTATCAGTAAAACCGGTACCGATTATTACTTGGACGGCAATAAACTGATTCTTAAAAGCAGTCAGCCTAAGGAATACGAAACGGAAAACAAGACTTATCTTAAAATAAGGGAAGGAGTAACTCCCCAGTTTACCGTAACAAGCAAGGATGGCACGGTTATGGAATACGGTCAGGGAGTTACGCCTAAAGGCATGTTAAACCCAAGGCCGTTTCTATGGTTACTTACCAAAGTAACAGACAGCAACGGTAATTATATGACTTATATTTATAAGACTAACACAGCAGGAACGCAAACAGTGTTAGAATCTATAAGTTACGGCAGTAACGGCACAACTCCGTCTCCTTTGAAAGTGCAATTCTATTACACAGCTAATCCTTATCCCAAGAGGCAGCATATAAGCGGCGGTTACTTGGAAGACGCTCAAAGACTGGATTACATAACCGTTACTTCCAATGCCGGGAGTTATCAATTACGCAAGTATGATTTAAACCACGTTATGAGAGATAAAATGAGTCTTATGACAACGGTCGCAGTAACAGGCGAAAATAACGAAGCTCTTCCCCTTATAAATTTTGAATACGGGGCTGATGCTAAAACACTTACGACCAAGACAAAAACAATACCCGACCCGACCCGCAGAACCGGGACAGAAAGTGAATTTGTATTCCGCCATTTTGCCGCAGCAGATATCACAGGCGATGGTGTAGCCAACTTAGTACAATTTGCTTCCAATGAACCTAAAGACGGCGGTTATATTAATCACCATGTTAGCGTTTACGATACCAGGACAAATACTGTTATTATGGACAGGCTTATCGGATCGCCCACCACTTGGGGGAAAAACAATCTTTTTCAGGGCAACAGGAATTTTGCCGACTTCAATGGAGATGGAAAGAAAACAATTATCGTTCCGCAATTAGGGAAATATGCTCCTTCGGGTCCTAAAGAGGTGAGATATTATGATGTTAATTATCTTGTTTCCGGAAATAATATTTATGATTACCCGTATGTAGCCCATCCTTTGACAGCAAACGACGAAATAATGCCGATTTTTGCCATCGCAGATATGAATAATGATGGTCGCGACGAAATAATTTCAATCGAAATTTCAAAAAGAAAAACAAACACAGGCGTTTCTTCTCCCGGAAAAATATTTTATGTTAAGAGTAACAATTATCCTTCCAAAATTGAATCTGTAAGCGATGCTCTTCCGTATGTTCCATCATACGGAGAAAGAGACAAGCCGTCAAGAGTTTATGTTGCCGATTTCAATGCCGATGGTTTAAAAGATATATTGGTAGTACGCGACAATTCATCATATCTTAGCTTTTTTATAAACAACGGCGGCACAAAAGATGCCGATGGGATCGTACGTGTTTCTTTTACCAATAAGGAATACGATGGGACTTTTTCGAACATGTCCGAATCCGACTGTGCCGGCGACTTTAACGGTGATGGCTTGTTGGACTTTTTAGCCGGTTTTAACTTGTATTTAGGAACCGGCGATATTTTGTCCCCATTTAATAAAATTTCGACAATAGGCTTAACCGGCTTTGACGCATCCGTTGATTGTATTGTGATGGACATTGACCATGACGGCATGTCTGATATTATTGCGGTTGGAAGCAATACCGTTACCTGGTGGAAATCGAATGGCACTTCTTTTACAAAGAAAAGTACGATTACAACCAACAACAAGAATTTTTCCAAAAAAGGATATGCCGCCGTCGGCGACTTTGACGGAGACGGGCGCGAGGATTTATTTTCATATCGTTCAAATTTACTCAATGGAACAAAAAGTGCAAACATTTCCGGTTATATAAACGGATGCTTCAATGCAAGCTACAACGCCAACCTGTTGACAAAAGTAACCGATCGCGGCTTCGGCAAGATGGTTGAAATATATTACCACCCGCTGACTTACCCGAAAACATCCGATGGAAAAGATTTTTACACAAAGGCTTCAACAGCCCAATATCCTACGGCAGACGTTCAACCGCCTTTGTATGCCGTGAGACAATCCATCGAGGAAGCGTCCGGTAGAAGATTAACCGATTACAGTTATGCTCGTGGCAAAATGAATCTCACAGGGAAAGGGTTTCTTGGCTTTGAGGAGATTACCGCTGCAAATACGACTCTAAACAAAAGAGTAAAAACGGCAACTGTGAATGAATATGATAAATGCCTGCCCAAAGAACAAACCGTAACTATTTCTACCGCTGATGGCAAAACACTCATTTCTACGGTAAAAAAAACGTTTAGAAACGATAAGGCGGGGAAAATCTATGCTTCTTTTTTGGAGAAAACCATTGAAACAGACAATTTGAGTACCTTGTCGAAAACAACCGAATACTTGAAATACGATGATCAAGGAAACTTAACCCAAAGCAGAGTAAGGCAAGGAGGCTTAACGATTGTAGAAGATGTTGTTTTTGCGCGGAAAGGAACATGGGCATGGGGATTAAATAAGCCGGTTTCCATTACCACCTCCTATAAATACGAGAGACAAAACGGTACGAACTCCACTATAACAACAAGCGAGATAAGAAAAAAAAGTTTGGATTATGACTCCAAGGGGCGTATTACGAATGAGATTATAGACCCCGATGATGCCAATCAATTAGTTACTTACTATTCGGATTACGATGTTTTCGGGCACCCTAAAACCGTTACCACAAAGGCAAAAGTGATGAATGCGGCAGGTTCTTACTGGGAGGTAATGCGTACTGTTGCGAATACTTACACCACATCGGGCAGGTTTTTGCTTACAGAGAAAAACCCGCAGGGAGAAACAACCACCCGCCAATGGGATGAAAAGCGCGGGGTGCTGAATAGCGTAACCGACCACTACAACCGTAAAACCGCTTACGAGTATGATAATTTCGGACGGCTTAAATTAACCGTTTATCCCGATAAAAACAAAACGGTTAATGGGCTGCAATGGGCGGGTACAATACAGGGGAAGCCCGTAAGCGCCAAATACTACAGTTATGAGGAAACTTCCGGGCAATCGCCCGTTTGGACCTGGTACAATGCGTTAGGCAAGGAAATCAGAACCGATTCGTACGGACTGAACAGGAAAAAGGTACTGGTCGATACGGAACACAACGTCAAAGGGCAAATAACCCGTGTTTCGGAACCCTATTTTGAAAATACCGCCAAAACATGGGCAGCTACCTATACGTATGATGCCAATGACGGCAGGGTTTCATCCGTGGCTACTCCCATGGGAACAACCGCTTATGCCTATTCCGGCTTAACCACCACCGTTACCTCTCCTTCGGATACAAGGAAAACAACAATAAATACAACAGGACGGGTAGTTGAAGAAGTAACCAACGGCAAGACAGTTACCTTCACGCATGATGCGGCCGGGCGGGTGACAACCGCCACACCCGAAGGGGGAACCGGCACGCTTGAAATGCGCTACGACTTGCAAGGCAACCGTACCTATTTGAACGACCCCGATGCCGGCGTTGTGGAAAGCAAGTATGATGGTTTTGGCCAACTGAGCTGGGAAAGCCAAAAGGTACATAAAAACGGTAATGCAACCGACTTGGTGAAGACCATTTACACTTATCTTGCCGATGGACGGTTGAACTATACGGAAACAAAAGGGAAAAACACAACTAAAATAACCTACGGATATGATGCAAACAAGCGCGTAAATACTATTTCACAACCGGGACACACGCAAACTTTCACGTATGATAATTTAGACCATATTACCAAAGTCAATGAAAATACCGGTACAGAATTTTTTGAACGTCAAACATCTTATGATGCATTCGGGCGAGTAATCAAAGAAACCTATCCGTCCGGATATTATACACTGAATGAATACGACAAACACGGCATTTTAACTGCGATAAAGGATAATTCCGGCCGGTTAATTTGGCAAGCCTTGAATGAAAATGCAAAGGGACAAATCACCGAAGAAAAGAAAGGGCAAAAAACGACAAAATACACGTATGATAAGCGAGGCTTTACTACGGCTGTTCAATATGGGATTTCCGATTTGGCGGGTATCACTTACACCTACGACAGCAAAGGCAACCTGACGCACAAAGGTGTAACCGCAGCATCCAACCAGCAGAATGCGAGCTATACGTATGATAGCCATAACCGCCTGACGGACTGGACATACAGTTCGCCTACCTATGTGACTGTGGTAAACGGCATTCCGAATTATAGCTCCGACCGGCACAGCATCGTTTACGACCCAACTACGGGCAACATTAGCAAAAAATCCGATTTGGACAATCACTTAATGACGTACGGATTAAACAACAAGCCGCATGCACTTACTTCGATAGCCGGCAGGCCGGGCATTTTCCCTGCCGGCAATTTAGAGGCAACCTATACCGACTTCAAGAAACTGCAGACACTCAAGGCAGATAATAAAACCTATGCCTTAACCTACGGGGTGGATAAGCAGCGCCGGAAATCGGTTTACAGCATCGGCAATGCGGTTGAGCAGACAAAATATTACTTTGGCAACTACGAAGAAGAAATCGAAAAAAGCGGCAATGTCCGGAAAATTCACTACCTTCGCGGTGCGGTTTTTATCGACAACAGTACAAAAACAGATGAGTTTTACTATACTTACGGCGATAACATCGGTTCTTTGATAGCATTGGTAAACGAAAACGGCACGGTTGCGGAGCATTATGCGTATGACCCGTGGGGCAATCGCCTGAATCCAACCAATTGGCGCGAGAGAGATACACGTACCTCTATTAAACTATCACGCGGTTTTACCGAGCATGAGCATATTGACCCATTCGGAATCATTAACATGAATGGGCGAGTGTATGACCCGCTGACCAGTCAGTTCCTCTCGCCTGACCCTTACTTGCAGACGCCGGAAAATTGGTTGAATTATAATCGGTATGGGTATTGTTATAATAATCCTCTCAAATACACCGACCCAAGTGGGGAGTTTATTGAATGGGTCATTATTGGTATTGCGGCAGGCATAGGTGTCTATCAAGGAAACAAAATTGCAGAAGCAAAAGGCTATGATTTTGGCGATTGGCAAACTTGGGGTTATATGTTGGGCGGTGCTGTTATTGGAGGCGGCTCGGCATATTTGGGAATGGGAATTGCCGCAGGAGGCGGATTTATGGCAAACACGATGAGTATAGTCGTTCCCTCTTATGTTAATTCGATGGGAATGTCTGCGTTAAGTGGCGGAATGATAACACCGAGTATCAATTTTGGAGTTGCTTCCTATAATTTTGGAACAGGGGAATGGGGTTATCTTGGTAAAAAAGGCAACTCCACTCTTGAAAACATAGGATATGGTTTGGGAGCGTTAGCAAATTTAAGTGATGTTTTAATGGGGCTTAAATCTCAAAAAGTTGATTTGGTTACTGAAAATTCTGACGCAATAGGACATTCTGCTATTGTTGAACACGGCACAAGAACAGGAACAGGTCATAATGACCCTAACGGATTAATTTCAGTGGGTCCTGATAGAATAAATCAACCTAATGGTTCATGGCATTGGATGAAAGGCACTAATCAATGGAAAACCTATTCTGCCGAAGGAAATCCAAGATGGATACAATCGCTTGATGTAAACTATAAGACAATTAAAAATTACTCAAATTGGCTTAATAAAATGGAAAGTTCGGGGAAACTTATATACAGTTTAGAATTAAGCAGTTGTGTTACGCATACTTCCGCAGCACTCAATCTTTCAGGTGTATTTAATATAGGTCTTCATCCTTATTTGCTTCACGGTCAAATGTACTTGTGGGGTAATGGAATTAGACCTTGGACTTTTAATTATTTACCGAACCCATAATTTTATTCTTGATGAAAAAAAATATATTATTATGCTTTTTCTTGTTAGTAGTTATTCCCAATATGTTGACACAGGTCTATTATATGCAAAATAAATTTGAAAATATTTCTTGTGAGATATTAAATAATATCAATGAAATGGGAATAGATGATAAATTATTACTGACTGAATTAGAGGGAAAATACTTTAATGCTCTTTATCAAATAGACAAACAAGAATATAGTTTGTGTGGTAAAAAAATGGCTTTTTTTACAGGCAGTCTTGGTAAAACAAAAAGTGATAAGAAAATGTATTTTACAGGGGAAAAAAGTAGTTTTAGATTAAATAATTCCCCCAATTTGGGCACATTATACATTTTTAATACCGAGCAAAAAGAGCAATCCGGCGGCTATGATGCTGCGATTGTATATTGGAGCAAAAGATTAGTACCAATAAATGAAGTCATCAAAAGGTTGAGAGAAGGGCGTTAAAACCCCGGTTCAGTGTAGCGTATAAATAATGATGAGTGAGCCGTTCGGCGAAGTTTCTAAACTTCGTCAAGTTAAAAGCAAATTTGTAATTTGTAACCGTTCAAATACAGGAGCATTTGTTTTAACACGACATAGCAAGGATGCTATGCCGAACGGCTCGCTCCACAATTTTTATAGACTACACTACGGCAAACGAGGGAGATATAAATGGATTAGCAAATTATTTTGGAGGAGACCAATTTTTAATTGATAGGAATCATTTTTACAATTACAATACAGTAACAACTGTAAATAATACCGCTTTTTTATTTAGATATTTCCCAATGTATTGGTTTTGGTTTAACAAATAAAGAAATTCAAGTTATGAAAGTTATTTCTGTTTTATTTTTTTTGATGCTTAATGTTACAAATGTCATTTGTCAAAACACTGATGATGTAATTGTTTTTTCTGGTAGTCCAAGTATTATTTATCCCTTAATAAGTGATAAAAAAATTGAAGAATGTAAGAACACAAATTGTAGTTTTATTTATCCCTTATTGATTTTAAATAATGTAATAATCAGAGATAGAGAAAAAGTAAATTGTTTTAGAAATCATTTTGAATTTGTAAATATCAAAAACACAAAACGTATTTCAAAAGAAGAAGCTGAAAAAAAGGGAATTCTCAATGTTCCAAAAGACGGAGTCTTATTTGTAACGACTAAAAAAGGATATTATTTTGATTTTTCCTGTGAATAAAAAATCTGTATGATTTCGAATGGACATGGATTGATAAAGAGTACTAATAAAAAAGAAATTACCAAGTGAGGGGTTTTACCCCGGTTCAGTGTAGCGTATAAATAATGATGAGTGAGACGTTCGGCGAAGTTTCTAAACTTCGTCAAGTTAAAAGCAAATTTGTAATTTGTAACCGTTCAAATACAGGAGCATTTGTTTTAACACGACATAGCAAG
>QMCD01000139.1_pt1 | contig 51182 bp, 37 predicted proteins | sample 1821841 | NCBI WGS metagenome assembly QMCD01 (sample SAMN01991225, study PRJNA193472) | Termite gut metagenome, whole genome shotgun sequencing project. | isolation source: worker | host: Macrotermes natalensis
CGCCTCGACCGCCGCCTCACGGAACTCGATGTCCGGCAGGGGGACATCTACAAATGAAAGATCCGGCGGAGTGCTCTGGGGGAAACACATCCGCCGGACGGGGGACTTGTTCAAGTCCGGGTTAGCCTTCGGTTATCTGCTTTGCGGCTCTCGGGAGCCGTACCGTCGGTTTGCAAGGTTGCTTTGGGAGACTCTCGGCCACAAAGATAGTAAAACTTTTATATTTTCCGCAATTAAGGAAATAAATAATTTGTTATTCCCCGTACTTTGTGCATCATATGGCACAAAGACACGATAATAAATTACTCCGGCAGATTGCGAAAAGGCTTCGTGATATCAGGAAAGAGCTGAAAATCACACAAACTGTCGTTAAGGAAGATACGGGTGTCAGTATTTCGAATATCGAGTTGGGCTGTATCAATATCTCCATTATGACGATAGCGATACTGTGCGAATATTACGGAGTAACCCTCGAAGAATTTTTCAAAGGAATTGAAACCAACGATCTTATACAATGGAATTAAAGGAAATACTGGCGGTTTCGGGCTATCCCGGACTTTATAAATATGTGGCGCAAAGCCAGCGCGGAGTTATAGTCGAAGGACTTGCCGACGGAAAGCGAATGAACGTGCCGAGCAATGCACGCGTCAGCTCGATGACCGACATCTCGGTCTTCACCGAGAGCGAAGACCGCCCTCTGGCCGACATTTTCACCGCTTTTTACACCCACACGGGAGGCAAACCGACCGTCGGTCACAAGGAAACCCCGGCAAAAATCGAAGCCGCCTTCTCTGAGGTAGTTCCCGACTACGATCCCGGCCGCGTCCACTTTTCGGACATGAAAAAGATCGTCCAGTGGTACAACGCCCTCGTCGCCGCCGGAATGACCGAGTTCCGTCTGCCGGAAGAGGAAGAGAAGAGTGGAGAGTGAAAAAAGGGCTAACGCATAAAAGTTTGCGTTAGCCCAATTCGTAATTCGTAACTCGTAATTCGTAATTTAAAATATATAGTTCAAACCGATATTCAGCCCGTTCGTGCCGTCCTGGGTGGCGAAAGGCTTGGCCCACTCGGCCGAGACTATGAAGTTGCGGTTCATGGCGAGTTTGATCCCCAGACCGGCGCTCATGTGAACTTTTTCGTCGAGGCCGCTGTATATCAGCCTGCGTTCATCCTCGGGAATCCAGACATCGTTCCATATCTCCTCCATGCGCTCGCGGCGGAACGGTTGCACCACCGTCCCCGCGTCGAAGAAGGGATTCAGCGCGACATACCACTGTTGCTTTATGAAGTTGAAACTCACTAAGCGTATTCTCAATTCGGCGTTCGCCCACGCGATGCCGTCGCCCACCACACGGTTGTAGAGCATTCCGCGCACGGTGTTGACGCTGCCGAGCCCCTCGGAGTTGACCTGCCGCAGGTAGGGAGTGGTGATGTTCGACTGCATGTAGAAAGGAACGTTCCCGGCAACGGTGCCCTGATATGCAAGATGGTAGGCGAAGACAAGCCTGTCGCCCGCCAGCGGCACATAGTGGCGGAAGTGGGCGGCGAGTTTGATATAGTCGGCGGCGCGCTGGAACATGTCGGGCGAACCGTAGGCGACGGCTTCGGCCCAGATGCCGCGCGAGGGAGCGGCTTCGTGGTCGCGCGTGTCGACCATAAGCCCCAGCTTGAACTCCATGCGGCTGCCACCTTCGGCCTCGCTGTCGTCGATAAGTCCGTATTTCCGGTATCGCCCGTAGAGCGACCCGAACTCGCTGTCCGCATATTTGCCGAGTGTCACCTCACCGATTCTGTAGTTCCAGAACGACACCCCGGCCGCCCAGCTCAACGGCCCCGCGATACGTCCCGAAAAGTCGGCCAACACTCTTACAGCGTCGCGCTTCATACTGTAGAACGCCGTACCGTCCTGCTTGTCGAGATTGGCGTAATAGGGCGACGAGGCTCCGTTGAACCCGTAGAAGTTCATTATGGGGTTGGGCAGATATGTCGCAGCAAAGGTCAGGCGTATCTTGCCGGGAATAAGATATTTCGAATCGTAGAAAAAGTGGAAAACCCCCGAACCTTTGAAATAGTACGACGCCTCGATGTTGAATTTGTGGCGGTAGTCGGGAAATATCGACCCGTCGCCGTAGTAATAGATATCGCACAGGGCGCCTAATTGAAATCCCAGGTCGGAGTTGTAGCCGACAGCGGGAAGAGGGCCGAAATTCCAGCCGGTCTTGACATTCGCCGGACGGTCGGCGGCAGGGGTGTTCTCCTGTGCCTCCTGTGCCACTGCCACGAAAGGCAACATCGCCAGCAGTATGATCGCAAGTTTTTTCATAGCTTATAGGATTGCTAAAAACTGAGATAACAAAACCCCGAGATAATTCCCAATGGCGTAACCCACCAGACCGACCGTGAGGCCGGTGAGCATGGCGTCGCGGTTGCCCATAGCGGCGGCGATCATCGGCACGAACGGAGGCGAATTCACCAGCGCCACCGAGGTCACCACCATCGAGTCGCCGTCGACTTTCATCGCCTTGGCAAGCAGAGACTGCACCACCAGCGACACGAAAACCACGAACAGCAGATAGACCGCCAGCCAAAGCCCTTCGGAGAGGTTCAATCGCGAGAAGTCGGCCATCGAGGCCACCGCCACGCTGAAGATGTAGATGAGGTACATCCCCGCGTCATAGCTCTTTTCGAGCCTGCGCACCGGTTTCCAGAACGAAGCCGCTATGCCGAGCGTAGTGAGCATCAAAATCAGCGTGAGCATAAAGTAGCGGTCGCTTCCCGCCAGGGCGTTCACCCCCAACGCCGCACCTCCCGAAACGGCGACTATCGCCAGCGTCAACGCGGCCGCCTTTCCGACCTGCGTGAGCGAGGCCCGCCTCCAGAAACCGGCGTAGGGATTCTCCGCCTGCACGCGGCGATGCTCCTCGGCTATCTCGCGACCCGCATCGGCGGAAATGCGCCCCGTCTCGACCGGCAGGAAACGGCGGAACAGCCGTATGCCGATCCCGAGCAGGAAAGCGAGATAGGCCGCGCTCACGACGAGGTCGTAGGAGTTCATCAGAATATAGGTTTCGTGCTTCACGCCGAGCATCATCTGCAACGCCGCAAGATTCGGCGTGCCGCCGGTATAGACCCCCGTTATCATGCCCCCGATGCGCGCTCCTTCGGGCCCGAGATAGTCTTTGAAGAGCAGATAACCCGACACCACGGCCAGCACCACCCCTATAAGCCCTCCCGCGAGCGCTTTGAACTGCGTCCGGGTTTGCCCCCGTTTGAAAGTGCAGTTGAAGAGCAGCATCGGGATGGCGAGCGGGATCATCGCCGAGGTGACCAGGTCCTGTATCCCGGCGGCCCCCGCAGGCATCACGGGCAGATTACCCGCGATGAGGCCCACGGCATAGAGCACGAGGATGGGCCCTATCTTGCCCAAAAAGGGAACTTTGCGGCAGAGCCACAACACCCCAGCCGGAGCGAGAAGATAAAAAAAGACGAGAAGAATGTTTCCGGCCATGGGCAGAGCGAATTGGTTTATCTGCAAAGATAATAAAAAAAGTCTGACCCATCTTTGGGTCAGACTTTCTTGTTCCGGTTATTCACACTATTTATTTAATCTATTTCGGGATGTTTTTCAAAATAGTGATTCCTTAATGGCAAACTCATAACAAAGCAAATAACATCCAAATTAACGTTATGGCCTTGAAATATAGGATTATTAAAGATATACTCCTTAAGAGGAATAAACCATGATGCATTGGAATTTAAAATCAACACTTTGTATGCATTTTGCTCAACATCATACGCTGTAGCCGATTCCAATTCTTCGATCTGTTTTACCAAATCGTCTTTATGCTTCTCAAGAATTTCATCAGCACCCGACGCAGTCATTAAATCAATGGCGCGCTGGTTCAATTGAAGAGGACTATTGCTTTGTGCAAAAGTGGTAAGCATGTTCGGATCCTTAGCGATCAAAGCCCGCTCAATAAATTCGATCTTATGAAGGATGGCCTGAGTTGAAGCATCAAAACCATTAATCGCAACCCCATGTCGCTGGCAATCGGAATGTTGAACTTTGCCTTCCAGCGAACTAATCTTTGAATGAATTTTAGTGTAGTAAAATTTCGTTATCACTACGGCCATAACCACAAAAAGGGCAATAAGCACCACGATAAATGTCAATTCGGGCCATTTATCCTGAAAAACTTGGACGATATCGAGTGGAATAATCATATTCTCTTCATCGGTTAGGGTACACAAAGATAGTACAATTTATGACACCTGTTAACATAGTTAACAAAAATAATGCCGAAAGATAGTTATAAAAGTGGTCATTTAATAGAGCCAATTTTGGAATAAAGTCTATTCCCGTCGGGAAGATCACGGCAGACGCACAGTTTATTATCCGGAAAACGCCCGAGCGATACGCGGATATGTTACGGCAGAATGATCCGGTACCGCCCGCTCAGGTGCATCATGGCAAAGAGAGAGATCAGGCCGTCGTAGTATGTGTCGATGTAGCCGTCTTCGTAACGTTCGAGCCGCTGGTTCCAGAAATCGTGTATGAACTCCCATCCCAGACCGTCGGTAGCCATAAGCGCCGTCGAGGCCATCGCCCCGGTGAAACCTATGGAGTGGCGTAGGGTGTGGAAACCGCCCGCTCCGAAAAACCACTCGGGTTCGCCGCCGTCGAGCGCCAGTTGGTCGGGATAGTTCTCCACACCGTACCGGTCGGCCAGCGTCCTCTGGAAACGGTCGGCGTAACCACTCTGCCAGGCGGCATCCTTGTTGTACCAACTGTAATCCATCGCAATATTCATCGGCACGCGCCACGAGTCGTAGAAGAAGAGGCGGTTGCCGTAAGGAGTACCGTCCCAGTTCGTGAGGTCGGGATTGATCCCGGTCACGGGATCGGTGGCCCGGTGGAGATACTCGCGGGCGGCGGAGGCACACTCCCTCCAGAACCCGGCCCGCCCGTCGTCGGCGAATTCGGCCCATATCTCCATGAAGGCGGGCAGATGGTACGAAACGTCGGTGTAGGTCCAGCCGTTACCGTCTGGAGTGAAGGTTATGAGTTTGTGCTCGACATTGAAAATGTTGTGTATGCCGTCGTGGCCGTCCTTTTCGAACATGCAGTCGAGGATATACTGCGCTTCGGCCTTATAATCGATCTCCCCGTCGTCGCCCCAGCGGTTCGACGCGAACAGCAGCGCCGTGACGAAGTACAACTCGCCGTCCGAAGCGGGCCCGGGCAGCCTGACCGAACCGTCGGGCATCGTGCGTCCCGTCGTGCCGTCGGTGCGCGCCGTCCAGACGAAATAGCCCTTCGACGGCCCCTCCCTGTGCTGGAGATACTTCACCGACCACTTCCACAGGCGGTCGAACATATCCCTGTCGTCGAACTGCACGGCGATCATCATCCCGTAGGACATTCCCTCGGTCCGAACGTCGCTGTTCTTCACATCGGAGATGTAGGCCATTCCGCCCTCCACTTCGTTGTAGACCCTGTCGGGGCCCTCGAAGATAACGTACCACAAACTGTCGAGGCGGGTTTGGATCTCGGCGTCGGTATAACCCGCCTCGCGGAGCAGGTTGCGGTACCGTCCCGTTTCGCGGGCGCCCTTCTCCCAGGGTACCAACGGATCCGTGGCCGTCTTCTTTACCGGGTTGCCGGTACAGGAGACGAAAATCGCCGCGAGTGAAATTGCGAGAAACAGAGATATTTTCATCGTTATCGAATTGGCAAAGTCGGTTTTGCAAAGGGGGCATTCCGTCACAAAACAAGCCTCTGCTCCCGGTTCGACTTGTTGTCGGCCGAGCTCGGCCGATTCCCGGGGGCGGGGGAGTTATCGCTCCGGGGACGGGAAAAGTTTTCATCTTCCCGGTTTTCGCGAGCCGGTTCTGCGATCAGGGTTTCGTCTCCTTCGCCGGGAGCTTCATCCCGCCGCGTTTCATTCCCTTCGTCGGGAACCTCCCGCTCTTCCGTTTCCTTTATCTCGAGCAGGATCACGCTCACGTTGTCTTTCCCACCCGCCGATCTGGCGGCTTCGACAAGGGTGTCGGCCTTGGGATCCGTCGCGAGGATACGCTCGATATCGTCGTCGGAGATCATGTCGCAAAGTCCGTCGGAACAGACCAGAAAAATGTCATCGTCGAAGAGTTGGCCCGTGAGGTCTTTCACGTCGATGAATGTTTCGGCACCGGCTCCGAGCGAATTGTATATCTGGTTCGACGCCATGGAGATATCTCCCGTCAGTTCGCGCATCGAATGATCGGCGCTGATCTGCCGGAGTATGCCACCCCGGAAACGGTACAGGCGGCTGTCGCCCGCGTTGAGCGAAAAAACTTTGTCCTCATAGAAAAACAGGCCGCAAAACGTGGTGCCCATACCGTCGTACTCGGGATTTTCCGTGCCCTGGCGCAGAATGTTCCGGTGGGCCGTTTGCACCCAGTCTTTGATCTTCCGGGTCACTTCGTCCACCGACAAGCCCCCCTCGAGCCCCGAGGCGAAGGCGCTGAAAAACTCGGCGGCATATTCCGACGCTATCTCTCCGCCCTTGTGGCCTCCCATGCCGTCGGCCACTATCGCCGGGAAACGGGTATCCTTCCCGATCTCTAAATCGAGCGTCTGCGCCGTGTCGCGAAACAGTTCGTCGGCAAGCAAAACCATATCTTCGTTGTTTTGCCTGACGCAACCCACATTGCAGTTCAAGTCTGTTTTTATCAGCATGGCCTCAAGGGATTGAAAAGGTTACTCAACTGTGAATTTCAGATCGTAGAACGCTATCACATCGCCGATCCGGAACACGGCAGGCTGATGGGCCGCAAGCCGTTGACCGTTAAGGAAGGTTCCGTTGGACGAATCGAGATCGACCACCTCCCACTGTCCCGCTACGTTCCGTTGCAGGCGTGCGTGCGTACCCGACACATAGCCCTGGCTTGCGAAAACACCCGTGTAATCACCTGCTCGGCGGCCCACCACGGCTCCGTCCCTCAGATCGAGACGGGCGTTCAGGGTGGCACATACAAGTCGTTGAGGTTCGACGGGAGCGGCGGCGGGCCTGACCGTCTTTTCGGCGGCGTCGGCGGGAGGCGCTTCGACGGGAGATGTCTCCACGGAAGAGGGCATCGTCGGCTGTCCCGAATCGGTCGTCTGAGGTGCGATGTCCACCGGTTGCACCGGCGCGGCAGACACGGCAGGCGATGTGGGTTGCGGAGCGGAGACGACAGGCTGTGTGGCGGCGTTTTTCGCCTCCACGAGCCTTGTGCCGCACTCGCCGCATATCTTGCCCTTCTTGAAACCGTGCGTCGGGCATATTTTCAGCTCCTCGCCGCACTGGTCGCAATAAAAGCTGTCACTTTCTATCTCTTTGTCGCAAAAAGGACATTTAACAAGGTCCATATCACAAACTCTTTTTATTAATTCTAATGTATTCCGCTTAGGCAAAGCCTTTGGCTTTGCAAAGTCCCCCTTTCGAAGGGGGATTTAGGGGGTAGGTTACAAGAGTCGGCTTCGAAGAAGCCGATAACACGGGTTCGATGGATTCAAATGAACTATGAACATCATCTAATACACTATTTATCAAACTATTTGAATTCATCGAACCTGTGTTATTATTCAAAATCTTCGATTATCAACTCCTTGTACATCTCGACGGGAATGTCGCGGCCCAACCGGGCGAGGCGCGTCGACTGGTTGCGCTTCACCCTGTCGAAATAGTTGTTCACCTCGCGGGCGTTGGCGAAGTTCTTGCCCCGGTTCAGATACCTGTCGTTGAAATAACCCCGCATGGCGGTTTCGGCCTCCGGTGTAAGTTCCAACTGGTCTTTGCGGGCTTTCATCAAAAATATCTTCGCAAGTTCCTCTCCGTTGTAATCTTCAAAATGGATCGTTTTGGTGAAACGGCTCTCCAGACCGCTGTTCGTGTCGATCCACTGCCGCATTTCACGTGGATAACCGGCAGCGATGAATACCATTTTGCCCTTGTAGTCGAGCATCATCGGGAGGATGGTGTCGGTGGCCTCCTGTCCGAAATCTCCCATCGTGTTGCCCTTGAGCGAATAGGCCTCGTCGATGAAGAATATCCCTCCCACGGCGCTTTTCACGGCTTTTTCGGTTTGCAGGGCCGTTTGACCCACATAGCCCGCGACGAGGTCTTTGCGGGTGACTTCGATGAGTTTGTTGGTGGGCAACACGCCGAGAGAACAGAATATGTCGCCCATGATGCGCGCCACGGTGGTCTTGCCCGTACCGGGATTACCCACGAACAGATAGTGGTCGCCCACTCCCTGGAATTTCTTGCCCAGAGCCTCGGCCTTGCGGCGTTCGATGGCTATGTAATCGGCGATCTCGCGTATCTCCTTCTTAACACCGTCGAGCCCCACCAATTCGTCGAGCTCCTTCATACACCGGTCGATGTCGATCGCTTCGGGCGTGTCGTAGGGAATGTCTTCGGCCTCGATGGTGCGGGATTGCTCCAACGTGATCTCATCCATTATGGGGGCCAAACGTGCGGATTGGCGGTCCAGCACCTGCTGTTCGAGCAACTTGACCATCTCGCCCGCATTCCCGAAATTCGCCGATTTGGCATCGACCATCTGAGCGACCAACTTTTCGAGGCGTTCCTTCGCCCCGTCCGAGACCGTGAGGTTTTGTTTCCGGGCTACCTGAATGAATATTTCGACCAATTGCGGGGCCGTGTAGTCCTCGATATGCAGGAAATTGGTGAAACGGCGCCTGAATCCCGGGTTGGCGTTGTCGATGAACGCCTCCATCTCCTTTTGGTAACCGGCGCAAACGACGACGAATTTCCCGGCATCCTTCACCATCCGGGTCATCAGCGCCTCCACGGCTTCCACCCCGGTCTTGTCCTGATTCCCCATCTTGTCCATCCCCGTGAGGCCGTAGGCTTCGTCGATGAACAGTATCCCGCCCATAGCCTCGTCGCACGCTTTGTCCATGTTTTGGGCCGAGGCGTTCATATAGGACGAAAGTATGTTCTTGGGCTCTTTTTCCACCACCTTCGACGACGGCAACAGCCCTATGGCCTTGAATATCTCGCCTAATTTGAGGGCGACGGTCGTTTTGCCGGTTCCGGGATTTCCCGTCAACACAAGATGGACATTGGTAAGTTTTGCGCTGCCGAAACCCCGCTCCTGCATTTTTTTGTCGACGTTCAATTTCGTGGCCAGCGTACGGATCGCTTTTTTGACGCTGTCCATCCCGACGAACCCGTCCAGCTCGGCGAGTATGGTGTCGAGGTCTCTTTCCTTCAGACTCTCCTCGCCCTCGATGTCGGCACGGGTGAGCACTCTCAGCATTTCGTCGGAGCACCCTTCCGTACCCGCGAGTTTTTGAAGGCGCGAGCTCTGGTTTTTCTCGGCCTGTTCGAACACATTACGCACCGCGCGGGCGTTTCCGAACGATTTGGTGTTGCGGCCGATATACATCTTCCGGAAGAAGTTCCCGACATGTTTTTCGGCCTCCTCGTCGAGCACAAACCCTTTTGTGTCCACCATGCGGCGGAATATCTCGGTCAGTTCCCCGGCGTCGTAGTCGCGGAAATTGACCGTTTCGTTGAAGCGCGAGGTCATACCCGAGTTCGAGGTGAGGAAGTCCTGCATCTCCTTGGTGTAGCCCGCCGCTATGCAGACGAACTTCCCGCGGTTGTCCTCCACCAACTTCAGCAACGTGTCTATCGCTTCCTGACCGAAGCTGTCGCTGTCGTTTTGCTTCAGGGAATAGGCCTCGTCGACGAAGAGTATTCCGCCCATCGCCTGTTCGACGGCTTCCTGTACCTTCAGAGCGGTTTGTCCCACATAGCCCGCCACCAAATTACTGCGGTCGACCTCGACGAGCTGTCCCGTGGGCAACACGTCGAGCGAGTTGAGAATGTCGGCGAACACGCGGGCGATGGTTGTCTTTCCCGTGCCGGGATTACCCAGGAACAGGAAATGGTCTTTGATCTCGCGTTTGGCACCCTCGCCCTTGCGCTGATAGTCGATCTCTATTTTGTTGACTATCTTTTGTACGGTCTCCTTTATTTCGTCTATGCCGACATACCGGTCGAGTTCGGCCATAACCTCCTGGTAAGTCTTCTGGCGGAATTCTGTGCCGCGCACATCGCCCTCCTCGGCTGTCACCGCCGAATGGTCGCGCTTAACGGCGCAGGCGAATACCTCCGCGGCCTTTTTCACGGCCAGGTGGCCGTTGTCGAACGAAGCGGTTTTGTTGCGGAACTCGTGCTTGAAGATTCGCTGAAGCTTCGCGTGCGCCCCGTCGCTCATCCCGAGACCGTATTTCTTTTGCAGTTGAGCCTCGCATATTTCGGTAAGCTCCTCCACCGAGAAGTCCTTCAGATCGAAATGGTATTCGAAACGGCTCGCGATGTCGGGATTCGCCGTCATGTACGCCTTCAGACCCGGCAGGCCCGAAAGAATGACGATCGGGTCGTTGTTCCAGTCGTCGTTCATACATTTGAACAGCTTGTCGAGTTTGTCGATATCGTCCGAGGTCTTCTGCGGAAGCAGCTTCTGGGCATTCTCTATAACGAGCAATCCGCCTTTGGCTTTGGCTATGTTCTCGTCCCACTTCTCCTCTTTCGAGAAATTCTCCCAGTCGACGGCGTCAACGATCATCGCCTTCGGGTTTTTGATAATCCCCGTCGAGTATAGCAGATGTTGCAACACCTCGACGACCTTCGATTTGCCGGTCCCGGTGTTTCCCACTATCACCATATCCATGCCGAGGCGTATCTTCACACCCGTTTTTTTTGCCCGCAACGCAAGCTGTTCGCAGGTGTTGACAATATCCTGCAACTGGTTCTTCACCTCTTTCATCCCCACAAGTGCCTGAAGGGGGGCGTTGGACTTGGTGATGACGCTCGCACCGCAGTATTTGCAGAAAACGGCCTTGTCGCGGTTGGGTTTATTGCATTTAGGACAATTCATCTCTCTGTAACCTAATATCGTGATATCGTATTATCGTATATCTATCTCGTTGAAAATGTATTTACCGGACCCCTTCAGGGAGAAGCGGGAACCAGTCACGCCTTCGAAAACGAGATAGAAACCGGTGGTACTCGAGGTTAGATTTTCATCTTCTCCCTGGCCCGTCGGAGACCATGTTCGCGACGGATCGTCGAGATCGGTCAACTTTATATCACCCATATTGTTCCAGAACGGGGTGTACACTCCGTCGCCGCCATCGCCTGTCGGGGCGCCTGTGAAAATAAGATAGAACTTACCGTCGCCACGCACCGTTGCACGGTGAACGAACAGATCCACGCCGCCTCCGTCGAACGTGGCCCGGGGACGGACATGGAAAGTTTTCTCAAAAGGGTGTATAGCTTTGGGCTCGGGCTTGGCCTCCGGTTCCTGTGCAGGCTGCGCCGAAGGCTCGGGCTCCGGTGTGGCGGCCGGTTCGGATCGTGTCGCCGGTTCGGATCGTGTTGTCGTCGCAGTTCTCGACGCGGCCGTCGGTGCGGGTTCCGCCCCGGTGGATGAAGAGGTCTCCGCTCCCGAAACTTCAACGTATTCCGCGCTCACATAACCGGTAGAGCCCTGATATTCGACGGGTATCCAGCCGTTCACCGCCTCTCCCGTCACGGTCAGCACTTCTCCTCTGTCGAGTCCTCTCACCACACCCGCCGACGGGGAGGCCCCCGAACGCAGGTTCAGGGTATTCGCCGTCACCGTGGCCGTGATCTCCACACTCTCCTCCTTCGGCTTCACGTCGCGTACACTCCCGGCAAAGTATATCAAACATCCTGCTCCCACGATCAGTATCAGGGGGAAGATCAGCGACCTGTATAGTTTTTTCGTGCCTTTGCTCAGGTAGTCGGCGTATTTTCTCGACTCCTCGGCCGTCGAATTATCGGAGTTGTAGTTTCCGGAGAACATGGCCTGCAACGGGCCCACTTCCAACTCTTCGAATGTCGGAGCGAACAGTTTTTTGTGCGTCTTGCCGTGCATCCGGTATTTGAAGTAGCAGGCAACCAGTACCCAGATCAGAGATATCAGCAGCAATCCCGCGATCACGTACCCCACGAACGGGGTGAGGAAGTAGAAGAGCGCGAAGAACACCCCGTAGGCCACCGCTCCGACGATCAGGTTGATGAGGCAACCCTGATCGCTCGAAGCCCACATTATTATGAACGCTATCACCCCGACTACCGTCGCCACGATGCCGATCCATCCCACGTGGTCCTGGACGTCGATATCGATATCGGAGGTCATCAGTTTGAAGATCGTGAATCCGGCCCCGATCAGCAACAGTAAACCCACGAACACTTTCGAAAATATATGGAAACCGCGTTTACGCTTCAGGCTGGCGAGCGGATCGGTCACCAACTTTTTGTTGCTGTCGTAGATAGTCACGTTCTTGACCGTGGGGTCGAGCTTGCGGAGGTGTTCGAGATATTTAACGGTCTCCTTTTCGTAGGTGTACTTCTTTTTCAGGTTGAGATCGGGATTCTCCTGATAGAAGATCGTCATCCATGCCTGAAGATAGAATTTGGGCAGCTCCTCCTTCACCTCCTTGCGCGGGATAGCATCCAACTCGGCCAGAGTGTAAACGCGCTTGTCGCTCTTGGGGAAATAGAACCACGGATCGAAACCGAGCCCCTTTATCGCCTTGTAGACGGCTATCTCCCAGCCATAGGGGCCGGGCTTGTTGACATTGTCTTTGGATTTGAGGTCGGCGCAATGCTTTATCCACGCTATTTTGTCGTCGTACACTCCCTTCGACTTCAGATAGTCCCATAGACGGGTGTCCTCGATGTCGAGTATCATGTCCAACTGTCCGCTCGAATAGGAGTCGTCCTTATTCTTGATGTAATCCTCCATGCGGAAGTTCATGTAGTTGCCCACCTCGGCCGCGGTGAAGAAATAGTCGCGCGCGGTTTCGTCCATCTGGAAGTTGTAGGCCACTTTCGGACTGAGGTTGTAGATCACTGCCGTCTGCCTCTGTTTGCTTCCGGCCGCCGAGCGCACCTTCCCCTCTATCTCGGGGGCGGTATAGCGCAACCACGTCAGGAAACCCTCGCCCAACAGATCGGCCCACGACTGGTCGGAGATGCCGTGGTCGTACCTGGCGCGGATGACATCTTCGGGCACACGGCATTCGACGGTGGTTTTACCGTCGTAGGAAACCACCGTCCAGGGCAGCGTCCGGTCGAGCGTGTGGATAAGCTGCAACAGGGCGTCGCGGTTGTCGCCTCCTTTCTTGAACAGTTTGGCGAATTCGTTGGTCACGTTGGCCATGCCCCGCGCGTTTAAGAACAGCCACAGGGCGCCGGTTTCGCCAAACAACCCCAAGTGCAGGGAATAGTCGTCGAAGTGGTCCTTCAGAGTCCGGGCTATCTCTTGAGGAGAGGACAGAAACTTGCTCCCATATATATCGAAGAACGGCATATCGTCGGACAAGCGATAAAGCGTGGCGTAATATCCGGCATTCTGGTCTTTCGGATAGGTCTTCTCCACGAAGGTCTCGACGTCGACCGCAAGATCGGGACGAAGGTTGTCGGTAAGCCACTGGTCGATCTTTCCGGAGTAGAGATACTTTTTTGCCAACTCCTTATCTTCGAACATGAATATGGCCAACTCTTCGGGCGATTTGGCGGTCTGGTTTTTTGCCGGATTGTAGACTATCCTGAACTTGCGCACATCGTCCTTGTCCGACTTCAGATCGTAGATATTCTCTCCCGCCGCCCAGCGTCTGACCTCGTCGAAGCCCGCACGGGCGTTCGGATCGGGCAGGGTAAGGGCCTTTATCAGTTGCAGAGTCCGGTCGTCGACATTTTCCGGGTACGGCAATTTGCCGTGCTTTTTCATGTTGATAAGCTCGAACTCATTGAGTTTGAATATCTCCTCGCCGTTCAGAAGCGTCAGTAGCATCATACCGAGCGAATAGAAGTCGCTCTTGGTGCTGATCTGTATCTTCCCGTCGGCCATGTCGTAGAATTCGGGCGCGGCGTATATCTTCGTCCGGAGCTGATAGTCGATGACCGCCTTACCGTCTTTGTCGGAGAGTATCGCAATGCCGAAGTCGGCGAGGGCCATGTCGTCGACCTTCTGGCCGGGCTTGCGGAAAAAGAAGTTGGCGGGTTTCACATCCCTGTGAAGAATGTGTTGTTTATGAAGAAAATCGAGAGAGGCGGCACTTTGCAAGGCTATCTCTCCCAACAGTTTTTCGTCCCCGTCGAGTTTCAACTGGTCGAGAGAGCCCCCCGGGCAATATTCCATCAACTCGTAATCGCGCTCCTGGTGTGTCTGCGGGTTCTTCCACTTGCCGTGGTCGAACGTGTCGACGAGCAGGCCCGTCCCTGCCGCCTTGCGCACCCGCTCCATAATCTGGTGGTCGGGGGGCGGAGTGATCCCCACATAATAGAGCTTCAGAGCGAATTGCTTCCCCTTGCTCTCCACGAGGAATATCTGCGCCTCGCCCGTCCCTTCCGAGATGGTCTTCACCACCTTGTACTTAACCTTCCCCAGATCGAACTCCGCGAATTGCTGGTTCACGATGTTCTCCGTCTCCTTTTGCTGGTCGGGACGCATCGTTTTTTCAGTGTCGCCCAAGGGACGCATGGTTTTCTCGACATCCGCACTCTCGGGGCGCATTGTTTTTTCGACATCGGCCTGAGGGCGCATCGTTTTTTCGACATCGACAGGGGGCCGCATGGTCTTCTCGGCGTCGATCTCGGGCCGCATGGTTTTTTCGGGGTCGTTGGACATATCGATCGGTGGTGTTATTTTTAAAGATATCTTGGTAATTTGGTAATTTGATAATGAGCTACGCGCTAAAAAATATACTTCTACGACGGGCCTCCGTATGTTATCTCGATATCTTCGTCGGGTACATATTTCCACACTCCGCCCTTCCACGGTTTGGAGCATTCGCCCGGAGAATCGTGCAGGCAGCCATAAGCGGTACACTCCCAATACACTCGGCCCGGCCTGCGGACTTCCACCTTTCGCGCGCAGTAAAAATCCCTCTGCATCTGCGGCGTAAGACCCGCGTCGGGGAGCATGTCGGAGAGAGCCTGCTGCATCTCGACCATTTTCTCCTTGTATTTCTGCATCGCCTCCTCTTTGGTGGCGATCTCTATCGAGAATTTCGGCTTCGGCTTCGGCGGTTCGGCCGGACTTTCCGGCTCGGGCGCCTCTACGGTCGGTATCGGCATCTCCCGGCCCCGGAAGGCATCCAACAAGCCTTTGTACAGAGTTTGCAGTTCTTGGTTTTCATGCGTGATCTCGGGTAACACGGGCGGCTCCTCTTCCTGTTCGGCGAGGACGGCCAGAATTTCATCCAGCTCTTCCAACTCGCGGGCTATCGCAACGGCTTTCTGCACTTTGGGATCGTTGCGCGCCAGAGCCAAAGCCTCCTCGGCAGCACCGTTGAGCGGAGAGTTGCACTTGCGGCAGAAACTGCGAAAATTCAACGTGTTGCAATTGCCGCAAACGATTCCCGCGCGGGGATTGCCGCACTCGGGACAGAAGGCGTCGCTGGGAGTCATCGTACCGCCGCAGAATGAGCACGACCCGACACACAGATTACCCCCGCACCCGGGACATATCTCCCATTCGGGCTGAGTTGCAGCCCCGCAATGCGAACAGGTGTTTCCGCCCAGACGCATACCGCATTCCGGGCAGAACCTGTCGTTCGCCCCGTGGGTCGTGCCGCAATTCGAGCACTTGAATGACGTTTCGGGCTTTGTTTCGGTCTTCTTTGAGGCCTGCACCTGCCTGCTTTCCTCCTGAGCGTGTTGTTCCTTTTGCATTATCCGATAGGTGAAATATCATTAAACTTACGTTCTGTGCTCTCCCTGAAAAGAGAGCACAGAACAGTAAGGGTAAAACGCAGAGTTCGCCGTTATTTGGCGGGCACGAGTTTTTTGAACTCGGCCTTCAGATCGTAGTTACGGTGAAGCCCCACTATCGTGGAGTAGAGCATAAGGGCGACCGAAGTGAACACGAAAACACAGGCGGCGGCGATTATAAGCATTATCTTTGCTGCCGCCACGGGAATGCCGTCGTTGGAATACTCCTTCCTGCCGTCGGTGTAGGTGGTCACATATTCGGTAACCTGCATCGCCATGGCGCCCCCGAACAGACCTCCGGCGAGCCAGAACATCGCTTTACGTATCCAGCCCAACAGTTTGCTTTCCAGACGGTATTTGGAGATCGTGTATCCGTAGGGACGTTCGGCAATGACGTAAATGGGAATGAGCAGTATGAAGAACAGCATCCACAGTAGCACTCGGCGATGGTCTTTCCTCTGGGACGAAAGTTGCTGTTTATAATCTTTTTCCGCGATCTTCAGGATCTCCTTACCGTTGGCTTTTTCCATCGCGGCGAGGGATTCTTCCCTGTCTTTAAGCGACTTCGTATAGTCTTTGATATAGCCTTCGTACTGTTTTCTGCGCTCTTTGCTCGTCACCGTATCCAGACGGGCGGTGTAGTCGGCTATGCTCGAACGATTGCTTTCGATACGCGAGGAGAGCGACTCCAACTGCTGGGCTTTGTAGACGTTGAGCGTCGAATCGTTGGCGACGCGAATGTCTGCCAATTCGGTCTTGGCACGGTCCACATCGTCTTTCTCCTGGCTGGTCTGCCACCACAGGAAACAGACGAAAAGCAACACGCCGACGATGTACGCCCATTGGAAATTCCACTGGCGGGTCTTCGACCAGTCGATGATCCCGCGCATTTCGTCGAGGGCGTCCACAAGCTCCTTGTCGCCGGGATCTTCGAGAGCGGCATAGGCCTCGTTCAGTAGCTCTTCCATTCGCAGGGTTTCGGCCTCCGAGGTGGGATAATAGTCGTGATCCTTGGCGTTCTTGCCTTTGGCCGCTTTTTTACGCGCCTTTTCGGGCACGTTGAGCATTTGCAGGAAAAGGTCGTAGGACTTCTCGTTGACGCCGGTGTTGGCGTCGGCCTGGGCTATGGTTTCCTCGTTGAATGAGGTGTAACCCAGATTTTTAGCTTTGTTGCCTTTCGGGGGAGTGGATTGTTTCGACATACGCTTACAGAGTTTCGATAGTTTAGGGATAGTATTAAAGAGTGATTTTTTACATTCTCAATTCCGTATGTTTCACAAAGATAGTGACGTTTTGCAATAAAGTATTATTTCTGCCGGAAAAATATCTGTATCGGCACGCCCGAAAAATCCCACTTCGCGCGTAGCTTGTTTTCGAGGAAACGCCTGTACGGTTCGCGGATATATTGCGGCAAATTGACGAAGAAGGCGAACGTGGGCGTAGGCGAGGCGAGTTGGGTGGCGTATTTGATGCGTATGTATTTCCCCTTTATCGAGGGAGGAGGCGTCTCCTCGATGATGGGCAGGATATAATCGTTGAGCGATGAGGTCGATACTTTCCGCACACGGTTTTCGTACACCTTCATCGCCGTTTGCAACACATCCATAATGCGCTGGCGGTTCATCACGGAGGTGAAGATGATGGGCACGTCGCTCCACGGGGCGATCTTTCTTTCGAGATGCTCCCTCCACTCCTTCATCGTGTTGTTGTCCTTTTCGATGAGGTCCCACTTGTTGACCACTATCACGCAACCCTTCTTGTTGCGTTCGATGAGGCGGAATATGTTCATGTCCTGCGCCTCGATGCCGTTTTCGGCGTCGAGCATCAGCACGCACACGTCGCTCGCCTCGATCGCGCGTATGGAACGCATCACCGAGTAGAACTCGAGGTCGTCCATCGTCTTACCCTTCTTTCGCATCCCGGCGGTGTCGACAAGATAGAAATCCATGCCGAACTTGTTGTAGCGGGTGTAGATCGAGTCGCGAGTGGTACCTGCCGTGGGGTTGACTATGTGGCGTTCCTGACCCAGCAGGGCGTTGGTGAGCGACGATTTGCCGACGTTGGGCCTCCCCACGATAGTGATACGCGGCAGAGCGTCCAACTCGTCGGCCTTCGCATCCTCGGGCAGCGCTTTCAGAACGGCGTCGAGCAGATCGCCCGTGCCGCTTCCCGACATCGACGAGATGGCGTAGGGTTCACCCAGGCCGAAGGCGTAGAAGTCGTGGATCGAGTACATCTGCTCGTTGTTGTCGATCTTGTTGACCACCAGAAGCACCTTCTTGCCGCTGCGGCGAAGCTGATCGGCCACCCTCTCGTCGAGGTCGGTGATGCCCGTGCCCACTTCGACAAGGAACAGGATCACATCGGCCTCGTCGATCGCGAGCATCACCTGCTTCCGGATATCGTCCTCGAAAACATCGTCCGATCCGACGGAGTATCCTCCCGTGTCGATCACCGAGAATTCGCGACCGCACCAGTCGGTCTTGCCGTAATGACGGTCGCGCGTGGTGCCCGCCGTGGCGTCGACTATCGCCTGGCGCCCCCCCACGAGACGGTTGAAAAGTGTACTTTTGCCCACGTTCGGGCGGCCTACTATTGCGACTAAACTCATAATTTCACAGTTTTAACGCCGCAAAGGTAGGTAATTAGCTCGAAAATTCGTACATTTCGCACCGAACTAATAACCTATTAACATTATGAAATGGGAGTATAAAATAGTACAAGTATGGTCCGACGCAGATTTGAATCGTCTGGGGATGATGGGATGGGAACTGGTATGTATTACCACTGGCATTGGTCTTGTTTTAAAAAGACCTATTTGATAGTATTTTATAAATTCGCGATAACCCAGTCGACGATCTTTCGGCGGACGTGGAGGCCGCCCGAGGGCCACATCGAGTGGTTGTCGTCGGGATAGATCATCATGTCGAACTGCTTGCCCGCGGCCACCAGCGCCTTTGCCATCTCCATGCTGTTCTGGACGTGGACGTTGTCGTCGCCCGAACCGTGGATCAGAAGCAGTTTCCCCCGCAGCAGTTCGGCGTAATTTATCGGAGAGTTATTGTCGTAACCCGCCGGATTATCCTGCGGCAGGCCGTTGTATATCTCGGTGTAGATGGTGTCGTAGAACCTCCACGAGGTGACGGGGGCAACCGCAACGGCCGCCTTGAACACATCGGCGCCTTTCAGGATGCTGTTCAGCGAAACGAAACCGCCGTAGCTCCAGCCGTAGATGCCAATGCGCGAGGCGTCGACCCAGGGCATCGAAGCGAGATAGCGCGCCGCGGCTATCTGATCCACGGTTTCGGGCCCTCCCAGATCGCCGTAAGTACTTTTCTTGAACGCCTCTCCACGGCCGCCGGTTCCGCGGGGATCGACACACGCAACGATGTAGCCCGCCTCGAGCAGAGGCTTGTAGATCGCCATATCGCCCCCGCTGAGCCTTTCGACAAAGACGCTCTCCGACCCGGGGCCGCTGTACTGCGTCATAAAGACGGGATGTTTTTTCGTTTCGTCGAATCCTGCCGGGCGCATTATCCAACCGTAAAGCTCCGTGCCCTCGTCGGTTGTGAACGAAAAGAATTCGCGGCCGTCTTTCGTTTCGGCCCTCCATTTCGCCAGACCGGCATCGAAGCGCTCCTCTTCGCCTTGAGGGCCCACGAACCCTCGCTCGATGCTGTACAGATACGAGTTCCACCATCCTGTGCGGGTTTCGTTACGCACAACGAAGCCGTCGCCGTCGTCAAGGAATATAACAGTGGTATTATCGGGACGTTCCACATAGGTGGGCGAAGTCTCGTCGTAGATCACCCGTCCGTCGCCCAATACCACCTCGAAGTGGTTTTGCAATCTGTTCACGCGATAGAAGAACAACTCTCCCGACGGGGTCCAGCCTATACGGGGGATATATTGGTCGGTCTCGGCGCCGGTATCGATCCGCTCTGTCAGGCCGCTTTCGATGTCGTACACATGCAGCGTGACGACCGAATTCTCTTCGCCCGCCTTCGGGTATTTGAATGTATAGGGCTCCGGATAGAGTTTTTCGTCGTATCGCATCATCGAGAATTCCGGCACACGGCTCTCGTCGAAACGCAGCCACGCGATCTGCCTGCCGTCGGGCGAGAATTCGTGGGCGCGCGTGAAACTGTACTCTTCTTCGTAGACCCAGTCGGTGGCTCCGTTAATGATGCGGTTCCGTTCGCCGTCATGGGTGACGCGGGTTTCGACACCCGTAGCAAGCTCCTTGACGAACAGATCGTTGTCTCGCACGAATGCCACGCGGCTCTTATCGCGTGAAAGTGCGGCCTCCCTCACCGGCCCGCCGCCTATGAGTTCATACCGCGCCGTGAACGACCGGCGATAGATGGGCGTCCGCTCAAGAGCTACAAGCTCCTGAGCAATTGACAATTGACAATGGATAATGGATAATAAAAAGAATAAGAAAGAAAAACGCACGGACTTTCGCGCAACTCGTTTTATAAATATTTTGCGTAGCATAATTACCAATTATCCATTATCAATTATCCACTGCCTTAAGGCTAAGGTCAACGCTCTTTATCTGGTGGGTGAGTGCGCCGACCGAGATGTAGTCGACGCCCGTTTCGGCGTAATCGGAGAGGGTTTCGTAACGAATTCCGCCCGACGATTCGATCTCGATGCGGCCGTCGATCTTGGCCACGGCGCGCCGCGTGGTCTCCAGATCGAAGTTGTCGAGCATGATGCGGTCGACGCGGCCCCCGGCCTCGAACACGAGGTCGATATCCTCCAGCGTACGCACCTCCACCTCGATGGGCAGATCGAGCCCCCGCTCGTCCATATACCTGCGCACCCCCTCGATGGCGGGAATTATGCCGCCCGCGAAGTCGATATGGTTGTCTTTCAGCAGGATCATGTCGAAAAGCCCCATACGGTGGTTCTCGCCGCCGCCCAGCTTCACCGCCATCTTGTCCAGAACGCGGCTTCCCGGGGTGGTTTTGCGCGTGTCGAGAATGCGGCATCCCGTCCCCGCGACCCGAGCGACGTAACGCGCCGTCTCGGTGGCCACGCCCGTCATGCGTTGCATGATGTTGAGGATGATCCGCTCGCTTTGCAACAGGGTGCGGACACGCCCCGTGACGTAGAACACCACGTCGCCGACCTCGACCGGCGTACCGTCGGGTATCAGCACTTCGAGCCGGGCGTCGGGATCGAGCCTGCGGAAAACCATCTCCGCGACCTCCACACCGGCTATTATGCCGCGCTCCTTGACAAGCAGTTTCATCCGCCCGTGCTCTTCGGCGGGAATCGATGCGAGCGAGGTGTGGTCGCCGTCGCCGATATCTTCCGCGACGGCGAGTTCTATCAACTTCTCCACAAATGGAATGTACTCTTTTTTCATGGTATCGACCTGTTTACAGTGCATCAAAATTAATAAAATTTGTTAAAAATTCGTAATTCGTAATTCGTAATTCGTAATTATTATTACATTTGCAGGTGAAAAACGACCCGAAGCAATGAGATTTTCGCCGTTCTATAAGGATTATTATTTTTACTGCGTGAGCGGTCGGGAGTTTTTTTGCAGGTAAGTAGACAGAATGTGCAAAACAAAAGATGCCCCGACCGCGAAAGAGGTTGGGGATTTTTTTAATCAGGTAATTAGATAATTTGGTGATTTGATAATGAAGCTACGCGCTAAAAAGTAATTATCAAATTATCAAATCATCAAATCATCAAATAAATGAAAATAGCTATACAGGGATACGAAGGCAGTTTCCACCAGATAGTGGCCGAGCAATATTTCGGGACGGGGATCGAGATCATCCCGTGCGCGACCTTCCGCGAAGTGGCCCGAAAGACCAAAAGCGGCGAGGCGGCTTACGGAGTTATGGCGGTGGAGAACTCCATCGCGGGGACGATCATCGCCAACTACGGCATTCTGCAAGAGGCCGGAGTGCAGGTCGCGGGCGAGGTCTACCTGCATATAACTCAGAACCTCGTGGCTCTTCCCGGCACCCGCCTCGAAGAGATAATCGAGGTCGAAAGCCACCCCATGGCTTTGCAGCAGTGCCACAATTTCCTCGACACCCACCCGGAGTGGCGTCTGGTCGAGAGCGAGGACACCGCCCTGAGCGCGCGCCACGTCGCCGAAAAGGGCCTTGCAACCACTGCGGCAATCGCGAGCGAACGCGCCGCGCAGCTCTACGGGCTCGAAGTCGTCGCACCCGAGATCAACACCATCCGCAACAACTACACGCGCTTCGTGATAATCAAGGTGCAGGATCTGCTGATCGATCCGCGTGCCGACAAAGCCTCGCTCTACTTTAAGACCGACCACCGGCAGGGCTCTCTCGCCGCCGCGCTCTCGGTGTTGGACGGGGTGAACATGTCGCGCCTCCAGTCGCACCCCATCCCCGCCGAACCGTGGCACTACATGTTCCATATCGACATAGAATTCCCCTCGCTCGATGTCTACACCGAGAACCTCAAACGGCTCATCCGCGCCACCGAGGAGGTACACGTCTACGGCGTCTACCCGAGCGCTCTCAAGAACAATGAAAACCTCTAAAAATATCAAAGCCATGAAAAAAGTCCAGATCGCATGTGCCGGAAGGCTCGACACCATCAAGGAGTATTATTTCTCCGCCAAGAACAAGCAGATCGCCGAATTGAAGGCTTCGGGGCGCGACATCGTCGCCCTGGGTATCGGCAGTCCCGACCTTCCCCCGCCCGCGAGCGTCACGGAAGCGCTCTACACCGCCGCCCTCAGGCCCGACGTCCACGGCTACCAGCCCTATCACGGAAGCGACCTGCTGAGAGGCGCGTTTGCCGACTGGTATAAGAAGTGGTACGGGGTGGAACTCAATCCCAAGAACGAGATACTGCCCCTGTTAGGCTCGAAAGAGGGTATCGTACACATCTGCATGACCTTCCTGCAAGAGGGCGACCAGGCGCTGATCCCCGATCCGGGCTATCCCACCTACAGCGCGGCCGTCACCCTTTCGGGAGCTACCCCGGTGCCCTACGCCCTGAAAAAGGAGAACGGTTACTATCCCGATTTCGAGGCGTTGGAAGCGATGGATCTGTCGAAGGTGAAGCTGATGATCTGCAACTATCCCAATATGCCGACCGGCACCGTTCCGACGGTCGAGTTGTTCGAGAAGTTGGTAGCCTTTGCCGCCAAACATAACATTCTGCTCGTGCACGACAACCCGTACAGCTTCATTCGCGGCGATCTGCGCCTCAGTATCCTGTCGATCCAGGGTGCGAAGGAGGTCGCCATGGAACTCAACTCGCTGTCGAAAGGCCACAGCATGGCGGGATGGCGCGTGGGTTCACTGGTGGGCCGCGCCGATCTGATCTCCGACGTTCTTCGCTTCAAGAGCAACATGGACTCGGGTATGTTCTTCCCCGTTCAGGCCGCTGCCGCCGCCGCGCTGAGCCTCGGCCACGAATGGTTCACCGAACTCAACGCGACATATTATGCACGCGAGAAGGAGGGCTACAAGTTGCTGGACGCACTCGGTCTGAGCTACCGCGAGGGTCAGGCGGGCCTGTTCATCTGGGCCGACCTTCCCGATTCGTTCGAGGGCGACTGCTTCGAGTTCTCCGACATGGTGCTTGAAAAAGCGGGTGTGTTCGTGGTTCCGGGCGGAGTGTTCGGCAAGGAGGGCACGCGCTGCATCCGCATCTCGCTGTGCGTTCCGGCCGACCTGTTGGCCAAAGCCACGGCCAAGGTGATCGAAGCCAAATTATGACCGCGGCGATATTCGGTCTCGGACTGATCGGGGGTTCGTTTGCGCTCGCACTCAGGGATCACGGCATTACGGACGAGATACTCGGAGTGGATACCTCCGAGGAGAACGCCCGCAAGGCGCTCGAACTGGGCCTTGTGGATCGCATCGCGTCGCACGACGAAGCCGTGGCGGAGGGCGACCTCATAGTCCTTGCAACTCCGGTCGACGTCACTCCCGTTCTGGCCACGCGTATACTCAACCGCGTGCGCCCCGACCAAACCGTGATGGACATGGGTTCCATCAAGGAGGAGTTGTGCGAGGTGATCGAGCAGCACCCCGCCCGGGGACGGTTCGTCGCCACCCACCCGATGTGGGGCACCGAGTTCAGCGGCCCTTCCGCCGCCGTGCACGGAGCCTTCACGGGCCGCACGACGGTTATCTGCGATCGCGAGCTTTCGGCACCCGACGCGCTGGCGACGGTGGAAGGGGTCTATGCCCGGATAGGTTCGCCGGTGATATGCATGTCGGCCGCCGAGCAGGACCTCCACACGGCCTATGTGTCGCACATCTCGCACATCACGTCGTTTGCGCTGGCCCTCACCGTCCTCGAAAAGGAGAGGGAGGAGGAGCACATATTCGACCTTGCGGGTGGCGGTTTCGAAAGCACCGTCAGGCTCGCAAAATCGTCGCCCGAGACGTGGCTGCCCATCTTCACGGGCAACAAATACAACGTGCTCGATGTTCTGCGGGAGCATATCCACCAGCTTCAGATACTGCGTCGGTTGCTCGAAAAGGACGATCGTGAAGGATTGCGCGCGGCGATGCAGAAAGCCAACACTATTAAACGGATCTTACCATGAACAACTTCAAATTGGGCGAAAAACGCCCGCTCATAATATCGGGCCCGTGCAGTGCGGAGACGCGCGAACAAACGCTCGAAACTTGTGTCAGGCTCGCCGAAACAGGGGTCGTGGATATGCTCCGTGCCGGGGTTTGGAAGCCCCGCACCTCGCCCGGCTCGTTCGAGGGCGTGGGGCTCAAGGGCCTTGCGTGGATGGCCGAGGCGAAACGTCTTACGGGACTTCCCATCGGCGTGGAGGTTGCCACGGCAAAGCATGTGGAGAGCGCGCTCGAGTTCGACGTCGACTGTGTGTGGATAGGCGCGCGCACCACCGTGAGCCCCTTCGCGGTGCAGGAGGTGGCCGATGCCCTCAGAGGCAGCGGCGCCACCGTGCTCATTAAAAACCCTATGAATCCCGACATAGACCTGTGGGCCGGAGCCGTGAAGCGTTTCGCGGCAGTGGGTATCCCGCTGGAAAATATCGGGCTGATCCACAGGGGATTTTCGTTCTTCGGCCACCAGAAATATCGCAACGCTCCGGCGTGGCCTCTGGCGTTCGAGATGCGTAGCCGTTTCCCGGAGATGATGATGATCTGCGACCCGTCGCACATGGCCGGAACGACCGAATACATCCACGAACTTTCGCAGGCGGCGGCCGACCTCCGCTACGACGGTCTCATCATCGAGAGCCACATTTGTCCGTCACAGGCGCTCAGCGATGCGAAACAGCAACTTATCCCGGGTGAGTTGGAACGTCTTGTGCGCAGCATAAACTGGCGGCGCGAGGCGGCGGACGACCCCGAATTCGTAAAATCGCTGAACACTTTCCGCGATCAGATCGACCGGATCGACGCCGAGCTGTTCTCGCTTCTGAGCCGCCGAATGAAGATATCGGAGCAGATAGGCCGCGTGAAAAAGGCCAACGACGTCGCCATTTTACAGTCGAGCCGTTGGGGCGCGATCAAGGAGAGGATCCTCGCGCAGGCCGAAACGCTCGAACTGGGCCGCGAATTCCTCGGCGAAATTCTGGAAGCGATCCACCTCGAGAGTATCAACCGGCAGAACGCGGTTATGAACCCTGCAGAATAATTACGAATTACGAGTTATGAGTTACGAATTGGGCTAACGCACTTTTTTAGCATGATTACCATATTTAGGCAGACACAAAAAAACGCCCCGAATAGCGAATCGGGGCGTTGTTCGTTGTGTGAGGTGGCGGTTAACGGGCTAACCTGAATGTATCCTGCGCTATAACGAGTTCCTCGTCGGTGGTGACGACAGCTACTGTGACACGCGACGAAGACTTCGATATTATCGCGTCGCGGCCGCGAAGTCCGTCGTTCGCCGCGGTGTCGAACTCGACACCCATGAATTCGAGCCCCTCGCATATGCGCGCACGCGACGGCCACTGGTTCTCGCCAACCCCGCCCGTGAAGATTATCATGTCGACCCCTCCCATCAGCGCGGCATAGGCTCCGATGAAATGCTTGACGCGGGCGTCGTACATGGCAAGGGCAAGTGTCGCGCGCTCGTTGCCTTCGTCAGAGGCATCGCAGATGTCGCGCATATCGCTCGAAATGCCCGAAACGCCCAGCACACCCGACCGTTTGTTCATCATCTCGCCCAGTTCGTCGTAACTCATTTCCTCCCTTTCGCCGATGAAGAGCAGCGCTCCGGGGTCGATGCTTCCGGTGCGCGTACCCATGATGAGCCCGTCGACAGGCGTAAAGCCCATCGAAGTATCGAACGAACGGCCGTTCACGATCGCCGTTATCGAACCTCCGTTGCCTATGTGGCAGGTGATTATCTTCGAGTTCCCGAGGTCGAGACCCGCCATTTTCGCCCCTTTTTCGGCGACGAACCGGTGGCTGGTGCCGTGAAAGCCGAACTTGCGCACGCCATATTTTTCATAGTATTTCCACGGAATGGCATACATATAGTTCTCGGCGGGAATGGTTTGGTGGAACGCGGTGTCGAAAACCGCCACCTGGGGCACGTCGGGCAGAATTTCGTCGATCGAGAGGATACCTTGCAGGTTCGCGGGGTTGTGCAGAGGCGCGAGTTCGAAACAGTTGCGTATCTTTTCGATGACCTCGTCATCCACAAGGGCGCTGCCGGAAAAAAAGCTACCTCCGTGAGCCACTCTATGGCCAACGGCGCCGATCTCGGCAAGAGAACCTATTATGCCGTGTCCAGGGTCGGTTATCGCCTCGATAATGAGGGCGATACCCGCCTTATGGTCGGGAACGGGAAGTTCGCGCACAAAGGTTTCGCGCCCTTCGACCTTGAGGACTATTTCGCCGTCGGGAAGACCCACGCGGTCGACAATCCCTTTGCCGAGCAGGTGCGGGGAGGCGGCCCCCATGTCGATCACCTGATACTTGATCGACGACGAGCCGCAGTTTAGAACTAATATTTTCATTTTATTTATAGAAAATCGTAATTCGTGATTAAATATCCGTCTGGCAGGCGGTGATGGCAACGACGTTGATAATATCGTCCACCGAGCAACCGCGCGAAAGATCGTTAATCGGTGAGGCCATACCCTGAAGCACCGGGCCGATGGCTTCGGCGTGGGCGAGGCGCTGAACCAGTTTATAGGCTATGTTGCCCACCTCGAGCGAGGGAAATATCAGAATGTTCGCCCTGCCGCCCAGACGGCCGCCCGGAGCTTTCCTTTCGGCGATCTCGGGGACGAGCGCGGCATCGGCCTGCAACTCCCCGTCGATTATGAGGTTGGGATCCATTTCGCGGGCGATGCGTGTTGCCTCGACGACCTTGTCGACCGCCGGATGCTGCGCCGATCCGCGGGTCGAAAAACTCATCATCGCCACACGGGGCTCCATACCCACGATACTGCGGGCCGTGCGCGCTGTCGAGATAGCGATCTCGGCCAACTGCTGCGCGGTGGGATCGGGCGAAACCGCACAGTCGGCAAAGAGCAACGTGCCCTTGTCGCCGAAACTTTTGTCGGGAATACGCATGATAAAAGCCCCCGAAACGACGCTGATCCCCGGAGCCGTTTTAACATATTGCAACGCCGGACGGAGCACGTCGCCCGTGAAGCTGATCGCTCCGGCCACCTCGCCGTCGACGTCGCCCGCTTTGACCATCACGGCGCCCAGGTAGAGCGGGTTGTGGAGTTGCCTGGCGGCGATCTCCTTGGTGACGCCCTTGTCGCCGCGCAACTTCACCATCAACTCGACGTATCGTTCCTCGTCGGCGCCCAGCCGGTAAGGATCGACGATGGTCGCATCCTTCAGATGTTTGAGACCGTAACGCCCGGCCTGCTCCTTGATACGCCCTTTGGCGCCCAGCAGAACCACCTCGGCGATCCCTTCGCCTATGAGAAAATCGGCCGCCTGAACAGTACGGTCTTCCGCCCCCTCGGGAAGCACTATGCGGCGTTTCAAACCGGCCGCCTTTTTCCGGATACTGTAAATTATTTCCATGCAAAATAATTTGATAATTTGGTAATTTGGTAATTTGATAATCGTTATTCTGCGTAGCCAATTATCAAATTACCAAATTACCAAATTATCTAATAATAGTTAGTCCTCGTATTTGTAACCCACCCCTTTGATGGTGATTATGTGTCGGTCGCCTATTTTTTTGCGCAGGTTGCGAATATGAACGTCGATCGTGCGGTCGCCCACCACGATGTCGGAACCCCACACGGTGTCGTATATCTCCTCACGGGTGAACAGGCGGCCGGGTTGGGAGTGCAGAAGCGCCAGCAGATTGAACTCCTTGCGCGGCAACACTATCTCCTCGCCTCCGCGGGTGACGACGTGCCGCTCGCCGTCCACCATTATCGCCTCGTCGGAGACTTCGGTGATGTCTTTGCGCTTCAACACTGCACGAATGCGGCTGGAGAGGGCTTTCAGTTGGATGGGTTTGGCGATATAGTCGTCGGCTCCGGCGTCGAAACCGCGAACCTGCGAGTTCTCGTCGCCCCGGGCGGTGAGGAACACCACTAGGGTGTCGTCGATGCCTTTGGTGGTACGTATCAGGCGGCACGCTTCGAATCCGTCCATGATGGGCATCATGGCGTCCAAAAGTATCAGATGGGGGTGCCATGCGAGGGTGCGGTCGACAGCCTCGCGGCCATTGGAGGCGGTTTCAACCTCGTATCCCTCTTTTCTGAGGTTGTATCCGACGAATTCGAGTATGTCCGGCTCGTCGTCGACTATCAGGATTCTGTGCGTCATAGGTCGCAAAGGTAGTGCAAGCCGAGCGAAATGCAAAATAAATTTGGCATTCCTCTCGGCTTGCACTACTTTAACTGCGCTACGCTTGTTTTAGATAGGCGGCGCCTCAGAAAAGCCAAATAAATTTGGCTTTTCGTTCGGCTTGCACTATCTTTGCATGAATGTTTCCTTCCCTGAAGGACCCAAAAAATTATCACTACTATGTCTACCGCCAAGAATTCTGCTCCAGAGGAGCTGCTCGACCCTGTGGTCGATGACGTATCGGCGCCCGTCGAGGCCGTCGAGGAAACCCTAACCGAAGAGACCGCCACGCCCGAAGCGGAAGTCGGCGCCGAGACCGAATGCGCTCCCGACGCCGAGGACACCGTGCCGGAAACAGAGTGTGCCCCCGCCGACCGGGAGGAGACGGCCTCCGAGCCCGAAGTTGCTCCCGACCCGGAAATCGAGGTCGTGGCAGTGGTCGAGCCTGAAGCCGTGGTCGCCGTGCCCGAACCCGCTGCCACGATCGAACCCGCCCCCGCTCCCGCTCTCGACGATACCGTCGATTTCTCCGACGAGGAGGCCGCGCTTGCCGCCGAAGGCTCCGAACTCGATCTGGGCGAAGAGTCCGACGACGAGAGTACTGCCGAAAACGCCGCGCAGAACGACGCTCCGGCAAGCGAACTCGATCTGACCGCCAAGAACAAATCGCAGTTGGTCGAGCTTTTCGCCGATCTTTTGGCCGCGAAGCCCGTTCAGACCCTCCGCCGCGACGCCGAAGCTATCAAGGTGGCTTTCTACAAGCTACACCGCACCGATATGGAGGCCGCGCGTAAAGCGTGGGCCGACGCGGGGAACGATCCCGAGACATTCGAGGCTCCGGTCGATGTCGCCGAAACGCGCCTCAAGGAGCTGATCGGCGAATACCGGCGCAAAAGGGACGAGTTCCTTACGACTCTCGACGCCCATCGCGAAGAGAACCTGAAGGCCAAACTCGAGATAATCGAAGAGTTGAAAGCCCTCGTGGGCGCGGGAGAGACCGTCGGACAGACATTCAACGCCTTCCGTGAATTGCAGCAAAGGTGGCGCGAGGTGGGCCCTGTTCCCCAGACCGCCGTCAAAGACCTGTGGGAGACGTACAACCACCACGTAGAGAATTTTTACAGCTACATCAAGATAAACAAGGAACTCCGCGACCTCGATCTCAAAAAGAACCACGAGGCGAAACTCGCCCTCTGCGAGGAGGCCGAAGCGCTGGTTCTCGAACCCTCGATAGTGGTCGCGTTCCACCGTCTGCAAAAGCTCCACGACCAGTGGAGGGAGGTAGGCCCCGTCGCCACCGAGTTCAAGGAGGCGGTGTGGGAGCGTTTTCGCGAAGCGTCGGGCCGCATCAACCGTCAGCATCAGAGCTACTTCGACGGCATCAAGGAGGAGCAGAAAAAGAACCTCGACCTCAAGGCCGAATTGTGCCAGCAGGTGGAAGCTCTTGCGAGTGAACCTTTTACCAGCCGCAAGGAGTGGAACAAGGCGTCGGACAAGTTGCTCGAGATACAGAAGGTGTGGAAGACCATAGGTTTCGCCCCCAAGAAGAACAACACGCGCGTATACGAGCGTTTCCGTGTGGCGTGCGACGGTTTCTTCGAGGCCAAGCGCAATTATTACAACCAGCTCAAAGGCGAAATGGACCTCAATCTGGCCCTCAAGAACGAGATATGCGAAGCCGCCGAAGCCCTCTCCGCGAGCGACGACTGGAAAACGACGAGCGACGCCCTGATCGCCCTCCAGAAGAGATGGAAAGAGATAGGCCCCGTTCCCAGACGCAATTCAGACGCCGTGTGGAAACGTTTCAGGGCAGCCTGCGATGCGTTCTTCGAGCGCAAGAACAGCCATTTCTCGGGGGTCGAAGGAAGTTACAAGGAGAATCTCGAACGGAAACGCGCCCTGCTCGCCGCCGCCGAGGCTCGCGGAACGGACGGTCTGACCTTCGAGGATATCAAGGAGTTCCAGCGCCAGTGGGGCGAAGTCGGTTTTGTGCCCATCAGGCAGAAGGAGACGATCTCCCGTCAATACAAAGAGGTGGTGGACCGCATGTTCGCGGCCATTCGCGGCGGACAGCAGGAGCGCTCGATGGAGAAGTTCCGCGGTCGCGTGGCCTCGCTCAAAGAGGCCGGTTCGGGCGGCGGACGCCTTCGCCACGAACGCGAAAGGCTTTACAACAAGGTGAAGCAGCTCGAAACCGATATCGCGACGCTCGAGAACAACATCGGTTTCTTCGGCCACTCCAAGAACGCCGAAGCGATGATCGCCGACGTGAGAGAGAAGATCGATCGTGCAAAAGCCGACATGGCCGCCACCATCGAGAAGATAAACCTTATTGATGCCGAACAGGAATAATTATTAGATGATTTGATAATGAGATAATTTGATGATTGCTACGCAAAAAACAATTATCAAATTATCAAATCACCAAATTATCAAATACAAAAAATCATGATAAAGAAGAGTCCGACCAAATATATTTTCGTGACGGGCGGCGTCGCCTCATCGCTGGGCAAAGGGATCATTGCCGCCTCGCTTGCAAAGCTGTTGCAGGCGAGGGGATACCGCGTCACGAACCAGAAGCTCGACCCCTATATCAACGTCGATCCGGGTACGCTCAATCCTTACGAGCACGGCGAGTGCTATGTGACGGACGACGGCGCCGAAACCGACCTCGACCTGGGCCACTACGAGCGCTTCACCGCAACGGCCACCTCGCAGGCCAACAGCGTCACTACGGGACGTATCTATCAGGCGGTCATCGACAAGGAGCGCCGGGGCGACTACATGGGTAAGACCGTGCAGGTGATCCCCCATATCACCGACGAGATCAAACGCCGCATCCAGATACTCGGAAGCCACGGTGATTTCGATATCGTCATCACCGAGATCGGCGGTACGGTGGGCGACATAGAGGGTCTGCCCTACATCGAGGCCGTGCGCCAACTCCGCTACGACCTCGGCCCGCAAAATACCGCCGTGGTGCATCTCACGCTGATTCCCTATCTGGCGGCTTCGGGCGAACTCAAGACCAAGCCCACCCAGCACTCGGTGAAGATGCTTCTGGAGAACGGTTTGCAGCCCGATATTCTGGTACTGCGCACCGAACAGCATATCGGCGAAGACCTTCGTAAAAAGGTGGCGCTGTTCTGCAACGTCGACGCCGAGGCTGTGATGGAGTCGATCGACGTGCCCACCATCTACGAGGTGCCTCTCAAAATGCACGAACAGAACCTCGACACCGTGACGCTTCGCAAACTCGGTCTCTCCACCAGGCAGAAACCCGACCTCAAAGGGTGGAAGGAGTTCGTGGGCAAGGTGAAAAACCCAAAGAAGACCGTCGACATTGCCCTGGTGGGTAAATACACCGAGCTTCCCGACGCCTACAAGAGCATCTCGGAGGCTTTCATCCACGCCGGTGCGGCCAACAACGTCAAGGTACACCTCAACTACATTAACGCGGAGAAACTGACCGCCGAAAATATCGAGGAGACCCTCTCTCCGATGGGTGGTATCCTCGTCGCTCCTGGCTTCGGCCGCCGGGGCCTCGAGGGCAAAATGCTCGCGGTGAAGTATGCCCGCGAAAAGGGAGTGCCGTTTTTCGGGATATGCCTCGGGATGCACTGCGCCGTGATAGAGTTCGCACGCGATGTTATGGGCCTTGCCGACGCCGACACCTCCGAAGAGAACGACGCCACCGCAAATCCCGTCATCGAAGCGATGAAGGAGTACAAAGAGGGGCCGTCGCGACTGGGTACCTTCGCGATAGAGCTGACGGAGGGTTCGCGCATCGCCCGGGCGTACGGCGCCACCGCGATATCCGAACGTCACCGCCATCGCTATCAGTTCAACTCGGCCTATCGCGAGCGTTTTCTTGAGGCGGGAATGAATATAACGGCAACCTCCGCCGACGGAAAGATCGTCGAAGCGGTCGAGATCCCGGCACACCCATGGTTCGTGGCGGTGCAGTTCCATCCCGAATACAAAAGCAACGTTAAGAATCCCCACCCACTGTTCGTCGCTTTCGTGAAGAAGGCTACGGAAAATAAAAATTAAGAATGAATAAACAGACAGTAATAGGCTTCGTTCTGATCGGGCTGATCCTGTTCGGATTTTCGTGGTACAACGGAAAGCAGCAACAGAAATTCCAGGAACAGAAGCGCGTGGAAGACTCCATCGCAAAGGCCAATGCCCCTGCTCCCGTGGATCCGGTCTTCGATTCCGTGAGGATGGCGACCTTCGGAGCGACGGGCGCCGCAGCGCCTCAACCCACGGCCGATCCTCTGGGCGACGTGATGGCCGCGGCGCGTACGGGCGAGCCTCAGCGCTTCACCGTCTCCAACGACGTTGCCACATACGAGTTCTCCACCCTCGGGGGAGTGATCTCCGACGTGGTACTCAAAGACTATAAGAAATATGGCGGCGAGGCGCTGCACATGTGGAAACCGGGCACCGAGAGTTTCGACGTCGCATTCTTCCTGCGCCGCCAGGGACGCGACGCGCAGGTGAATACCCGCGATTTCAACTTCACGTGGGACGGTAACGCGCAGTGGCAGGGCGGAGAGGAATCCAAACGCGTGTCGATGCGTCTGCCGGTCGATTCGGCGGCTTACGTCGAGTTCGTCTACACCATCCCGAAGACCGGCTATATGATCGGCTACGAAGTGAAGTTCGTCGGTATGGAGGGAAGGCTCTCGAACCAGTCGCTGTTCGATCTCGAATGGGAAAACACCAGCCTTCAGAACGAGAAGGGTTTCGACAACGAGAACCGCTACACCACTATCGCCTACCACTATCCGGGTGTGAAAGGGGTCGAGCAGTTGGGCGTGGTGAACGCGGGAAGTTCCAAAAGCGAAAGCGATCCGAGTCGCATGAAATGGATCGCCCTCAAACAGCACTTCTTCTCGTCGTTCATAATCGCCGACGACGCTTTTCAGGGCGCCGACCTGAATTTCACCACCTCGCACCCCGGAGAGGGAACAGTTAAAAAGTTCCATACCCGCATGAGCGTGCCCATGGAGCGCGACAAGGACACCTACGGTTTCCGTTTCTATTTCGGTCCCAACGAGTTCTCCACGCTCAAGGGATACGACCTGTCGATGGAGAGGATCATCACGATGGGATGGATGAGCTTCGGCTGGGTGACGCGCCTTCTGATAATCCCCATCTTCGACTGGCTCGGCGGAAAGATTGCGAGTTTCGGACTTATTATTCTGATACTCACTCTTATCATCAAGACGATCATCTTCCCGCTCACGTTCACATCCTACAAGTCGTCGGCAAAGATGAGGGTCATCAAGCCCGAGGTGGACGAGATCAATGCCCGCTATCCCGATCAGGCCGACGCGGTGAAAAAGCAGCAGGCGACGATGGAACTCTACCGCCGTGCGGGTATCAACCCTCTGGCGGGGTGTCTGCCGATGTTGATCCAGTTCCCGATCATCATAGCGGCGTTCCGCTTCTTCCCCGAAGCCATCGAACTGCGCCAGCAACCCCTGTGGTGGGCCGAAGACCTGTCGAGCTACGACAGCATCGTGAACCTCGGCTTCAAGATACCGTGGTACGGCGACCACATCAGCCTTTTCGCACTGCTGATGGCTGTTTCGATGTTCTTCTTCTCGTGGATCAATTTCAAGCAGCAACCCTCGCAGGCCGGAATGCCCGGAATGAAATTCATGATGCTCTACATGATGCCGATAATGATGCTGCTGTGGTTCAACAACTATTCGGCGGGCCTCTGTTTCTACTATCTGTTGGGCAACATACTCAACATGGCGCAGATCTACGGCGTGCGCCTCTTCATCGACGACGAGAAACTTCGTAAAAAGATGTTCGAAACCCCGCGTAAGGAGAAAAAGAAGAGCGGATTCATGCAGCGTCTGGAAGAGGCCCAAAAGGCACAGTTGGCGGCGGCACGGCAACAACAGCAACAGTCTCAGGGACGTGGCGGCAAGGACGTTCCTCCCCCTGTGCGCGGCCCGCGCGGCAAACAGCCCGGCACCGGCAAGAAGAAATAGACGGAAAGGCTCCCCCGGGAGCCTTTCTTGTTGTTACGGCGACAATTCAATCTTTGCTTTGGGTGGAGAGGAGTCCGCACGCGGCTTCTATATCTTCGCCGCGGGAGGTGCGAATCGTCGTTCGGATGCCTTTGCGGGTGAGTGCGTCGCGGAAACGCTCCATCGACGCCTGCGGAGGGCTGAAAAAGGGCGAGCCGGGGACTTTATGGAATTTTATCAGGTTCACGCGGCACGACAGACCGCCCACCAGTTTCGTGAGCCCGGTTATGTGGCGCGGAGAGTCGTTCAGGCCGCTCATGACGATATATTCGAAGCTGATTCTGCGCTGGTGCGGGCCGCACGGGCGATCTTTGCTACGCGAAAAATAGCACTTCAGTATTTCCACGATCTTTTCCACCGGCCAGGCGCGCTCGACGGGCATGATGGCCGCACGCTCATCCGAAAAGGGATTGTGCAGGCTGACGGCGAGATGGACGCGGCTCTCTTTCAGGAACCGCTCCAGCGCGGGAGTGAGGCCCGCCGTGGAGACAGTTATGCGCGTCGGGCTCCAGCCGTAACCCCAATCGGAGGTGAGTATCTCCAGCGACTTCAGCACTTCATCCAGGTTGTCCAAAGGTTCGCCCATACCCATATAGACGATGTTGGTGAGGGAGTCGCGCTCCGGGAGCGAGGCGAACTGGTTCAGTATCTCGCCCGCCGTGAGGTTGCACTGCAAGCCCTGCCGTCCCGTGGCGCAGAACTCACACCCCATGCGGCAACCCGCCTGAGACGAGAGGCACAGCGTCGCCCGCTCGCCGTCGCGGCCGTTGTCGGGAATCATCGCCGCCTCGACGAGGGCGCTGTCCCCGGTTCCGAACAGATATTTTTTAGTGCCGTCGACAGAGACCGTCTCGCGAAGAGGCTCCGACAGACCTATCTCGAAACGTTCGGCGAGCCGCGCACGGTTGGCCGCCGAAATATCGGTCATCGAGGCGATTTCGGTCACCCCGCGCCGGTAAAGCCACGCCGCCATCTGTCCCGCCGCGTGGCGGGGCATCTTCAGGCTCGCCGCGATTTCGCGCAGTTCGTCCGGTGTCTTTCCGTAAAGTTTTTCTTTCACGTCAATGAGCATCTAACCAGTTTTCTCCGACGCCTACCTCGACTTCGAGCGCCACTGCCAACCGGGCCGCGCCCTCCATCTCGGCTTTCACAAGAGCCGCAACGGCATCCCGCTCTGAGCGCAGGGTGTCGATCACCACTTCGTCGTGCACCTGAAGTATCATTTTCGACCGCAGTCCCCTCTCGCGCAAACCGTTGAAAATGCGGATCATGGCTATCTTCATTATGTCGGCCGCGCTTCCCTGGAGCGGGGCGTTGATGGCGTTTCGTTCGGCAAGTCCCCTCACCGTGGCGTTGCGCGACGAGATGTCGGGAAGCATACGGCGGCGGCCGAAGATGGTCTCGACATATCCTGTCTCGCGCGCTTCGGCCACCACTCTCTCCATATACGCCTTCACCCCCGGATAGGAGCGGAAATAACCCTCGATGATCGCCCCGGCCTCACCGCGCGGAATGTTCAGCCGTTGGGCCAGACCGAAAGCCGAGATGCCGTAGATGATGCCGAAGTTGGCGGTCTTGGCGCGGCGTCTCTGCTCGGAGGTGACTTCGGCGGGTGCGACCCCGAAAATGCGTGCGGCGGTGGCGCGGTGGATGTCCTCGCCCTGCCGGAAAGCCTCTATCATCGCCTCGTCGCCGCTCAGATGGGCCATCAGCCTCAACTCAACCTGCGAATAGTCGGCCGAAAGCAGAACGTGATCGCCGTCCGACGGGACGAAAGCTCGGCGGATCATACGCCCCTGCTCCTCGCGGATCGGGATATTTTGCAGATTGGGATTCGTCGACGAGAGCCGCCCTGTCGCTGTAACGGCCTGATTGTATGAAGTATGTATATGTCCCGTAACGGGATTCACAAGCTGCGGAAGCGCCTCGACATAGGTCGAAAGGAGTTTCTTGACCCCCCGGTATTCGAGAATGAGGCCCACCACTTCGTGTTTGCCCGCCAGGCCCTGCAACGTCTCCTCGTCGGTACTGTACTGGCGGGTTTTCGTCATTTTGGGCTTGTCGCCCGCAAGACGCATCTTCCCGAAAAGTATCTCGCCCAACTGACGGGCGGAGTTGATGTTGAGCGCAGGTTCGGCGGTGATCTCCCGGATGCGGGTTTCGAGTGCGGCGAGTTGCCGGGTCAGTTCTTTCGCATATTCGGATAGTATCCCGGTGTCGATGCGCACTCCCTCGCGCTCCATCGACGCCAGCACATCGACAAGAGGTTCCTCTATGTCGAGATATAGTTTTTCGAGGCCTTGCGCGACGACTTGCGGCCACAGAACGTGCTTCAGGCGCAGGGTCACGTCGGCATCCTCGGCGGCGTATTCGGCCACGCGGTCGGGCGGCACCATCTCCATCGTGATCTGCCTCCCCCCGGAGCCTATGAGCGCCGTGATAGGTATCGGATCGTAATTCAGATAGCTGTGCGCCAAATGGTTCATTCCGTGTCGCGACTCGGGGTCCAAAAGATAGTGTAGCAACATCGTGTCGAACTTGCGCCCCTTCACCTCTATTCCCGCCGAGCGCAGAAAAGCGTCATCGAACTTTATGTTCTGGCCGATCTTTGCGATCCGGGGGTTCTCCAGCAACGGTTTGAGGATGGCAAGTCGTGCGGCGCGGGTTTCGGGCGTAAGCGGTATCCAGAACGCCTTGTGCGGCTCGGCGCAAAGAGATATCCCGACCATGCGGTCGGTGAAGCAGTCGTAACCGGTGGTCTCGGTGTCGTAGGCGAACTCCGGAAGGGCTTCGAACGCCGCCACCAACTCCCGCAACTCCTCGTCGCTGTCGACGGTGCGGTATTCGTGGGGGACGGTAGCGATGTTGTCGAGCGCCGGGGCCGATGAAAAGAGATCGCCCTGCTCGGGTTGGTCGGATTGCCGTGTTGTCGGAGCGGTAGAAAAGAGATCGGGTTGAGGCTTTGGTTGCGTCGAGGGTTGCGGTTCGCGTCTCTCGTAATTCGTAACTCGCAATTCGTAATTATCGGCAGGTTCCGACGGAACCGTGCCGCGGCACAGTATCGCCGAATTGAACGGAGAACGGCTGTCGGATGCCATCTCGCGCAGGAACATATTGAATCCGAGTTCGGTGTAGACCTCGCGAAGAGCCTCGCAATCGGGATCGCACATCTCCAGTTCGCCGGGCACGAAATCGACAGGCACCTCCGTGTCGATGGTCACAAGTCGTTTGGCCAGCAGCAACTGCTCACGGTTCGCAATGATGTTTTCGCGCGCGCGTCCTGTGAGCGAATCGACATGGGCCAGAATATTCTCCACGGTACCGAACTGTCCCACGAGTTTCGCCGCACCCTTTTCGCCGATGCCCGGAACGCCCGGAACGTTGTCGGAGGCGTCGCCCCACAGCGCCAGAATGTCTATCACCAACCGTGGATCGTCCACCCCGTACTGCGCTTTTATCGCCTCACGGTCTACGATTTCGACCCCCTCGCCGTTCTTGCGTTGCTTGTAAATGAGGGCGCGGTCGGCCACAAGCTGGCCGTAATCCTTGTCGGGCGTCACCATGAAGGTCGTGAAACCCGCCCCGGTGGCCTTCACCGACAGTGTGCCTATCACGTCGTCGGCCTCCCAGCCCGGCACCTCCAGCACGGGGATGCACATCGCGTCGAGTATGCGCTTGATGTATGGCACCGCGAGCACTATGTCCTCGGGTGTTTCACCGCGGTTGGCCTTGTACAGGGGGTAGAGTTCGTGCCGGAAGTTGCCGCCCTTGGGATCGAACGCCACGCCCAGATGACGCGGACGCTCCCTGACGATAATGTCACGCAGGAACTTGGTGAAGCCGAACACGGGCGAAGTGTTCAATCCCGCCGCATTGCGCATCGGCCGCCCCAGAAAAGCGTAATATGCCCTGAAAATGAGGGCGTAGGCGTCTAACAAAAAAATTTTATTCATAAAATTTTAATGGATAATGAACAATTGATAATGGATAATTTTTTGCGCGTAGCAGAAATTATCCATTATCAACTATCCATTCTGCAAAGGAGGAGGCGGTTTCCGACAGTTTCACCGCACGAAGCGTAACTCCGACGGGAAGACGTTCGCGTAACAGTTCGACGAAATGAGACACGAGATTCTCGCTCGTGGGTTGCCAGTCGACGACGCGCACCCCCTCGTAATGGGCGGCGAGGGCGTCGACAAGGGCATTGTTGGCGGGGGTGCGGCGAACCACGAAAGCATGGTCGAAACGGGCGATGATCTCCTCCCCCACGATGCGTTTCAGGTCGCCGAAATCGACCACCATACCCTGTTTGGGCGAGGCGGCATCGTCCGAAGGCACACCTCCGACAGTTACCCACAGCCGGTAGGAATGGCCGTGAATACGGCTGCACGCTCCGTCGTGGCCCTCCAGCGCGTGGGCCATCTCGAACGAGAACTCTTTGGTAACCTGGATCATAATAATTTATTTGATGATTTGGTAATTTGATAATGAGCCACGCGCAAAAGAAATAATTATCAAATCACCAAATTATCAAATTTAAAGTACGTTTTCGATCGAAACCTGCCGCGAGAAGGTTTCGTTGAGCGATATGAACGTTTCGGTGGTGGTGATGCCCGGTACGGTCAATATCTTGTCGAAGATGGTACGCATCAGGTGCTCGTTGTCGCGGCAATAAACCTTAATGAAAAGGTTGTATTTCCCCGTCAGGAAGTAGCATTCGACCACTTCGGGCACCTGGCGCAGCGTCTCTACAGTGCTACCGTGCAACGACACCTCCCGAAGCTGGATACCGATGAAGGTACACACATCGAAACCGAGGCTCTTGGGATCGACAATAAGGCGTGTGCCCTGGATCACTCCCAGATCGGTCAATTTCTTCACTCTCTGATGGATGGCCGCTCCCGAGATGCCGCATTCGCGGGCGATCTCCAGATAGGGCATCCTTGCATTCTTCATCAACAGCCGCAATATGGTACGGTCTATTGCATCCATGTCCAACATCATAATCCTCAATTTATTACGTTCAATTCTTTACCTGTTTTCACGAACGCCTCGACGCATTTGTCGAGCTCGGCTATGGTATGTCCCGCCGACACCTGTACGCGAATGCGCGCCTGCCCCTTGGGAACGACCGGATAGTAGAAGCCGGTGACGTATATTCCTTCGTCGAGCAACCGAGCGGCGAACCTTTGCGAAAGGGGCGCGTCGTAGAGCATCACGGCGCAGATGGCCGACTGCGTGGGCTTAATGTCGAACCCGGCGGCTATCATCGCGCTCCGGAAATGCTCGACGTTAGCGGCCAGGCGCGCGTGCAGTTCATCGCTCTCTTCCAACATGCGGAAACACTCGATGCCCGCCCCGACCACCGCCGGAGGCAGCGAGTTGGAGAAGAGATAGGGACGCGAACGTTGCCTGAGAAGCTCGATTATCTCCTTGCGCCCCGTCGTGAAGCCTCCTATAGCGCCTCCGAACGCCTTGCCCAGCGTGCCGGTGATTATGTCGACTTTTCCGCGCAGGTCGTAAAGTTCGGTCACTCCGCGGCCTGTGCTTCCCACAACCCCCGCCGAATGGCATTCGTCGACCATCACGAGGGCGTCGTAGCGGTCGGCCAGTGCGCATATCTCGTCGAGCGGCGCGACGTTGCCGTCCATCGAGAATACCCCGTCGGTAACTATCAGCCGGAAACGTGCCCCGGAGGCCGCTTTCAACTGTTCTTCGAGATCGGCCATGTCGGCGTTTGCGTAGCGGTAGCGCGCCGCCTTGCAAAGCCTCACTCCGTCGATTATGGAGGCGTGGTTCAGCGAGTCGGAAATTATCGCGTCCTGTTCGCCCAACAGCGGCTCGAACACCCCGCCGTTGGCGTCGAAACAGGCGGCGTAAAGGATGGTATCCTCGGTGCCGAAATAGTCGGCGATGGCTACCTCCAGCTCCTTGTGAATGTCCTGGGTGCCGCATATGAAGCGCACCGACGACATTCCGAAACCACGCTCCTGCATCGCAGTACGTGCGGCTTCGATGAGGCGCGGATGATCTGAGAGCCCCAGATAATTGTTGGCGCAAAAATTCAATACCGCACGTCCACCCACCTGAATTTCAGACGATTGCGGGCTTTCTATGATGCGTTCGGTTTTGTAGAGCCCCGCGTCCCTTATACTTTGTAACTCACCCGCGAGGTGCTGTTCGATTTTCCCGTACATAATGTTAAGAAAATGATATCAATTTAGCGTAAGGCTTTCAGACTGTTAGCAAAGATAACGATTTTTTTTCATATCTCACAGTAACGAATTATTATTTGCGACCGAGGACAGATTTTTGCACTTTTTTTCGTAACTTGCGATGTTTTTCCCACGGCTCGTCAAGTATAATTAACCCGAAAAATATCTGCTATGAACTCTATCGACACCTACGATTTCAGGGGCAAGCGCGCGATCATCCGCGTCGACTTCAACGTGCCCCTCGACGAAAACTTCAACGTCACCGACTCGACGCGCATCCGCGCCGCCATCCCCACCATCGAAAAAGTGCTCGCAGGCGGCGGCTCGGTAATTCTGATGTCGCACCTGGGCCGTCCCAAAATGAATAACGAGGACAAATTCTCGCTCCGCCACATCGTCGGCGAGGTCGAAAAGTTGCTCGGCCACAAAGTCGAATTCGCCGGTGACTCGTGGGGCGAAAAGGCCGCCGAAAAGGCCGCGAACCTCAAGCCGGGCGAAGTGATGATGCTCGAGAACCTGCGCTTCCACGCCGAAGAGGAGGGTAAACCGCGCGGGCTCGCCAAAGAGGCTTCCGACGAAGAGAAGGATGCCGCCAAGAAGGCCGTCAAAGCCTCGCAGAAAGAGTTCACCCGGCACCTCGCCTCTCTGGCCGACGTATATATCAACGACGCTTTCGGCACCGCCCACCGTGCCCACGCCTCCACGGCCCTCATCGCCGACTATTTCCCGCAGGACAAGATGTTCGGCTATGTGATGGAGAACGAACTTAAAGCCATCGACGGCGTGATGTCGAACCCCGGCCGCCCGTTCATGGCGATCCTCGGCGGCGCTAAAGTCTCCACCAAGATCGTTATCATCGAAAAACTGATGGAGAAGGTCGACAGTCTGATCCTCGCCGGCGGCATGACCTACACCTTCGCTTCGGCACGCGGAGAGAACGTGGGCGACTCGATGGACGAAAAGGAGATGCACCCCCTCGCCCTCGAGATAATCAAAAAGGCAGAAAAGAAGGGTGTCAAGCTCTACTTCTCGCCCGATGCTCTGTGCGGCGACGACTTCTCGCCCGAAGCCAACACCCTCGAATGCGACGTGAACAAGATCCCGCAGGGCTGGGAGGGCATGGATATCGGCAAAAAGGGTGAAAAGATCTTTGCCGAGGCCATCAAGGGCCAGAAGACCATCCTTTGGAACGGTCCCGTGGGCGTGTTCGAGTTCGAAAAGTTCTCCCACGGAACACGTGCCGTGGCCGAAGCCATAGTCGAGGCTACCGCAGGGGGAGCTTTCTCGCTGATAGGCGGCGGCGACAGCGTGGCGGCCATCAACAAGTTCGGCCTCGCAGACAAGGTTTCTTACAACTCCACCGGCGGCGGCGCCCTTCTCGAATATATCGAAGGTAAGGAGCTTCCCGGAGTGGCGGCCATTCGCAAATAGTTGAAAGTTGAAAGTGGAGAGTTGAAAGTATGCCGCGCAATATCTTTATGCGTTGGCTTAGCCGTTCATCTTTTTCACTTTCAACTTTCAATTTTCAACTTTCAACTAAATATGTTATGAAACGCTTATTACTTATCATTTCAGTTTTAGCTATGGCATCTTGTGCCGAAAAGAAAAACCATGTGCCGGGCATCGACCTTGCGAATTTCGACGAGACGATCTCTCCGTCGGAGGATTTCTATGAGTACGCCACGGGCGGCTGGCAGAAGGCCCATCCTCTGAAACCCGAATTTTCGCGTTACGGCTCGTTCGACGTGCTCCGCGAGAACAACGAAGTGCGCATCCGCGACCTCTTCTCCGAGATGGAGAAAAAAACCGCTCCTACAGGGAGTGTGGAGCAGAAGATCGGTGACCTCTACAGGCTGGGGCTCGACTCGGCAAGGCTCAACACTGAGAAATTCGCTCCCGTTCAGGAGGATCTCGCCGCCATCCCGCAGTCTCTCGGGCGCGAAAACCTTTCGCGGCTCCTGGCCGGGATCCACCGCGAGATGGGCAGTCCGTTCTTCGCGCCCTTCGTCGACGCCGACATGATGGAGAGCTCCACCAACATGGTCTACCTCTATCAGTCGGGCCTCGGAATGGGCAATCGCGACTACTATCTCGACGCCGAGAACGAGGCCATCCGTCAGGCGTATCAAAAGTATATCGCGGCCATCTTCGCCATGTCGGGCTACGGCGACCCCGCGGCGGCGGTAGAGGCGGTGATGGAGATCGAGACGAAGATCGCCGAGGTGTCGCTTTCGAACGTCGAGTTGCGCAATCCATACAACAGCTACAACAAGGTGAGCGTGGAAAGCCTCAAGGCCGACTATCCCGCCGTGGACTGGGACGTCTATTTCGAGACGCTCCGCCTTCCGGCGCTCACCGAGATCAACGTCTCGCATCCGAAGGTGTTGCGCGTGGCCAATGAGATTCTCGCCGGCGACCGCACCAAACTGAATTACTATCTCGCCTTCAACATGCTCGACGATGCCGCAAGCTATCTCGACGACGCGGCTCAGATGGCCCGTTTCGAGTTCTACGGCCGCACCATGTCGGGACAGCAGGAACCGCGCCCGCGCTGGAAACGCGCCCTGAGCGTACCCAACGGAACTCTGGGCGAAGCGGTCGGAGAGATGTACGTCGCCAAATACTTCCCGCCTCAAAGCAAGGAACGCATGTTGAAGCTCGTTGCCGACCTTCAGGCGGCCCTCGGCGTCCATATCGATAACCTCGAATGGATGTCGGACGAGACCAAGGCGAAAGCGCACGAAAAACTGGGCACTTTCATAGTCAAGATAGGCTATCCCGACAAGTGGAAAGACTATTCGACCCTCGAGATCGACCCCTCGCTGTCGTACTGGCAGAACATCAAGCGTGCCCGCGCATGGCACTCCGACGACGGCATGGCCGAAGCGGGCAAACCCGTCGACAAGTCGAAGTGGCACATGAGCCCGCAGACGGTGAACGCCTATTATAACCCCTCGTCGAACGAGATATGCTTCCCGGCGGCCATTCTGCAACCTCCGTTCTTCAACCCCGACGCCGACGACGCTGTCAATTACGGCGCGATAGGCGTGGTGATAGGCCACGAAATGACCCACGGTTTCGACGATCAGGGACGGCAGTTCGACAAGGAAGGAAACCTCGCCGACTGGTGGACCGAACAGGACGCGGCAAAGTTCAACGCGCTGGCCGACGTGCTGGTGGCGCAGTACGACGCTATCGAGGTGTTGCCCGAAATGGAGGTGACGCAGGCAGACGGCACGACTACCACGCAACCCGCCCTTCAAGCCAACGGACGCTTCTCGCTGGGTGAGAACATAGCCGACCAGGGTGGTCTGAGAGTGGCGTACACCGCGATGAAGATGTCGGAAGGCGGCGCCCCGCCCGCCCCGATCGACGGATTTACCTCCGATCAGCGTTTCTATCTCTCCTACGCCACGCTGTGGGCGCAGAACATCCGCAACGAAGAGATCGTCCGCCTCACCAAGGTCGACGAACACTCGCTCGGCAAATGGAGGGTCGACGGAGCGGTCAAGAATCTCGACACCTTCTACTCCGCGTTCGAGATAACCTCCGGTGCGATGTTCCTCCCGCCCGAACAGAGGGTCGTCATTTGGTAAGGCCCTGGATAAAGAACAGAGCGCCCCGAAAAAGTCACACTTTTCGGGGCGCTTAAATTCTCAGGCAGGCTCCTTCGCGCTTACTGCCGCGAGGCGACGTACTCGGAGATAGCGTTCCTTATCAACGTTTCGGGATCTGCCCTCGGCGAGTCGTGTTCTCGGTACCATCGGTAGAACCACCGGTATTCCTCCTCCCACTGCGGAAGGAATACTTTGGGCTCGCTCCCGAATATATCGTCCTTCCTCTTTTCGGCAAAGGTCTCGAAAGCCACATAAACTATATTGCCGCTTTTCAGAAGTTCGGTTTGCAGAGACGGGTCGGACTGCAGCTCCCTGATTATCGGCATTATCGCGAATATACCTATCTCGTGCAGAACGGTCTGGTAAACCCACTCCACAGTCTGTTCGTCGGGAATTATGCCGAAGTTGTTCCTCTCCATTGAGATGTCGTTGGCCGAGGGCAGATCGGCGTAATTGGCATAGGTGAGCACGAGCTCTTTTTTCTCTCCCGGATAGGGTCTGCCGAGATTCTTTTCCCACAGCGCTATGGGATCCGTTCCTGCAAAGCGCGCCTCGATCATCTCTTTGGCTTTCAACAGTTCGGGTTCCAATAATGGCCATACCTCACGCTCGAAAGCGGCGTAGTTGTCCTTCATTATTCGGATAAGTTCACTGGTAACGGACATATACGACTCAGGCACCGTAGCCGTGGCCTCCTCCAGAAAAGCGATATACTGTTCGATGGTCGTTTCATTTTGCAATGGAACGAAGAACAGCCCTCCGGTCAGCATTCCTGTCCGTCCGTTGCCCCAGGCTATAAGAGCGCGGTTGTCGTACAAAAACTGTCTGTCGGCAGAAGGGATAGTGTGGCCATAGTGATCGCCGTAACTATTTTCCGGGTTGTCCCACAAATTGGCCGAGGCGAACATGTGCCACAAATAGTTGGGTACTATTTCGACGCTTCCCGTTATTTTCTTTTGGGACATACCGATCAGAGGCAGCGTGCTCAACGCCGCGATAAAAAAGAATTTTTGCATTGTAGACTTTAAGATGTTTTGCATGGCTGTAAAAATTTTGTTTGCATGTTTTCGGGTTGCAAAATTAACAGCCGTCGTTCCCCGCCCCCAATTTTTTAGGTTATATGACCGGTTAGAAAAAAAAGGAGCGGCTTTCGCTCGCTCATTTCACATACTGTATCGGCCCTGTTCCACGTCATTACCAAAATTAAGGCCGGAGAGAACCTCCGGCCTTTTACTGGTTACAACATTGCGAATTCCGCCTCCAAGGCCGCCTCTTCGGCGGCTCGTGCCTCGGCTTCGAAGAACTCGGGTTTGTGTTCCCTGACATAGCTCATCGCGTTCTCCAATCCGTCGGCGAATTTTGCGAAATCCTCCTTGTAGAGAAAAATCTTGTTCTTTTCGAACACCTGCGTACCGTCGCGGTTCGTTCTTTTGCGCGATTCGGTGATCGCCAGATAATAATCGCCGCTCCGTGTGGCTTTTACGTCGAAGAAATAGGTCCGTTTCCCGGCCCTTACGACCTTCGAATAGACGTCTTCACCTCCGTCTCCGTCGCCAGAGCCTCCCACGCCTCCGGTGCGAAAGTCAAATCTTTCCCCCATGTTGCTCCAAGTTCTCAGATAGGTTAGTGCGCGGGATATCCACCGAACTAATCGTGATGCTACATTACCTACTCTCCGATCTTCAACCTGTCCACTGCAACACCCCGGTTACGATAAAATTGTATCCCGGTTTAGGTTTTTGTTAAGGTTACCGAATGCAAATTTAATGATTTTTTAAAAACGGCAAAGAAAAAAAGGTAAAAAAATACACTATTCGGACAAATCGGATATAAGTTCTTCCGTAATCGGAGCGTCTGCGGCTTCCGAGACATCGTACCAGCGCAGCATCATGCCGTGTGCGCGCCGGAAACCGTCGTCGAAGGTGGCGTGGCTCACGCGATAGTACCCGGCTACATCCCACAGTCGTTGAGCGATCAGAGCTTTGATTTGCGCGGAGATCCACCCGCGGGAAGTTTCGATACCCTCGTCGTCGCGCTCCACACCGTGGGCCGCGGCATAATCGACCAGAGCGGGCAGAAGCTCGCCTGCGTCGAAACCGGCTATGTAACTCTCTATGTCGGGGTAACGTGCGGCGAGGCGGGAGCGGTTCGTATCGATATGGGTTTGGACGAACTCGGCGAGCTGTCCGCTACGAACGAGCCTCGACCAGTATTGCGAAAAGCCCGTGGTGTCGGCCGGTACGATGACGTCGGGACGGATGCCACCCCCGCCATAGACCGGACGTCCGCTACGCAGGGTTTGGAACCGCTGCGCGGAGGCGGTCTCCTCTTTCGCGGAGGAAGAGAGGGTATCGGCCGATCCGTTGCCATAACGCTCAGTGTTGTAGCGCTCCATGGCCGCACGATAATAGTCCTCGGAGTGTCCGCGCTCATAGGGGCGTTGAATGGCACGCCCGGTCGGAGTCAGATATTTGGCGATCGTAAGGCGTACTGCCGAACCGTCGCTGAGCGGAAACTCCCGTTGGACCAACCCCTTCCCGAAGGTGGAGTTGCCCACGATTATACCCCTGTCCCAGTCCTGCACGGCTCCCGCGACTATCTCGGAGGCGGAAGCGGATATTTCATCCACCAGCACGATCAGGCGTCCCCGGTTGAATCGCCCGTTAGCCCCGGCATCGTACACCTGCGGAGGGTACATGTTGCCCTGGGTGGAGACTATGCGCTGACCGCGGTCGAGGAAGAATTCGCTCATCCGGATCGCCTCCGGCAGGAAACCGCCTCCGTTGCCGCGAAGGTCGAGTATCAGTCCTTCGACGCCGCCCAGCTTTTCGAACGCCTCGGCGAACTCGCGTCCCGTGGTCGCACCGAAACGGTTCACCTTGATATAACCCGTGCGCGGATCGGGCCGGTAGGCCGCGTCGACGGTGTTGATAGGAATATCGTCGCGCACGATGGTGAAATCGAGCGTGCCCGCGGTACCGCGACGGAACACACCCACCTCGACCTTCGTCCCTTTCGGCCCGCGCAGATGGCGGGGAACATCCGTGCGGCTCATGCCCACCACGTTCTTGCCGTCGATCGTGACGATGCGGTCGTTAGGCAACATTCCCACCCTTTCGGCCGGGCCTCCGAGAATGGTATTGACAACTATAATCGTGTCGCTCAGTGTGTTGAACTCGATCCCGATGCCGCTGAATCCGCCCCCGAGCTCCTCGTTGGAGGTTTGCAACTCCTTGGCCGTCAGATACACCGAATGAGGGTCGAGTTCGGCAAGCATACTGGTGATGCCCTTTTCCACCACGGCCGCGTAGTTCATCGTGTCGAGATAGTTCCCGGCCATGATGCGGTAGAACTCCGAAAGTTTGGTGTACTGATCGGAAATGTCGCGCAACTCCTCGGCGGTGGGGTGCGAGGGACGCTCGGCCCTTTGCTGCGGGAGCCTGAAATTCTGCTGCGCAAAGGCGGTGGATGCGAAAAAAAGCGCTGCCGCCAGAGCGGCTATATGTCGGGGGTAAGTTCTCATGTCGTTATATCGCTATATAAAGATCTCGTGGAGCCGGTCGAAGGCGATCTGTTTTTGTTCGCCCGAGAGCATGTTTTTGACCGTTGCCACGCCCTTGGCGAGTTCCTCCTCACCGACTATCGCGACGAACGGAACGGCGCGGCGGTTGGCCCACTCCATCTGTTTTTTCATCTTCGCGGCGTCGGGGTAAATCTCCGCCGGAACGCCTTTCGCGCGAAGTGCCGACAGCAGGCGTAGCGACTGCAACTCCTCCGCACCTCCGAAGTTGACCAGCAGCAGACGGGTACCCACGGTCGCCTCCTCGGGGAAAAGCCCCAGGCCCGCCATCACGTCGTAGATGCGGTCGGCGCCGAACGAGATGCCGACCCCCGAAACGCCGGGCATACCGAATATTCCCGTCAGGTCGTCGTAACGTCCGCCGCCGCAAATACTTCCGATCTGCCAGCCTGTGGCTTTCACCTCGAAGATCGTGCCGGTGTAGTAGTTCAATCCGCGTGCCAGCGACAGGTCGAGTTCGATGTCGAGCGGGATTTCGAGATTGTGCACCATGTCGAATATGAAGCGCATCTCCTCGATGCCGAGCAGACCCGTTTCCGATCCAACGATGGCGGCGGCGAGTTTATTCAGTTTCTCGGCGTTGGAGCCTTCGAGAGCAAGGATCGGTTCGAGTTTGTCGATAGCCGCCGTCTCGATACCCTTTTCGGCAAGCTGGGCTTTGACGGCCTCCATACCGATCTTTTCGAGCTTGTCGATGGCAACCGTTATATCCACCAATTTGTCGGGATGGCCGATGGTCTCGGCGATTCCGGCGAGTATCTTGCGGTTGTTGAGTTTCAGCGTCACGCCCACTCCGAGACGGCCGAAAACAGCCTCGACTATCTGGATAAGTTCCAATTCGTTGACAAGGCTGCGGCTACCGATAACATCGACGTCGCACTGGTAAAACTCCCTGTAACGCCCTTTTTGCGGACGGTCGGCCCTCCACACTGGCTGAATTTGATAACGCTTGAACGGGAACGCGATCTCGCTCTGATGCTGAACCACATAACGCGCGAACGGTACGGTCAGGTCGTAACGGAGACCCTTCTCGGGTGGCGCCGAAGCCTGTTCGCCGCTGTTCTGGATTCGGAACAGCAGTTTGTCGCCCTCCTCGCCATATTTGCCCATCAGCGTCGAGAGGTTCTCCATCGCGGGGGTCTCGATGGGGGCGTAACCGTAGAGGCGGAACACCTCGCGACAGGTGTCGAAGATATAGTTTCGGCGCGCGGTCTCGGCTTGCGAAAAGTCACGCGTGCCCTTTGGTATGCTCGGTTTTTGTGCCATATCTGTTTTTCTATTCGGTAGATTCCTCGTCGATGCTCCGCATCTCTGTCGGAATGACAGGCGCATAACACCTCTTTCTGTCATTCAGAACGCATGTGAGGAATCTACCTTATATTTATATTTTTGTGACAAACCATTCGAATTCGAAGCGGGCAACGGACTTTGCCGCCCCGTCGAAAAGATCGACCGCCACGTGGGCGAAACCTCTGCCACGCTCATCTATTTCGGCCAGCACCGACGCTTTATCCTCGACGAGAGCCGCCTTCGACCAGACCGCCCCCTGCGCGGGGTTGCGGTATTTTGTTTCGACTTTGCGCACCACGGCCCCGAGGTCGTCGCGGTCGCCCAACTCGCTCATTATCCGCACTCCGCTCGTGGCCTCGGCCAATGCGAACAGCGCGCTCGCGTGAACCGTTCCGACATGGTTCAGGAATTGTTCGCTCTCGGGTAGCATCAACAGGTAACGCTCGTCGCCGGAAACATCCAGCCCGATCAATTTGTTAAAAGGTATCGCCGTAACGTCCATAATCTTCGATTGGGCTAAAGCCCGGTGTTATTGTTGCTCTTTCTATCCGTCGGTTAAAACCGACGGCAATTGACGCGGAATTTCTTTTTTTGCTAAGGGCTAAAGCCCTCTTAATTACCAAAACCGACGGCAATAATTACCTTTTACTCGACAAGTTTGCGGTATTTCACCTTTTTGGCAGGTTCGAGGCCTTGTGCTTTTTTATAGTCTTCGTACTCGGAATAGCTGCCCTCGAAGAATTTCACCTGTCCGTCGCCCTCGAACGAAAGGATGTGCGTTGCGATGCGGTCGAGGAACCAGCGGTCGTGCGAGATCACCACGGCGCAACCCGCGAAGTTTTCGAGACCCTCCTCCAGCGCACGCAGCGTGTTGACGTCGATGTCGTTGGTCGGTTCGTCGAGCAGCAACACGTTGCCCTCCTCTTTCAGCGCAAGGGCAAGGTGCAGGCGGTTTCGCTCGCCGCCCGACAGCACACCGCACTTTTTCTCCTGATCGGCGCCGCCAAAATTGAACCTCGAAACATAGGCGCGCGCCGGGACGCTACGATTGCCGAGTTGTACATGCTCGGAGTTGGCCGAGATCACCTCGTAGACGCTCTTGTCGGGGTCTATCGACTTGTGTTGCTGGTCGATGTAGGCGAGTTTCACCGTTTCTCCGACCTTGAAAGTCCCCGACGTGGGCGGTTCGAGACCCATTATCATGCGGAACAGCGTCGTTTTACCGGTACCGTTAGGGCCGATCACGCCGACTATCCCCGCGGGCGGCAACGAAAACTCGAGTCCGGAGTACAAAGTCCTGTCGCCGAAAGCCTTCGAAACTCCCTGAGCCTCGATCACGACGTTGCCCAGACGCGGCCCGTTGGGGATGAATATCTCGAGCTTTTCCTCCTTCTGTTTCGAGTCCTCGTTGAGCATCTTGTCGTAGGCTCCCAGACGCGCCTTCGATTTCGCATGGCGCGCCTTGGGACTCATTCGCACCCATTCGAGCTCGCGTTCGAGGGTCTTGCGCCGTTTAGACTCCTGCTTCTCCTCCATCGCGAGGCGGGTAGATTTCTGTTCGAGCCAACTCGAGTAGTTGCCCTTCCACGGAATACCTTCGCCGCGGTCGAGCTCGAGTATCCAACCGGCCACATTGTCGAGGAAATAGCGGTCGTGGGTTACGGCGATCACCGTACCCTTGTATTGTTGCAGATGCTGTTCGAGCCAGTCGATGCTCTCGGCGTCGAGGTGGTTGGTCGGCTCGTCCAAAAGCAGCACGTCCGGCTCCTGCAACAACAGGCGGCACAGGGCCACGCGGCGGCGTTCGCCTCCCGAGAGCACTTTCACCGGGGT